>MRWG01000522.1_pt1 | contig 41190 bp, 40 predicted proteins | sample 1013341 | NCBI WGS metagenome assembly MRWG01 (sample SAMN06117577, study PRJNA244670) | biofilm metagenome | biome: Water; feature: Cathode Biofilm; material: Biofilm; isolation source: microbial consortium enriched at the cathode of a solar microbial fuel cell | place: USA: District of Columbia ... | reverse complement strand
CCCCAGCACCCCCAGCACCCCCACCGCCATGCTCACGCCCAGCACCGGCCCGAGGCGGTCGCTCACACGCAGCGCGATGGCGCCCGGCAGGACGAACAACGCCGTCGCGAGCACAATCCCCGCCAGCTTCACCGTCACCACCACCGCCAACGCGAGCAGAAGCAGCAGCGTGACCTTCATCCGCGTCCCCGGCGTTCCGAACGCCTCGCACGCGGACTCATCGAACGCCCAGAAGAGCATCGGTCGGCGCAGCGCGAACATCGTCAGGCCGATGAGCGCCAACGCCACACCCCCGATGAGCGCGTCGCCCCACCCGACATTCACCACCGATCCGAACAGGACCGACTCCAGGTCAGGCGGCGCCGCTCGCCCGCCCGTGGCCGCCCGCCGCCCGGCCTCGCGCAGCAGGACGAAGCCGAGGGCCATGGAGAGGGCAAGCACGACGCCGATCGCCGTGTCGGTGCGTGTCCCGCGTCGCCCGCTGAGCCAGGCGATCCCGAGCGCCGCCGCGAGCGAGAACCCGAGCACGATGCCCAGCAATCCCAGGGCGCCCGGGCGAGTGGACCCGGTGACCCCGAGCACGAACGCGAGCCCCACGCCGCCGAAGGCCGCGTGGCTCACCCCTTGTCCGATGAACGCCAGGCGTTTGAGGACCACGAGCACGCTCAGCAGCCCGCCGAGCAGGCCAACAAAGGCCCCCGTGATCACGCCCGGCCAGTAGAGCGTGGCCAGCTCCGGGCTGGTGAGGTACTCGATCGTGCGCATCAGGACGCCCCCCCGTGGTCGTGATCATGCGCGTCGCACGCGTGCGGGTGGTGGCGCTCGGGGTCCGGGCAGTCCTCGGCCCGGTGCGCGTCGATGTGAACGGCGCCGAACACCCCCTCGATGTCGTGGCTGAAGACCTCGGCGAGCACCGCCGGCGTCAGCCCGCCCGGCGCCGCGTGGTAGTGCAGCGTCCGGCTGAGGCAGGCCACGCGGTCGCACCCCGTCGCGACCGTGCGCAGGTCATGGCTGACGATCACAATGGTCAACGCCAGCTTCTCCGAGAGCCGCTCGATCAGCGCGGCGAAGCGGCGCTGCCCCTCGACGTCGATCCCCACCGTCGGCTCATCGAGCACCAGGATCTTCGGGTCGCAGGCGAGCGCGCGGGCGATCATCACCCGCTGGAGCTGCCCCCCGGAGAGCTTGCCGATGGCCCGCTCGCGAAACGCGCCGGCCCCCACCAGGTCGATCGAGCGATCCACCCGCTCGGCGCGGTCTGGCGGCATCCTCCGCCACGGGCTGATCCCCACGGACGCCCCCATCGCCACCACCTGACGCACGCTGAGCGGGAACTCGAGTTCCGCCCCGACCCGCTGAGGCACATACCCGATCAGGCCAAGCCGTCGCGCCTCACCCGGCGAGCGTCCCAGGACACGGATCGTGCCTGAAGCGCCCCGAATCAGCCCGATGATGAGCTTGAGCAGGGTGGACTTGCCTCCCCCGTTCGGCCCCAGGATGCCCAGCCGCTCCCCGCGCTCGACCGTCAGACTCACCCCCTCGACCGCCGGCGCGGCCGGGGCGCCCCCCATCGGCGTCCTCGGGTACGTGTACGACACGTCGCGAAGCTCGATCGCGGGCGCCTCGACGTGCTGACCTGTCGGCTCGGGGGGCATCGGCAAGGAGTCTACGGCCCCTCACCCGCCCCCTGTTCGGGACGCGCCCCTTCCGCGGGCGCCAGCCCCTCGGCCAGCACCTCCAGATTGGCCTCCATCATCGCGAACCAGTCGCCCGTCCCGATCGGGTCGAGCACGCCGACGCGCACGCCCGAGGTTTCCCCCAGCCGGCGGGCGAGCCCCGCGTCGAACTGCGGCTCGACGAAGATCATGCGGACGTTCTCGCGTTCGATCGCCGCCCGGGCCAGGGCCAGCTCGCGCGGGGTCGGTTCACCCGTCGCCACGGGGCGGAGCACCGCCGCGACGCGCAGGTCGTACCGATCCGCCAGACGCGACCAGGCGTCGTGATGGGTGACGATGGCGCTCCCTGCGAGGGGCGCCAGCCGCTCGCGGTACACGCCATCGAGGCTGGCGACACGCTGGCGCAGGGCCTCGGCCCGCTGGGCCAGCGCCGCCTTCTCCACGCCGGGAATGGCGCCCAGCCGGGCTTCCAGTTCGTTGACCAGCCGGGTCACCAGCTCCGGATCGAGCCAGAGATGCGGGTCGATCGTGTGGTCGTGATCGTGCCCGTGGTCATGGGCGTGGTCGTGCCCGGCGTGGTCATCCTCAAGTCCGACCACATGATCGAACCGAACCAGCCGGTCGCCGGCCTGCTGCAGCAGCCCTGTTGCCCCCCCCTCGAGGCCCAGGCCGACGATCACCACCAGATCCGCCCGGGCGACGCGGGCCCGGTCCTCCGGACGCAGCTGGTACCGGTGGACCGACTCGCCCGGAGGAATGAGCGTCTGCACCTCGGCCCCCTCGGGCGCCAGGGCCCGGGCGAGCCCTTCGAGGGGCGCGATGCTCACCAGCACCCTCACCCGCCCGTCGTCGTCGGGCTCGGGCGTCCGGGAGCACCCCACCGGGGCCAGCCAGATCGCCGAGAGCAACACCAGCGGCATCCACCGCAGAATCGTTCGAAACCGGCTCATCGCGGGCCTCCTGGGCACGGGCAAGTCTTGCCCGCCCCCGATGCCGAATCGAGCCCCGCCCGGCGCGGGACTCCTCGCCCCGAGCGGACTACACTTGCCCCCGATCGATGGGGCGGTAGCTCAGTTGGTAGAGCGCATCGTTCGCAATGATGAGGTCAGGGGTTCGACTCCCCTCCGCTCCACTTCCCAGGCCATAATCACGGGCGTTGAGGCCCGGTGGTTCAGGCCTTCCCCTCGATGATCAGGTTCAGCGGCGTGGACGCGGCGACGCGTGCGGACGCGAAGCCCCCATCCTGCAACACACCCAACAGCCGCTTCGGGCCGGCCTGGGCGCCGAGCGCCAGCCCGACCTCCTGGCTCAGCGACGCCGGCGTGCAGATCGCGGTCGAGAACGCGTAGTACACCCGACCGATCGGGTTGAGGTTCTCCTCCAACGCGTCTCCCGCCGCGGGTTCCACCAGCATCACCTTCCCGTCCGGCTTCAGGGCGCTGCGTGCGTGCTTGGCGGCGCCGACCGGGTCCCCCATGTCGTGCAGGCAATCGAAGAACGCGATCAGGTCGTACCCCTCGCCCGGGAAGTCCTTCGCCGACGCCCGCTCGAAGCGGACGTTCTCGAGCCCCGCGTCCGCGGCGGCCTTGGAGGCGCACTCGACCGAGGGGGCGTGGAAGTCGAACCCGACGAACTGCGAGTTCGGGAAGGCCCTGGCCATGATCATGGTCGAGACGCCGTGCCCGCACCCGACGTCCGCGACCTGCGCTCCTCCCTCGAGCCGATCAACGACGCCATCAAGCGCCGGGAGCCAGGACTGCACCAGGTTGTGCACGTATCCGGGCCGGAAGAACTTCTCGGTGCCGCAGAACAGACAGGAGTGGTGGTCGCCCCAGCCGATGCCCTCGCCGGTCTTGAACGCTTCGGTGAGCCGGGGCTCGTCGTGAGCCATCGCTTCGATCGAAAGGAACCCGCCGATCAGGTACGCCGGGCTCTCGGGGTCGGCGAAAACCGCGATCTGCTCGGGGGTCATGGAGAACGCGCCAGTCGAACCGTCGTACTTGATGTACCCCGATCCCGCCTGCGCGGCGCACCACTCGCGGATGTACCGCTCGGTCGTTCCCGTCTTCTGCGCGAGTTGATCGGTCGTCATCGATCCGTCGGCAGCCAGAACTCGGTACAAACCCAGCCGGTCGCCCAAGACAACCAACGGCGCCATCGCCGCGGCTCCCATGTCACCGATCATCTGGTTGAGCAAGGAGCCCAGCGTTTCTTCGTTGATTGTCAACTTCACCCTTTCCCCAGGTCATGCGTGGATGCCGCCGAGATTCGGCTCGGCGTCGCATGCTCCGAGTGTATGTAGAAGGGCTACTCCCCATCGGGCGCATCTGGGTCATCGACGTACATCGGCAGGTAGCGGTAGTACACCTCGAGGCTGAGCGTGCAGATCGCCGTCTGGTAAATCCGCCCCCCGATGCGGGCGTAACGGTCTGTGGGGTCCCAGCTTCCGGCCGCCGGCCCGTCCACACGCTGCGAGCGGACCAGCTCGCGTGAGATGGCCCGGTTCCACCTCGTCCACGCCCCGCCCCCGTGCTGAAAGAGCGCCAGCGTCGCGTAGTACCAGGCGTACGTCGGGCTCTCGGCGTCCCAGCGGGGCAACTCCTGGAGCACAAATCGCGCCGAGCCGCTCATCCGCGGGTCCGTCCGATCCCTCCCGAGCAGTTGCTGGACGAACATCCCCTCCGCGGTCATCGAATGCGTCGCCTCCATCCCCGGCCGGTACGCGTAGCGACCGGCCCAGCGATCATCCATGACGAGGGAGAGCCAGTCCTCCGCGGCGGGCATCGCCTCCGGATCGACCTCCACGCCGCACCGTTGCGCCGACTTCATCGCCATCACCATCCACCCGAGCACGGAGGTGTCCCCCGCCTGCCCGGGCTCGTAGCGCCAGCCGCCGACGTTGGCGTTGCGCGCCCCGGTGATGAACGCCACGGCGCGTTCAATGGGCGGGAGCAGCGCTGGATCTCGCGTCATCGCGTACCCCTCGCAGAGCGCGATCGTCGCGATGCCCTGCGAGTACATCGACTCACCCTGGCGGAAGTCCCCCGGCTCCCCCTCGCACTCGAGCAGCCACGCCAGCCCCTTGGCGACGGTGTCCTGATACGGCCCGGGTCTGGTCGGCGTGTGATCTGCGCCGAGGAAGCAGAGCAACGCCAGCCCGGTCGAAGCGACATCGAAGTCGTACCGAGCCGGGTCCCCGGAGCGTCCGCCCACACGCTCAAACTCACGCGCGCTCCACCGACCGTCCGGGCTCTGATTGCGCGCCAGCCAGGCCAACGCGTTGGCGACCGCTTCCTCCGTCCGCTCCGAGCCCCCGCCCCGCTCCACGAGCGCGCGCCGCGTCGCCTCGTTTCGCTGCGGATAGACCACCTCGGTCGGCGCTGGCGCCTCCGGCATGGGGGCGGTCGCCAGATCCGGGAGCGCCGGGAGGGGAGCCCCCACCACCGGCGCCGGATCGATCGGCGCCGCCTCCGCAACACGGGAAGACTCTCCCGCGATCGACTCGGCTCGATCGGCTTCGGGATTCAGCGTGACCAACTCCGGACGATCCACGCGGACGTCGGCGCCCGCCCGGGGGCTCGGGTCATCCGGGACGATCGACGCCAGCGGCGCCGAGGCCCGCTGCTCGCCCTGCGTCTCCGCATCGGAGGCGATCTCCATCAATGCGAGTGTGCCCACCTCCGGGACGCTGACCGGCGGCGTTGAAGCCACCGGGATCGACGTCTCAACCTCTCCCGTTTCCCGCAGCGCCGGCGCGCCGCCCACCGTCCGATCGATCTCCCGCCGAACCGGATCGACCAGCGTCATCAGCGGGAGCGCCTCGTCGCTCGGCGTCACGAGCACGTCCGCCCGGACCGCCCGCGGCGAGGGCGTCGGCGCCGCGGACGCAACCGAAGACTCCGCGACGGGCGCCGCGTCGTCCGCCACTGGCATCGTCTCCGCGATCACCACCCCGGGCGGCTGCAGCGTCCCGGCGTCGGGCGTCGGCCCGCTCGGCTCGGGCGTCACCTCACCGAGCGTCGAGAGTTCGAGAGGGGACCCGCGCAGCGATCGCGTGTCCGGACTCAGCCCGACGATCTCGAGGTCGGACGGCTCGCTCGGCGCCTGGGTCAGTCTCGCCCGGGACACCTCGCCGCCGACGACCGGCCCTGGCGGCGTGGGCGCCCGCTCCACGACCCGATCATCCCGGCCCGCTTCCACCGGGAGCGACGTCACGCCGAGCGCCGCCTCGGGCGGCGACGCGATCGACTCGGCCTGGGCGCCGACGAGCGCCTCGGTCGGCGTGGACGCCTCCAGAACCTCCGCCTCCATCCGGGAGACGCCGGGGATGACCTGGGTCAGCGCGGGCGACCCATCCGGCGCTGCCGGCGTGCCCTCCGCCCGGGGCGAGCCCCGACTTTCAACGCTCACGCCCGGCGCCCCGGGCTCTCGGGCCGCGACCGCCTGACCAGGCATGGGAGAACGCGTGCCCGGAATGTCCGCCGACTGTATCGCGGGCGCCGACGCGGCCTGACCTCCCAGTTCGACGCGCGCATCCGCTGGACGCAGATCTTCAACCGCCTGCGCCTCGAGCTGGCGGGCCGTGACCTGGACCACGCCCGGCTCCGTCGCGGCGTTCCCGCCCGGTTCGATCCGGGCCTGCGCCGCCCGCCCGGCCACGGGCGCATCCGCGGCGCTGGCCACACGCCCCTCTCCGATCACATCCGCCCGCCCCGTCTCCGGCAGGGTGCGCACATCGCTCGCTCGCGGCGTGGGTGTCTCGGCCACTGCGCCGACGGTGACCTCCGGCCCCGGCGCATCCGCTCCGGCGCTGATGCTGGATGGCGTGGGTGTCAGTTCGCTCGGCGCCGCGCGCGTGGCCAGCGTGAGCGCCGAGCCCGCGACCGGGACGACCTCGCCGCGCGCCGTTGTGTCTCCGGCTTGATCGATCCGAAGCGTCACCTGACGCTCAGAGGCTCGCTCACCCGGAGTCGCGTCGGGGGTGCGCGCATCGGCCACCACCTCTTCGGACGGGGGACTCCCCGGGTCCGTGGAGAGCGCGACCGGGGGGCGTTCCCCCGGCGCGGCGCCCGCCGGCGCCAGGACAACCGATTGCTCGGCCGGAAGCCGCGCCGCGCCCGGCTCGATCCGGGCCTCGCTGACGCCTCGCTCGGTCGAACTGGGCGCCACTCGGGCCGTTCGATCCATCGTCGCCGCCACCGAGGCTCGCTCCGGCTCGTTCGAGGCGTCACCCCGTCCGACGGCGGGCGCCCGAAGGGTCGCCACCCGGGAGGCGCTGGCGGGTGTGGCCGGATCCGTCCGGGGAGCGGACTCGCTCGCCCTGGACTCGACCACATCCGGGCGCATGGGCTCTGCGGCGAGGCGGGTCGGCCCAGCCTCCGAAGCGGCGAGGGCCGTCGGGCTCGGCGCGTCGCTCGCCTCCGCCCGGGCGCTCGTCGTCGGGGCCGGAGCGGTGGACGCGACTTCAAACCCGCTGCGCAGCTGCTCGGCCACGCCTCCACCCGATGTCGTCAGCCGGACCCGAGACGAGCCGGATTCGAGCATGTCACCGATCGCCGTCGAGACGCGCAGCGCCCCGAGCAAGGCGAGGAGCAACGCGTGGATGAGCATCGAGAGGAGAAGGCAGCGGGCAAAGAGGCCGAGCTTCTGCCACCGCTTCATCGCCCCGCGGCTTGATCGGAACCTGAGCAGGAGCAGCAGGAGCAGAAGCAGCAGCAACGCCCACAGGAGCCACGGCCCGAAGAGCCGCCAGAGACTCGCCCAGTCGAGCCCGGATCGTGACGGGTCCACCACGGCGTAGACCTCGCGTGACTCGGACCGGAGCACGTCGAAGTCCGGCGACTCGTCATCCGCCCCCGAGGCGATCGGGGCGCTGAAGAGCAGCTCGAATCCTCCCATCCCCAGAGCGGGGTCCAGCTCGTCCGCTGCGGAGTTGATCGGGGCGCCGATCGCCTCGGGCGCCAGCGGCACGCCATCGGCCAGCCGCGAGCGGTAGAGGTCAAACCCCCCGGCGCCCCCATCCCGGTTGGAGGCGAAGTACACAAAGTCACCCTGGGGCGACCAGGCGGGGGCCACGTCGTCCGCCGGCGAGCACATCGCCTCGAGACGCTCGGGCGGCGTGCTCGAGGCCCCCGCGTATCCGGAGCGGTACAGGTCGTAATCCCCGGCGCTGGGTGGGGGAACCAGCGGGTCAGGGGGAAGCTCCGCGTCCTCCTCCGCCCGCGGCCGGTTCGACGCGAACCAGAGCCAGAGTCCATCCGGCGAGAGGCTCGGGGCGTACTCGTTGTGGGCCGAGTTGATCGCGCCGGGCAGCGGCGTCGGCTCGGCCCACTCCCCGTCCACCAGACGCGAGAGCCAGAGGTCGTACCCGCCCAGCCCCTCGCGCCGATCGGTGGCGAAGATCAGCGAACGCCCATCGGGAGCGACCCAGGGCGTGATCTCATCCGCGTCGTCGGTGTTGAGCTGGTCGAGCGGCTCGGGCTCTGACCATCCCTCGGGCGTGCGCCTGGACCGGTACAGATCCGCTCCCCCCCCCATCGGACCGCGGGCGAAGAAGACCGTGGACCCGTCCGGCGAGAGGGCGGGGTGGTACTCCTCGTCGCCCGAGTTCACCCCCCCGACCAGCGGGCGTGGGTCCGTCCAGAGGATCGAGCGGACGGGCGCTTCCGAGGCGGGGACGCGGATCGACCGCCCGTCGGTGTACACCAGCGCATTGCGATCGGCCATGCGCCGGGCCTGCATGCCCAGCGCGTAGACACCCATCCCCACGAGGGCCGCCAACAGCATCCAGATCGCAACGCGACGCACCACGCCCGGGCCTCCGCGTTACCTGATGGGAACCGTGTCGAGGAAGGGCTCGGGCACGCCGGCGCCCTTGCACACGTCGAGCGCCCGGACGATCGCCTCATACGAGGCGGTCCGGTCACCCCGGATCGTGACCTTCTGGTCCGGGTTGCGATCGACCGCCTCCCGGATGATCGTGCGCAGGTCGTCTGGCGTGACCTCGCGCCCGGCCACGATGATCGCGCCGGTCTCGTCCACGTTGACGATGATCTCCTTGAGCGAGACGGAGATCGGTCCGCCCGACTCCGCGTCGGGGAGGGCGATGCGCATCTCGCGCTCGGTCTGCTGAAACGTCGTCGCGACGAGAAAGAAGATCAGCAGCAGGAAGACCATGTCGATGATCGGGGTGAGTTCGATGCTCGCCCCGCCGTCGGTGTCCTGACTGGCAGTGGGTTTGATCAGCATGGCGTGCCCTAGACCTTCGCCGCCTGCACCGGCGCACGCTCACCGTTGGTTCCCGGGCTCGGCGCGGGGAAGCCCGACGCGTGGGCATGCTCAGGCGCAACCGGCTCGGCGTAGGTCGCCACGAAATCCACCGCGGCCCGGTCGATGTCCGTGGCCAGACGCTCCACCCGCGAACCCAGCCAGTGGTAGCAGATCATCGCCGGGATGGCGACGAGCAGGCCCGCGGCGGTCGTCACCATCGCCTCGTAGATCCCCTCGGCGAGCAGTTCGGCCTTGCCCAGCGACTCGCCCGACATCGCGACGGTCTGGAAGGCGCGGATCATCCCGAAGATCGTTCCGGTCAGACCCATGAGCGGCGCCACCGAAGCGCACACGCTCAGCACCCGCAGTCGCTTGCGGAGCTTGAGAACCTCGTACTGGCCGGAGTCCGCCAGATCCTTCTCGACCAGTTCGAGCGGGCGCCCGAGGCGTTTGACGCCGGCGCCGAGCACGCGCGCGAGGGGGCTGTCGTTCTCCTCGCAGTACTTGACCGCCCTGGCTTTGTGCTCGAGGACTCCCTCGTCGAGGATCTTGCGAAGGCCCCGGAGGAATCCCGGAGGGACCACGCCGCCGCGCGATAGGACGAGCGCCCGCTCAACGATGACGGTGAGCGCGACCAGGGAGCAGATCCCGATCGGGATCATCATCACGCCGCCCTTGAGGACGAACTCCCAGATCGAGATGGTGGGCGGCGCCTCGATCGCCGGGGGCGCCGCCAGAGTCAGAATAAGATCCACTGCCGCCTCCTCTCGGGCGCCCTCCCACAGGCGCCGGGGAACATCGAATCAGGGCGCCCGCGCGCCCGGGGGGAGCTGGGTCTGCACTTGGTCCAGCCGCTGGCGGGCCATCTCCGCCCAGTTCAGGTCGGGGAACCGCTGCACGACCGCCTCGTACTGCGCGCGCGCCTGGTGCGGTCGCTCCAGCCTCTCGAGCACACGCCCCGCCTCGTAGAGGGCCGCGGCGCTCCACTCGTCGTACGCGTAAAGGATGTCCACACGCAGCAGCTCGGTGACCGCCTCTTCCAGGCGTCCCATCGCGAAGAGGCACTCGCCGATCTGGAACTGGGCGCGGGCCGCGGTCGGCCCCTGATGACGGCTCACCACCTCGCGATAGTCACGGATCGCGGCCTCATGCTCGCCCCGGTTCTCCTTGGCCCAGGCCACCCCAAACCGGGCCTGGAACCACAACTCGTCCTCGGCGTGCGCCTCCAGGAACCGCTCGTACGCCCGCTGCGAGTCGTCCCAGCGCTGGAGCGTGGCGGTCGCGTCCCCCAGCCGCAGCAGGGCCGTCGGGGCGCTCGGATCATCCGCATGTTCGCTCGCGACCCGGTCCAGGTGCTCGGCGGCCCGTTCGTGGCGTCCCAGCGCCGCGAGAGACTCGGCGGCCATCAGCCCCGCCGAGGGGCGGAGTTCCGACTCGGGGTGGCGTTCATGGAAGGTGTCGAGAAGCTCGACCGTGCGTTCATGGCGCCCGAGCTTGAGCGAGGCGGCGCCGAGGCGATAGACCGCCTGCGCGCGCACATCCTGCGGCGCCCGATCCGACGCCGACTCGAGCATCCCGACGAGTTCGCTCAGCGCTTCGGAGGCCGGCTCCCAACGCTGCGCATCGAGTTCGATCCCTCCCAGGTCCAGAAGGGCGTAAACCCGGAGCCCCTCGTCCACGGGCTCATCGAGCAGTTCCCGGTAGGCCGCGGCGGCCTCGTCGGGTCGATCCAGCTCACGCATGGACCAGGCCCGCTCGTACATCGCGCTGTGCCGGATCTCGGGCGCCAGCGACCCGAATGCGGACGCCGGGATCGCTTCGAGCTGCTCCAGGGCGCGTTCATGTTCACCCGCGCGGGACAGGGCGACGCTCAGGCGGGCCATCGCCCGGGCGTTCATCGGGTGCTCCGGGTGCTTGGTCAGGAATGCCTGGAACTTCTCGATGGCGCCCTCGCTCTGGCCCGCGACGAGCAACGCCTCGCCCTGGTCGTAGAGGGCGCGGGCGGCCAGGTCGGCGCCGCCGACTTCCGCGGCCTTGGCGAACCATTCCGCGGCGGCCGCGTGATCTCCCCTCGCCCGCGCGATCGCGCCAAGGTGGCTCATGGCGTGGGCCTCGAAACGCTCACGGTCGTCGGCTTCGAGGACAGCGCTCAGCCAGGGGCGAGCCTCCTCCCACCGCTCGAGCGCCACGAGCGCCTGTCCGAGTTCGAACCGGGCGTGGGTCAGGCGGTCTGAGTCGGGGAACTCGGTGAGGAGCCGCTGAAAGACAGGCAGGGCCCGCTCGTGGGCGCCCTGACGCTGCATGGCCAGGCCCTGCTTGAGCAGGGCGTCGTCGAGGGGCGTGCTCGGCGCGCCCAGGGCGACGACCCGGGCGAAATAGCGCTCGGCGTCGGCCCAACGCTGGGCCTCAAACGTCCCGTCACCCAGCGCGAGCAAGGCCCGGGCAAAGGCGGGGTCGGCGCCCGAGTCCCCCACCACCCCGGTCAGGAGCGGCTCGGCCTCGTCAAAGCGTCCGTCCCGAGCCAGCGCGAGGCCCAGCCGGTAGGTCGCCCGCGTGCGCAGCCCCGGAGCGATCTCTCGCTCCAGCAGCTCGCGGTACGCGCGCTCGGCCTCCTGCAGTTCCGACCGCATGTACCGGCTTTCGGCGCGCAACATGAGCACCTCGTCCGCCATGGCGTGGGCTTTGAAGGACGCCTCGTACAGGGCGCACAAGGCGAGCGCCTGCTCGTACCTGGCGCGGGCGTACTCGATCGAGGCCGCCGCGTGGAGGGCGTCGGGCATGAGGCGGTGCTTGGGGTACTGCTCAAGGAACGCGCCGATCGCCTGGGCCGCCTCATCGGAACGATCCGCCCGGCTGAGCGCAACGGCCCGGTCGTAGATGATCTCGGGGAGCAGTTCGCTCTTGGGGTACCTGGCCTGGGCCTCGGCGAGGCGGGAGGCGGCCTCGCTGTCGGCGCCGGCGCGCATGGCGCACTTGGCGATCCAGTAGTCGGCGTCGTCGCGCAGGTCCTCGGGCGCCGAGGCCGCCAGGTCGCTCAGGATGGGCAGGGCCATCTCGTGCTCGCCCCGGTCGTACCAGACACGCGCGCGCTCAAGCTTGGCCCTCGCTTCGAGCGGGGAGTCCTTAAGCTGCCCGAGCAGCCCATCGAGCAGGGCGCCCGCGTCGTCGAACCGACGCTGCTGGCGGAGGAGTTGGGCCAGCCCGATGCCCGCCTCCTGGGCGAGCGCCCCGGGGGCGCGGCTGACCGTCTCGCGGTAGGCCGCGGCGGCGGCGTCGAGCTGACCATCGCGGTGGAGCGACTGGGCGTACAGCAGACGCGCGTTGGGCGTCACATCCGCGTCGGGGGTTCGTTCGATGATCGAGCGGAAGGTCGGGGCCGCGTCGGCGGGCTTGTTGCGGGCGAGCTGGGCGAGCCCCTTGAACAGCTCGGCTCGCGCGCGCATCGGGGCGTCCGGCCACCGGCGAACAAGCTCGTCGGCGGCGGCGATCGCCTCTTCGTGTCGCCCGGCGCGTTGCTGGGCCTCGACGAGGAGGGCCGCGGCGTCGGGGGCCGAGGGATGCTCTCCGTGCCGCTCCAGGACCCGCTCGAAGGCTTGGGCGGCCTGACCGGGATCTCCGAGGGTCAGGTGGCAGTGCCCGGTGAGCAGCGCGGTCTCCGCGGCGAACTCGAAGGAGGGGTCGGCGGGCGCCTGCTGGAGTTGCTCCAGGGCGCCGGCGCGGTCGCCCCCCCGGAAGAGGGCAACCCCGAGCCCGTAGCGGGCCAACGGAACCTTCTCGTGGTTCGGATTCTGATCGAGGAAGGCGCGGTACTCCGCGGCGGCCAGGTCGTAGAGCCCCCGGTTGAGCAGGCCATTGGCGGTCAGGTACGCACGCTGATCGGTCGCGTCGTCGAGGAGGAGGGACGCGGTGGCGAACTGGGCGCTCATGGCAAGGGCGGCGGCGGCGATGAGACTTCGGCGGCGCGGCGCGTCACGGCTCGGCATGGAAGGCTCCTGGTCGGAGGGTGGTCTTCGGGCGCCCGCGGCGAGGCCCGGTTCGGGCTTCGCGTGGGTCGGCGCCTTGTGCGGCGGACGGCCCTGCGGGTGGCGGAGCGGGGGTCATCGTCCGCCAGCCCGCAGTATGGCCGTCGTCTGCCGTCAATCAATCCCTGCGCTCCGGAAGGAGCGGGAAAGTGCCCTCAGTGCGGGCAGAGGCGGGCGAGGCAGGGCCTTCGGCCTCAACGATCGTGGTCGTGATCCTCGTCCTGGGCGTGGTCGTGATGGTCATCCAGTTCCGCCGCCTCGTCGCCGATCGACTCCATCTGGGCCTCGAGGTCCTCGGCCCGGGCTTCGAGCGCGTCGGCCTTGGATTCCAGCTCCTCGGCCTGCGCTTCCATGTCCTCCGACCGACGCTCGAGGTCGTCCGCCTGGGCGAGCAGGGCTTCGGCGTGCTTGATGAGCGAATCGGCCTCGGCGGCGTAGGCGGCCGCCTTCGCGTAGTCGCCCTTGTTCTTGTAGTGCTCGGCCTTGTCACGGCGGGACTCGGCGCGGTTGAAGGCCCGGTCGGCCTCGCGCACCATCGCGCTTGCCTCACGTTCGATTCGATCGGCCTCGGCCTCGAAAGCCGCGGCGCGTTGAGCGATCGCGCGTTCCTCCGAGGCCAGGGCCCGACGCACGTGGGCCAGTTCCGCGCGCTTGGTATGGAGTTTGGCCTGCGCCGTGGCCCGCTCGGTGGCAACGCGGGCGGCGACCTCCCATTCGGGCGCGTTCACGCGGTCCGGGCGCGGCGCCCGGGCAACGGCGCCCTCACGCCAGAACATCTCCTCGCTGATCGGCTCCCCGTTCTCGTCGGTGATCTTCACGCCCTCGGGGCAGATCATCCGCGCGAAGGAGGCGAACGTCTGGTGCTGATCCCGGGTGGCGTGGACGATCAGACGGGACTCCTCGGGGGAGACCAGAACGGGGACATCGGCGCGGGTCATCAGCGTCGTGAGCGCGTGGAGCCGACCCGCCGGCAGGTGATAGGCCCGGGCGACCTGGGCGTCGGCGGTCGCGAGCTGGGGAAACCCGGGGGCCGAACCGACCGAGTTGGAACGCCACGCGGTCGGGGGCGCGGGCGGCGCCTCGGGCATGTGGCGCCCGATTCCGGCCAGTCGCCCGCGCACCGTCTCGGCCTCGGCGTCGAGCTGGCGCCGGCGATCGGTCCGCGCCCGCTCGGGGCGTTCGGGCAGCTCGGGAGCGAGGCGCTCTCCGGTCTGGCCACGCATGTGGCGTTCGAAGGTGCTGTCCTGACCGTCTGGCGCGGGGAAGCGCGGGGCCTCGGGGGCGCCCTTCTCGTCGGGCGGGCAGGCCACGCCGGGCATCACCAGCAGGGCGAGCATCGCGACGCCTGCGACGATGGACGAGCCGTGGACGGACAGTTTCGGACGGACGGTGTGTGTCATCACCATGGTGATTCTCCTGGCCAGCTTTCGCTTTGTGGGGGAGGCCATCGCAAGCCCGGCGGCGTGTGTTCGGACGCCGGGCACGTTCAGAAAGGCGGTCGTTTGGAGAAGGGTCTCGGCGTATCCACGCCGTCGTTCGGGACGCAGCGCGGTGACCCAGGCGTCGCAGCAGAGGTCCGCCTCGTCGCGCAGGCGGGCGCGGATCACCCAGACGAGGGGATGCCACCAGTAGAGGGCCCCCACCGCGAGGGCGATCCAGTGGACCCAGTGGTCCCGTCGGCGCAGGTGCGCCAGCTCGTGGAGGAGCACCGCCTGCCGGGCATCGGCGTCGAGCACGCGCCAGAGGGAGCGGGGCAGGACCAGGCGTTTGCGCACGCCACAGGTCACCATGGGAGAGACGCGCGTGGGGACGAAGACCAGCTCCGGGGCGCTGCGGAGGCCGATGGTGGTCGCCGCCTGTCGCAGGGCCGCCAGTTCAGGCTCGTTTGCGGGGAGGGCCAGGCGGGTCAGTCGCCGATCCCTGAGGAGGCGGAGGAGCAGCAGGGTGACAAACGCTGTTACACCGCCGAGCCAGATCAGGGGGGGAAGGGGTGGCACGTCCCGCAAACCTTCAAAGGCCGAGCGCAGTCCGTCGATCCACGGGTTGAGCTGCGCGGCGATGCGTTGAGTCAGTGTCGGAGGCGTCGGCAAGTCGCCCCTGGCGGCCGCCGGCTCAGGGTGCGCGTCGGCACGCGGCTGGTCCGGGCTCATCCCGAAGGAGTCCGGCTCGGACCGGAGCGCGGCGGACTGGGCCTGTGGCTCGGCGACGGGGTGCGCGGAGACGTCACGCTCAAAGGTCGGGCGGGTGATCGCGGGCAGGTCCGAGGCGAGGGGGTGTGCGGCGACCGAAGGACTGCGTTCGGGGGTGACGGGTACCGAGTCGGAGAACGCCGAGGCCGCCGGAACGCCCGTGGGGATGGGGCGCTCCGGCAGCAGGTCGACGATGGGGGCGCTCCAGCGGCGGAGCGCTGCGGGCCACGCGGTGGTGGCCACGACGGCGGGGGCGACGAAGGCCAGCAGGGCGACCAGCCAGAGGGCGTGACGGGTCGCGGGCGACCGGACGCCGAAGCGGCAGGCGATCATGACGCCGAGCGTGACGGGCAGGGCGAGCAGAGCGCCAAGCCAGAGGGCGTCGAGGTGGGAGAGGAGCTGACCCATGGTCAGGCGCCCTCCTCGTCGGGGGGCGCCGAGGCGTCCAGGTCATCGAGCATGCGTCGGAGTTCGCCGATCTCGTCGGGCGTGAGCTTGTTGGACTGAACGAGGTGGAGGACGAGGGGGGCCGGGGCGCCGTCGAAGAGCTGCTCGATGAGGGAGGTGAGGCGTGAGCCGGTGACCTTGTCGCGGGAGACGCGGGCCTTGTAGATGTAGGCCTGGCCGGACTTCTTGCTCGTGACGTACTTCTTGGCCTTGAGGCGGGTGAGGAAGGTGAGGACGGTGGTGTAGGCCAGCTCGCGTCCCTGGGCGTGGAGGTGGTTCATGACCTCCCGGACACTGGTGGGTCCGAGATCCCAAAGGGCCTTGAGGACCTCGAGTTCGGCGTCGGTGAGATCGGTCTGGCTGGGGGGCACGGGGGCGGGCTCCTGGAGCAACTACATTTGTCGTAGATCAAGCTACTACATCCGTCGTAGCTCGTCAAGAGGTTGTTCCGGGAAGGGGCGGGAAATTTTCAGGGGCGGGGTCGGGAGTTGGTGTTCGTTGGCGCCGGGTGGGCGTAGGGTTGATTCGCTCGGACCGGTGATGCAAGTTGTTCCGGTTGTGCGGGCGCCCGGAATGGCCTGGATGACCCCTGATTCGTGGCCGGCGCGCGTTTCTCGTGGTCTGTTGGGGTGGGCAATCCGGGGATGTGGAGAGACACGATGCGCTCAAAGAGCTTGATGTTGACGCTCGCGATCGGCGCCTGCACGTTGTGCGGCCTGGGCAACGACGCGCAAGCCCAAGGCACCCCGAGCTTTACGAAGAGCTCGCTCCAGAACGCGAACCTCAGCCTGCCCACCTCGCTGCAGTTCGGGCCGGACGGGCGGCTGTATGTGGGCGAGCAGACCGGGTTCATCAAGATCTTCGACATCGAGCGGACGGGGACGAGCAGCTACACGGTGATCGACACCGAGGTGATCGGGCTGATCAACACGATCCCGAACCACAACGACGACGGGACGGTGAACCCGGACATCGACAACCGGATGGTGACGGGCATTTTGGTGACGGGGACGCCGTCGGCCCCGGTGATCTACGCGACGTGCTCGGACCCGCGGATCGCGGTGGGCCAGGACTCGGGGCTGGACACGAACTCGAGCATGATCGTGCGTCTGTCGTGGACGGGGACGTCGTGGGAGATGCTCGAGCTGGTGCGGGGCCTGCCGCGGAGCGAGGAGAACCACGCGGCGAACGGGATGGCGATCGACGAGGCGGGCGGGTACCTGTACCTGGCGCAGGGCGGGAACACGAACATGGGGGCGCCCTCGCACAACTTCGGGCAGCTCAAGGAGTACGCGCTCGCGGCGGCGATCCTCCGGATCGATCTGAACGCGATCGGGGACACGACGTACGACATCCCGACCCTGGACGACCCGAGCCGTCCGAACACGGGCCCGGGGGGGAGCGACCTGAACGATCCGTTCGGCGGGAACAACGGCGCGAACCAGGCGATGATCGTCGCCGGGGGGCCGGTCGAGGTCTGGGCGCCGGGATACCGCAACCCGTTCGACGTGGTGATCACGAGCCAGAATCGGATCTACACGATCGACAACGGTCCGAACCGCGGGTGGGGCGGGCCTCCGGTGAGCTGCAACAACGATTCGATCGAGTCGGGCTCGGAGTCGTACGGGGACGGTCTGCATTACGTGGCGGACCTGGGAGACGCGTCGGGCAAGTACGGGGGGCACCCGTGCCCGTTCCGCGCGTCGAACGCGAACACGATCAACGGGCAGAGCCCCATCCCGCCCGGTTGGGGCGACCCTCGCCAGTGCGATTACCTGATCCCGGGTGTCGAGGACGGCGCGTTGCACGTCTGGAACTCCTCCACGAACGGGTTGACGGAGTACACCGCGGGGAACTTCGGCGGCGCGATGCAGGGTGACCTGCTTGCCGCCTCATGGAACACGGACTCGATCGAGCGGATCCAGCTCAGCGCGGACGGGACGTCGGCGACGGTGACGCGTCTGTTCTCGAACGTGGGCGGGCAGCAGCTGGATGTGACGACGCAGGGCCCGGGGGAGGCGTACCCGGGGACGATCTGGTCGGCGGACCTGCCGGCGAGCACCGTGTGGGTTTTCGAGCCGCAGGACCTGGGGAGCTGCACGGGGGTCTACAGCACGACGCTGGATGAGGACGGGGACGGGTACACGAACGCGGACGAGATCGACGCGGGGTCTGATCCCTGCTCGGGCGCGGATGTGCCCGCGGACTTTGACGACGACAAGATCAGCGACAAGAACGACCCGGACGATGACAACGACGGGGTGGCGGACCTGGTGGACGCGTTCGCGATCGACAGCGCCAACGGGCTGAGCACGGCGCCCCGGATCGACTACGGGTGGGCCGTGGGCCAGCCGGGGACGGGGCTGCTGGGCCTCGGCTTCACGGGGCTGATGTCGGACGGGAGCGTGGACTACCTGGACCGGTTCGTGCCGGACGACATGACGCCCGGAGGCGCCGCGGGCAAGTTCACGATCGACAACGTGAGCGATGGGGACGCGCAGGGTCCGCGCAACTCGCAGGACAACGCGTTCCAGCTGGGCGTGAACGTGTCGGAGGCGACCGGGGTGTGGACGCTGCGCTCGAGCGTGGAGGCGCCATTCTTCAACGGGCGCGTGCCGGTCGGGCACGAGACGATGGGCATCTTCGTGGGGACGGGTGACCAGGACAACTACATCAAGCTGGTGATGGGGCGCTCGGGGGGGAACAACATCGGCGCCCGGGTGTTGAGTGAGTCCGGGGGGACGGTTGTCTCGAACACGCTCACGCCGGTGGACTTCCTCTCGGCGCAGGGCGTGGCGCTGGCGCTTCGGGTGGACCCGGTGGCGGGGAACGTGCAGCCGTTCATCTCGGTGGACGGGGCGCCGGAGATGGCGGTCGGGGCACCGGTCCCGCTGCAGGGTGCGCTGCTCGACGCGGTGCGGACGCCCGGCGTGAGCGTCGCGTGCGGGATCATCTCGACCTCGCGCGGTGGTTCTCCCTTCGCGGCGACCTGGGATTACCTGCGAGTGGAGAGCGCGGCGCCCTCCGACGCCGCGGCACTGGTTGTCGTGGACGACCCCACCACCACCTCGATCGACTCGAGCACCTGGAACCTGGAGTCGTTCGCGATCATGAATGACTCGGGGACGGGCCAGGAGATCACCCGGGTCATCTTCGATCTGACCGGGACGATGATGATGGACATGGTCTTCGACCCGTTCGCGACGGCGGGCGACACGGGGGGACGCGACTTCACGCCCGGGCCCAACGCCGGGGGGGTGGGGCTCGGCTCGCACGCCTTCACGGGGGAGCGTGACGGCGGGTACGACGTGCTGGAGATCAACTTCGACGACTTCGAGCCGGGGGAGACGTTCACCTTCGCGGTGGATTGCGACCCGACGAGCATCCTGGGCTCCAGCTCGCCCGGGCCGAATGAGTCGGGGAGCGTCTCGGGGCTCGAGCTGGCCGGGGCCCACGTGACGGTGGAGTTCTCCGACGGCTCGGTCTTTACGAACGATCTGTTCCGCGTGGCGGGCTCGCTCGACGCCTCGCAGACGCGGCTGGACGCGACGATGCTGGACGCCCCGAGCGTGGACGTGCTCGGGGTGAATGAGCCGGGGACGGTTTCGGGCGCTTCGCACACGGTCCGCGTTGTGGGCGATCCGGGGCAGGATGTGCGGCTGCTGGTGATCGAGGGGGGGCTCTTCCTCGACGGTGTCCCCGGGGGCGGGCACGACATCGATCCGTACGAGGCCAACTCGGCGTTGAGCGTGCAGGAGTACAACGCCACCATCGGGGGGGCGGGGTTTGTGGACGTGGGCGTGAGCCTGGCGCACACGGGAACGTCCGGCGGCATCAGCCATATCGCTGCGGCGGCGGTCGGTGAGGGAGGAATGACCGGGCAGGTTTCGGTGGCGAGCGTGGTGGAACGGGACGACTCGGCGCCGGGCAACCAGTCCCCGATCGCGGTGGATGACAGCGCGAGTGTGGCCCGGTCGATGACCCGGTCGATCGCGCTGCTGAACAACGACTCGGACCCGGACGGTTCGCTCGATCCGACCAGCGTGCTCATCACCCACCCGCCGGTCAACGGCAGTGTGGAGGTGGACCCGGTGACGGGTGTGGCGATGTACACCCACGACGGGTCGCCGACGCTCTCGGACAGCTTCGCGTACACCGTCGCCGACGATCTGGGGGCGAACTCCAACGAGGCGGTGGTCTCGATCACGGTGATCCCGGGGAGCGGGGACGTGGTGCTCTACCGCGTGAACGCGGGGGGGCCGCTCGTCAACGCGGACGGGGGCGCCTGGGAGAAGGACACGAACGCGTCGCCCTCGGGCTACGTCAATGCGTCCGAGTCGGGCAACCAGACCGCGACGACCACGCACGGGATTGACATCCAGAGCCCGACGATCCCTGAGGGGACGCCCGAGGCGATCTTCCAGAGCGAACGCTGGGACCCGTCCGCGGACGAGGAGATGCGCTGGTCCTTCCCGGTCCCGGCCGGGCAGGAGGTCGAGGTCCGGCTCTACCTGGCCGAGACGTTCGTGAACGTGGCGGGAGGGAGAATCTTCGACGTGCTGGTCGAGGGGCAGGTCATGCTGGAGGACTACGACGTCTTCGCCCAGGCGGGGGGCAAGTGGATCGGCGTCGTCGAGCGGATGACCTTCACCAGTGACGGGTCGATCGACATCGAGTTCCTGCACGAGATGGAGAACCCGGCGATCAAGGCGATCGAGATCGTTGATCTGGGCGGGCCGATCATCACCGATCGGTTCCTGCACCGGATCAACGCGGGCGGGGCGCCCTTGCCGGCGGCGGACGGTTCGAGCCCGGGGTGGAGCGAGGACCAGGCCGCGAGCCCCGCGATGGCGTTCGGCCCGGCGAACCCGGGGACGCCCTCGCCGTTCGTGAACAGCCACCAGACGGATACGACGTTCGGGACGACCGTGCCGATCACGCTGGCGCCGGGCGTGCCTTCGAGCGTGCCGGCGGAGTTGTTCAAGACCGAGCGGTGGGACCAGGAGGGGGGCGAGGAGATGCGCTGGTCGCTGCCGGTGGTGGCGGGCTCGCTCGTCGAGGTGCGCCTGTACATCGCGGAGATCTACACGGGCGCCTCACAGCCCGGGCAGCGTGTGTTCGACGTCTTCGTGGAGGACGAGCTGGTCTTCCCGGGCGTGGACCGTGTGGCCGAGGCCGGGGGCCTGTTCATCGGGACCGTGCTCACCCACCAGCTGATCGCGCCCGACGACATGCTGGATCTGACCTTCGGGCACGTCACGGAGAACCCCGCGATCGCGGGGCTGGAGATCGTGGAGATCAACACGGGCGTGCCCGGGGCGCCCGCGGCGGTCGATGATGTCGCCAGCGTCGCGACGGGGGGGAGCGTGGTCATTGACGTGCTCGCCAACGACCACGACAGCGACGGAAGCCTGGTCCCCTCGAGCGTCCGGCTCACCCAGAGCCCGTCGCACGGGTCGGCCACGGTGAACCCCGCGACCGGAGCGATCACCTACACCCACAACGGGGACGGGGCGAGTGCTGACTCGATCGCGTACACCGTGGACGATAACGACGGCAACACGTCGAATGTCGCGGGCGTCTCGATCACGATCGGCATCCCGGACAACGATCCGCCCGTTGCGGTCAATGACAGCGCGGTCTTCAGCCCGGGCGTGGCGGTCGTGGTGAACGTGCTCGCCAACGACAGCGACAGCGATGGCTCGCTCGATCCCTCGAGCCTGGTCATCGTCACGCCTCCGAGCCAGGGGACGGCGAGCGTGGACACGGGCGCCGGCACGATCATCTACACCGGCGCCAGCGCGTCGAGCGACTCGCTGACTTACATGGTGCGGGACGACGTGGGCGATCCCTCGAATGTCGCGACGGTTTCGCTGACGGCCAACCCGGCGCCGGTCGCCGTGGACGATAACGCGAGCGTTGAGGCGTTCGGAGAGGTCGAGATCGACGTGCTGGCCAATGACACGGACAATGGCACGATCGACCCGACTTCGATTCAGATCGAGTCCGCCCCCGCGTTCGGCTCGGCGGAGGTCAACGGGTTCACCGGTGAGATCACCTACACCCACGACGGGACGACGACGACGAGCGACTCGTTCACGTACAGCGTTGCGGACACGCAGGGCGGGCGGAGCGCGCCGGCCACGGTGACCGTGAGCGTGACTCCGCTGGGATCGGGCGTGCTGCTGGCTGACGGGCTCGTGCTCCGGCTTGAGTCTGACTCGGGCGTGAGCGCCGGCGGGGGCGAGGTCTCCTCCTGGGCCGATCAGGCGGGGGGTCTGCTCTTCTTCCCCGAGGGCGCGCCCGCGTACGTCGAGGACGCACTCAACGGCCAGCCCGCACTCACCTTTGACGGCCTGGACGACGCGCTGCGGGCGTCCGGACCGGTCGGCTCGCTTCCGCTGAACAACGCCGACCGCTCGGTCTTCCTGATCGCCCGGTATCGCGGCTCCGGGCCGGGTGGATTCGCGTACGGCGTGCAGCCGGCCAACTGCCCCACGGACGGCAACCGGGGCTTCGAGGTCGGGGTGAACCTGAACGACGAGTTGAGCGTGAGCGGCCTGTGCCCCCCGAACTGGGAGAGTTCGGGTGAACCGGGCGCCGACGACACGTGGATGTGCCAGAGCGTGGTGCTCAGCGACTCGCTGCTGATCCACCGGCGCGACGGCGTGGTCATCGACACGCTGACGCACACCTACGCGACCGGTGACGGGCCGGCGGTGGTCGGACGCTCGCTCGAGGGTTCCTCCTGGGTGGACATGGATCTGGCCGCGGTGCTGGTGTACGACCGGGCGCTGAGCGACGCGGAGCGTCAGGCGGTGGAGCGGTACCTCGAGCTGAAGTACCTCAACACGCCCCCGAACCCCGCCGATGACTCGGTGCAGGTGGAGCAGTACGGCTCGGTGGAGATCGACGTGCTGGCCAACGACATCGATCCGGACGGCGTGCTGGACCCGACGACGGTGCGTGTGGTCGTGCCCGCGAGCTACGGCGACACGGACGTCGATCCGGTGTCTGGCGTGATCACCTATTCACACGGGGGCCTGGGCGACGCGGACGAGTTCATGTACACGGTCCGCGATCAGCTCGGGAGCGAGAGCGCCCCGGCGCTGGTGAGTGTGAGCGTGAACCAGGCCTGCCCGGCGGATCTGGCGGCGCCCTTCGGCGTGCTGGATGTCAGCGACATCTCGGCGTTCCTGAGCCTGTTCAGCGCCGGTGACCCGGCGGTGGATTACGCGGAGCCCGACGGCGAGTTCACGGTCGATGACGTGCTCTCGTTCCTCATCTTCTACACCCAGGGATGCCCCTAGGCGAGCATGGCGATCGCCAGCGGTACCCGGAGGGTCCAGAGGAGGGTGCGCACCCAGTTGCTCGTAACGAGGGCGCGGTGCGTGCCCGCCCGCCATCCACGCTCCAGACGCCGGTGAAGAGGAACCTGCACCGTCGCGGTGCAGACCCAGAGCAGGGCCACCATCGCGAGGCCCGCGGGGGCGGCCCACGCGGGCGCGCCCGGAGGCGGGCGGACGGTCAGGAAGAGGGCGGTCGAGATTTCCGTGAGCATCAGGGGCGCGACGACCAGCGTCGTGCGCCGTTGATGGTCGCGTTCGTATACGCAGAACGCGTCCTGCCCCACACGGGCGAAGAGGGGGTAGTGCACGATCTGCACGAACCAGATCAGGCCCGCGAGCATGCAGGTCGAGACCGCGTGCGCCCACAGGAGCAGGTCATGGGCGGTCACCGGATTGACCGTTCCGGAGATCTCCGCGGCGGAGGGGTCAGAAGACTTCCTCGACGCCGCCGGTCAGGTGCTCGCGTTTGTTCTTGACCAGGGCGAACCAGATGACGCAGAAGAGGGGGTAGGTCAAAAAGAAGAGGATGATGACCAGCGTGACGATCATGCCGATGGCCTGGCCGGGTCCGCCAGCGTTCATCTGCTGAGCCATGGGGTTGTCGGGATAGTCCTTGGCCCACTGGAGCGCGGCCTCCTGCTTGCTGAAGTTGAGCAGCGTGGAGACGACGAGGCTCGGGATCGCGCCGAGGCCGTAGAGGATGTGCAGGGGCCTGGCGATGGGCTTGCGCATCAGGAGCGTGACGCCGCCGAACATGAGAATGGCCGCGAGGAGGAGTCCGAAGGCGGCGAGGGCGTAGTCCGCGGTGGTGAGGACCATGGTGGGCGGGAGGGGATCGCCGTCGAGCTGCGACTCCATGAGGGGGCCGAAGAAGGCGGGGGAGGCGAGGCCGATCCCGCCGCAGGTCAGGCCGAGCAGCGCCCAGACGATGCTGATGATGCCGACAACCTTGGGCCACTTGGGGGGATCCACCAGTTCGAAAGCGTCGATGTCGTGCTGCTCGGTGGGCGGCGCGTCGTGATTCGTCATGTTGACCCCCAGCGGTGCGTTCAGGCGCCAGGGGCGCCGCGTGAACCGGTGTCTTGAGCCCTAGAGCTGCTCGAGGAAACGGACGTCGTTCTCGAAGAGCAGTCGGATGTCCGGGATGCTGTACTTGCCCATGGCGAGGCGTTCGATGCCGAAGCCGAAGGCGAACCCGGTCCATTCTTCGGGATCGATCCCGCAGGCTTGCAGGACATTGGGATCGACCATGCCGCACCCGCCCAGCTCGATCCAGGCGGGCTCGGCGCCGGGCTTGAGGGCGATCTTCATGTCGAACTCGGCGGAGGGCTCGGTGAAGGGGAAGAAGCTGGGGCGGAGGCGGATGTCCGCGTCCGCGCCGAAGTAGGCCTTGGCAAACTGGAAGAGGGTGGTCTTGAGGTCCACCATCGAGACGTTCCGGTCGAGGTAGAGCCCCTCGATCTGGTGGAACATGAACGAGTGTGTCGCGTCCACCGTGTCGGGGCGGTAGACACGCCCGGGGCTGATGACCTTGATCGGGGGCCCCCACCCCTTCGCGACCGCGTCCTCCATCGTCCTGATCTGCACGGTGCTCGTCTGTGAGCGGAGCATCCGCGGGAGGCGGCTGGTGAGCGGATCGTCCACATAGAAGTTATCGATCGGCTCCCGAGCGGGGTGTCCCTCGGGGATGTTGAGCTTGATGAAGTTGTGCTCGTCGTCCTCGAGTTCGGGTCCCTGCGCGACGGTGAAGCCCATCTGGGCGAAGACCTCGACCAGTTCGTCACGGACTCGGGTGATGATGTGACGCCGACCGACGCCGGCTGAGTCAATCAGGCCGGGCTCGGTCATGTCGATCATGGGGCCCGTGCTGGTGGGCCGTGCGCCGGCGCCGCTCGACTTGGCCTTGAAGGCGGCCTCGAGGCTGGACTTGACCTCGTTGAGGCGTTTGCCCACTGCGGCCTTGTCCTCCTTGGGCACGTCCTTGAGCTGCGGCATGAGGGCCTTGAGGCGCCCCTTGGAGCCCAGATAGGCGATCCGCCACGCCTCGACGGCCTGGGCGTCCGAGGCGGCCTTGAGTTCGGCGAGCCCCTTGGTCTCAATTTCGGCGAGCTGTTCGAGCATGGGAGTCCATCGTAGTGCGCCGGGGAGGCGTTGACAGAAAGAAGGCCCGCCGGGGTGGCGGGCCTTCGTGGAAATCACAGGGGCGTTGGCGTCGACGATCAGTCGTCGCTGTTGGCGGACTCGCCAGACTCCGCGGCGGGCGCGGCGGCCTTCGGGGCGTCCTTGCGGAGCTTGGCGGCGAAGGCCGTCCGCTTGTCGGCCTGGCGCCGACGCCCGGAGGGGCGACCACCGATCTCGGGGCCTTCCTCGGCGCCGACGAACTGGATGACGCACACCTCCGCGGCGTCGCCGATGCGACGACGACCGAGCTTGACGATGCGGGTGTACCCGCCGGCCCGGTCCTCGAAGCGAGGGGCGATGTTCTCGAAGATGTGACGCACGAGCTTGGGCGCCTTGCGCAGCTCGCCGTAGCGGTTGCGTTCCACGCTCTCGACAGGGGGGAGATCGAAGAAGGCCTCGGCCCGCTCGCGCTGCTGCTCGACGCGGTCGCGTTCCTGCTCCGTGGCGTTGGAGGGCAGGTAGCTCCAGGCGAAGGCGTGGCGGTCGCCGCCGAGCATGGAGATCACCTGGCGGCGTGCGTGAAGGTCACCCTTCTTCGCCTTGGTGATGATCTTCTCGACGAACGGCTGCACGGCCTTGGCCTTGGGGATCGTGGTGACGATCTGCCCGTGCTCGAAGAGGCTCGCGGCCATGTTGCGCATCATCGCGGTGCGATGGGCGCTGGTCCGACCGAGCTTGTAGCCTGCTTTGCGGTGACGCATGACGCTGCTCCAGACTTGCGGGCGTTGGTCGCCCGCCTCAAGAAGCCCTCCGGGTCAGGAGGACTGGATGGTGTAACCCTCGGGAAGCTCCGTGCCCAGATCCAGGCCGATGTCCTGGAGCTTGCGCTTGACCTCGCGCAGGCTGGTGCGTCCGAACGAGCGGAGCTTGAGCAGCTCGGGCTCGGACTGGCTGACCAGCTCGGCGACCGTTTCGATCCGCGCCGACTCGAGGCAGTTGCTCGCCCGGACCGAGAGGTCCAGCTCGGAGATCGGCATGTTGAGCTTGCGGATGAGTTCCTCGTCGACGCCGGCGGCCGCGGCGGCCTCCTCGCTGACGCGCTCCTCACCGAGCTCGAAGTACTGCACGAAGGGGTTGAGGTGCTTGCGGAGGATCTTGCCCGCCTCGACGAGCGCCATCTCGGGGTTGACGGTGCCGTCGGTCCAGATCTCCATCTGGAGCTTGTCGTAGTTGGTTCGCTGTCCGACGCGGGTGTCCTCGATCTTGTAGCGGACACGCTGGACGGGGCTGAAGATGGAGTCCACGGGGATGACCCCGACCTCCTGCTCGTCCTTGCCGGCGATGTGCTCGGAGGCGGGGACGTAGCCGCGACCCTTCTCGACGCGGAACTCCATCTCGAAGGGGACCTCCTCGGTCAGCGTGGCGATGACCAGGTCCTTGTTGATGATGGTGATGTTCGTGTCGGCCTCGATCAGGTCCGCCGTCACCTCGCCGGGGCCCTGGGCCGCCAGACGCATGGTGCGGGGCTCGTCGCCCTCGAGCTTGACGACCAGGCTCTTGACGTTGAGGACGATGTCGGTGACGTCCTCGAGGACGCCGTTGAGCGAGGTGAACTCGTGCTCGGCGCCGGTGATTTTGACCTCGGTGACCGCGGCGCCCTCGAGGGAGCTGAGGAGCACGCGCCGGAGGCTGTTGCCCACGGTGGTGCCGAAGCCGCGCTCGAACGGCTCCACGGTAAAGCGGCCGAACGTATCGTCGGTGAACTTCGGATCGGAAACGACCCGGGAGGGGAGTTCAAGTCCGCGCCAGCGTACCCGCATGATCGATACCTCTCGGCAGTGGTTCGAATCCTGACCCCAACCGGCTGACGGATGCCCGGGCCTGCCGGCGCCCGGGCTCCTGCTGCACGATGGGGGACGTCCCGCTTCCGTGCGGGTGTGGCGGCGTGTCAGACGCGCCGCTTCTTCCGGGGACGGCACCCGTTGTGGGGCACCGGGGTGTGATCTTCAATGGCCGTCACGCGGATGCCGGTCGAGACGAGGCCCTGGACGGCGCTCTCGCGACCGGCGCCCGTGCCCTTGATCTTGACCTCGACCTCGGAGACGCCCATCTTGCGGACCTTGTGCCCGACCTGCTCGCCGGCGCGAGTGGCGGCGAAGGGCGTGGCCTTGCGGGCGCCCTTGAAGCCGATGGTGCCGGCCGAGTCCCAGGCGAGGGTCTCGCCGTTGACGTCGGTGATGGTGACGAGCGTGTTGTTGTGCGTCGCCTTGACGTGGGCGATGCCGCGAACGACGTTCTTGCGAATCTTCTTCTGCTTCTTTGCCATGCGTTCCCGCTCCATTCGCTTCCACTTGGGGTTCCCGCGTGGCGGGCTGGAAGCTTGCGAGGTTGATGTGCCTGGTTCGGGGGATTAGCCCTTCACGCCCTTCTTGCCCGCGACCGTCTTCTTGCGTCCCTTCCGGGTGCGGGCGTTGCAGCGTGTGCGCTGCCCACGGGTCGGGAGGCCGTTGCGGTGACGCTCGCCCCGGTAGGAGCGGATCTCACGCAGGCGTTGGATGTTCTGCTGCACCTGGCGGCGCAGGGCGCCCTCAACCAGGAAGTTCGAGTCGATGATGCCGTTGAGCTGCGCGACCTGCTGGTCGGTCAGCTCGTTGGCCTTGGTGTCGGGATTGATCTGCGCTTCACCGAGCAGATCGGCCGCGAACTTCGGGCCGATGCCGTGGATGTACTGAAGCGCGTAGTAGATCTTCTTGCGATCGGGAATATCAACACCAGCAATACGCGGCATGGTGGCTGCTCCTTACCCTTGAACCTGCTTGTGCTTCGGATCCGCCTTGCAGATCACGCGCACCTTGCCCTTGCGCCGCACGATCTGGCACTGAGCGCACACCCGCTTGACACTGGCCTTGACCTTCATGGCGAATCCGCCTCCCGACAGGCCCGGGCGTCCAAGTTTTGGACGACGCGAGCGATACCCGATCCGGAAACCCACGCGGGTCCGGTGGCGAGAGGGATCGTAGCGCTGACCCCCGCCCGTGTCACTCCCTGACCCCCTCCAAACCCCCGCTTTCTCAAGTTCAGGTTGGCTCCGGGCCGAGCCCCGGGCCGGTCAGGACCCGCGCTGGCCCCGGGGTGATCGCGATCGTCCGCTCCTCGCAGGCCCCCCACCGCCCGTCCGTCGTCCGGATGGACCACCCGTCCGTCTCGGTCCGCGTCGTCCCGCGCCCGAGGGTGACCACGGGTTCGAGGGTCAGGATCATCCCCGGAGTCAGACGGAAGTCCGGGCCCGGGGGGGCGATCCAGGCGAGGGGGGGTTCGTGGAGGGCCCGCCCGATGCCGTGTCCCCCAAGCCCCGGGACCAGGGCGACGCCGGCATCGTCGGCCGCTCCACGCATCTCTCCGGCGACCTCGGACCACATGCGCCCGGGTCGGCAGGCGGCGAGGCCTGCTCGCAGGACACGGTGGGCGGCTGCGGCCAGATCGGTCGCCTCGGAACGGGGATCGGCGAGGTCAGGCCGGTCCGGGCCGGGGCGACCCGGTTCCGCCCGCCCCACCACCACCGCCCGGCAGGCGTCGGCGTGCCAGCCGTCCACGGCGATGCTCAGGTCCAGGCTGACGAGATCCCCCGGCGCCAGCGGTCGATCCGAAGGGGGCGCGTGGGCCACCAAGTCATTGATGTTGACGCAGCATGCGCCGGGGAACACGTCGCCGCGTTCATTGCGAACGCGTCGGAGGACCGGATCGGCCAAGTGGCGGATGAGGGTCGCGGTGACAAAGCGGTCGAGGTCGGCGCCCGTCAGGCCGGGGCGGACGAGCGCGACGGCCTGATCGAGGACCCGCCAGAGCACATCGCCGGCATGGGCGACGCGCTCGATCTCATCGGGTGTTCGCAGGGGGATGGCCACATCGCATCCCGACCGGGCGTGGGGTCAGCGGGAGGCCTTCTCGCCCTCGCCGCCGAGGAAGCCCGAGTAGTTTCGCATCAGCAGGCTGGCTTCGACGCGTTGGAGGAAGTCGAGCGCGACGGAGACGACGATGAGCAGACCGGTGCCGCCCAGGAACTGGGTGACGCTGAAGTCGATGTTCAACTCGGTATTGACGACCATCGGCAGGATCGCGATGACGGCGAGGAAGGCGGCGCCGACGTAGGTGATGCGTTCCATGACCGTCTCGAGGTACTCGGCGGTGCGCGGGCCGGGGCGCAGGCCGGGAATGAACGAGCCGGAGTCACGCAGCTGCTTGGACATCTCTTCCGGGTTGAACTGGACGGTGATCCAGAAGTAGCTGAAGAAGTAGACCATGATGACGTAGAGGAGGATGTAGGGGAACTGGCCCATCGCGAAGGCGTCGTTGAGCCACTGGGTCAGGCTGGGCCACCACCCGATGGCGCCGGAGGCCTGGACCTGATCGTTGAGGGCGCCGAAGACGACGGAGGGGAAGACCATCAGGGAGCTGGCGAAGATGATGGGCATGACGCCGCCGTGGTTGACACGCAGCGGCAGGTAGGAGCGTTGCCCGCCGACGCTCTTGCGTCCGCGCGAGTGCTTGGCCTGCTGGACGGGGATGCGTCGCTGTGCGACGGTGATGAGGACCGAACCGGCGATGACGAGAATGAACCCGGCCGAGAGGAGGAGGAGGCCCATCCAGCCCATCTTGGTCTGGTCGCCGGGCTCGAAGTTGTCGATGACCCACATGATGGCCCGGGGCATGCCCGCGAGGATGCCGGCCATGATGATGAGGGAGACGCCGTTGCCGATGCCGAACCGGTCGATCTGCTCGCCGAGCCACATGAGGAAGATGGTGCCGGCGGTCAGGGCGGTGACCGCCATGACCCACCAGAGCGGGTTGGTGGCCCACTCGGGATAGACCAAGCCGGAGCGGGTGATGTAGGTGAGCCAGCCGACGCCCTGCACGATGCAGAGCCCGACGGTGACGTAGCGGGTCCACTCCTGGATCTTCTGCTGACCCGAGGCGCCCTCATCCTTGAGCTTCTTGAGGGCGGGCAGGGCCGAGCCGAGGAGCTGGAAGATGATGGCCGCCGTGATGTACGGCATGATGCCCAGGCCGAAGATCGTGGACTGCCCGAAGGAGCCGCCAGAGAAGATCGCGACGTAGGAGGCGAGGCGCCCGGCGGCGTTGCCTTCCGCGGCGGCCTGCTCGAAGAACTGGATCAGCTGCTCCTGGTTCACCCCGGGCAGCGGGATCCAGAACCCGATCCGGTACACCGCCAGCATGCCCAGCGTGAACAGGATCTTGTTCCGCAGCTCTTCAACGCGGAAGACGTTTGCGATCGTCTGGAAAAGCATCAGTCACAAACCCTCGGCGTCGCTGTCTGTCCATGCCCGACGACCCGGAGTCGGCGTGACCCCGCGGGGAACGTCACTTCTTGTAGACCTCGCCCTTGGCGGCGGCGTCGTACTTGGCTTGCTGAATCTCACGCTTCCGGCGCTTCTTGGTCTGATTCTTGGGCGTGCGATCCTCCGAGTTGCGGTCCACCCCGCGGATTCGGTCGCGACGGGTGCCCGTCTCGTTGACCGAACCCCCGGCGCCCTCGATGAGGTTGCGGGCCGAATCGGAAACGCGGTTGGCCACCACGTTGAACTTGACCGAGAGGGAGGTCTCCCCTTCGGGGAGGGCCGCGAGGATCTTGAGATTGCGTGAATCGTCGCGGACCAGACCGGCCTTGATGAGGGACTCGAGGTTGACCTCACCACCGTTCTTGAAGTCGTCGTGGGCGAGCAGGTCGCGCAGGTTGACGACCCAGAACAGAGTCTTGAAGTTGGCGTTGGTGAAGCCCATCTTCGGCATGCGCCGGAAGAAGGGCATCTGGCCACCCTCGAAGGGGTAGAGGCGTGAGTTGCCCGAGCGGGCGCCGGCGCCCTTGCGCCCGCGTCCGGCGGTCTTGCCGTTGCCAGAGCCCTGGCCGCGGCCAACGCGCTTGCGCTTCTTGTTCTTGCCGGCGAGGGCGGTGATCTCGTGAATCATCATGGTCCGGCACTCCGGTCCGAAATCGGTGCTCGTGTCATCGGGCGACGCTCGCGTCGGCCCGGGTCTGTTCGTCAGTCAATCAGGAACTGCTGGTGGCGCTGTCGCCGGAGGGGGCGTCCGTCGCGGGGGCGTCGGTGCTGGGGGGAGGCGTGGGCGCCCCACCGCGACCGCCGCGGGGTCCACCGCGTCCGCCGCCACGACCACCCCGCCCACCACGTCCGCGGCCGCCCTGGCGGTCCTGGCCGATGGTGTTGACCGGGGCCTTCATCTTCTCACCGGACTCCGAGGCGGAGGGCATGAAGCGCTTGCCTCGCTCGATGCGTCGCTCGATGTCCGTGGACTCGATCTCGATGCCGCGGAGTTCGGCGATCTGCTCGCGGGTCTGGATCTTCGAGAGCCCGTCGAAGACGGCCTTGACGGTGTTGAGCTTGGTGGTCGAGCCGTAGCACTTGGTCAGGCAGTCGGTGATGCCCGCCATCTCGAGGATGGTGCGAACCGTGCCGCCCGCCACAACGCCCGTCCCGGGACTGGCCGGGATGAGACGCACGCGGCTGGAGCCGAAGCGTCCCTCGACCTCGTGGGGGAGGGTGCTGCCGGCCATGGAGACGTTCGCGAGCGTCTGCTTCGCGTACTTCTGGGCCTTCTCGATGGCGGTGGGAACCTCGTTGGACTTGCCGTAGCCGAAGCCGACGCGGCCGCGTCGATCGCCGACCACAACGAGCGCGCCGAAGCTGAAGCGTCGTCCGCCCTTGACGGTCGCCGCGGTGCGGTAGATGTTGACCGTCTGGGATTCGAGGTTGGTTGATTCGTCGAGGATCTCGGGCATGTCGCCGTTCCTATCAGTGTCGGGGTCTGTCCCCGTGGTGGGTCGTCAGCGCCGGGCGCTCAGAACTCCAGGCCGCCCTTGCGTGCGGCGTCCGCCAGGGCCTTGACGCGCCCGTGATACTTGAAACCGCCCCGGTCGAAGACGACCTTGGTCACGCCCGCGGCCTTGGCCTTCTCGGCGACCTTGGCCCCGACCGCCTCGGCGGCGTCGGTGTTGCCGGTCTTGTCCAGGCTCACGTCCTTGTCCCGCGTGGAGGCGGAGGCGAGGGTGCGCCCGGCCAGGTCGTCGATGACCTGAGCGTACATGTGGTTCAGCGAGCGGTACACCCGCAGACGCGGACGCTCGGGCGTGCCTTCGATGCGCTTGCGGATACCAACCCGCCGGCGGCGACGCTGCTTGGTCTTGAGCTTGTTCCTGTCCATCGATCCGTTCCTCTCCCGGGGGGGATGACCCCGGAGACGGGCTTAGCTGCCGAACTGCTTGCCCTGCTTCTTCTTGATGACTTCGTCGGTGTACTTGATGCCCTTGCCGTTGTAGGGCTCCGGCTTGCGGACCGCGCGGACCTCGGCGGCGAACTGGCCCACCGCCTGCTTGTCCGTCCCGTTGATCGTGACGGTCTGCTTGTCCACCTGCACGTTCACGCCGGTCGGAATGCTGACCTCGACCACGTTGGCGTAGCCAACCTTGAGGGCGAGCTTCTGGCCCGCGACGTTTGCGGTCCAACCGACGCCCACGACCTCGAGCTTCTTCTCGTAGCCCTCGAGGACCCCGGTGATCATGTTGTTGATCAGCGCGCGGGTGGTGCCCCAGTAGGCCCGGACGGGCTTGTTCTTCATGTCCTTCTCGTCGATCGAGACGGTGATGGACTTCTCACCCTCGTCCCAGTTGACGCTGACCTCCGGGCGGTGCTCGAAGCTGAGCGTGCCCTTGGGGCCCTCGATGGTGATGGTGTTGCCCGAGAGGGATACCTTCACCTTCGCGGGGACTTCGATGGGTTTCTTGCCGATCCGAGACATGGTTCGTTTCTCCGGGCCTGTCGTCGTCTTCCGGGGTGATCCCGGGGAGTCCAGTCTGCCCCTTGGGGTCGTTGCGTTCGATTCAGTTCAGATTCAGTGCACGGTGCAGAGCAGCTCCCCGCCGACGTGTTCCTCGCGGCAGCGCCGATCGCTGAGCACGCCCCGGCTCGTGGAGACGATGGAGATGCCCAGGCCCTGCACGGGCGAGGGGATGTCATCGACCCGGCGGTACTCGCGACGCCCCGGCTTCGAGGCGCGCTTCAGCTCGTGGAGGATCGTCTCCCCCCGCGGGCCGTACTTGAGGTCGATCAGGATCTTGCCCTGACGCCCGTCGTCCTGGACTTCGTAGCCCCTGACGTAGCCTTCCTGGACCAGCACCTCGGCGATACCGCGGCACACCTTGTTGTTCAGGCACACCACGGACTTCGCGCGGTTGCGCGAAGCGTTTCGGATCCGAGTGAGCATGTCGGCGATTGGATCGTTCAGCGACATCGTGTTCCCTTGCCTCATCGACGGGGCGCCCGACCGGGCGACCGTCGTTCGTTTCGTCCTTACCAGCTCGCCTTACGCATCCCGGGGATCTTGCCCTCGAGCGCGAGCTTCCGAAGCATGATCCGGCTGATCCGGAACTTGCGGTACACGCTCCGCGAACGCCCGGTCAGCTCGCACCGGCGCACGAGGCGCGACGAGTACTTCGGGGTCTTCTTGCTCTTGGCGATCTGCGCTTTCGTGGCCATGCCTGGGCTCGCTCCGGTCAGTTGTTCTCGGGCTTCTTGAACGGCATCCCCAGCTCGTCGAGGACGAACCGGCTCATCTCCGGGGTGGAGTTCGAGAAGCCGAAGTTGATGTTCATGCCGTGGGTGAAGTTGACCTCGGCCATGTTGATCTCGGGGAAGACGCCCTGCTCGTTCAGGCCCACCGAGTAGTTCCCCTGGCGGTCAAACGACTTGTCGTTCAGACCCCGGAAGTCCTTGATCCGGGGTGTGGCCAGGTTGATCAGGCGGTCGAGGAAGTGCCACATCCGGTCGCGACGGATCGTGACCATCGCGGCGGTCTCGTAGCCCTCACGAACCTTGAAGTTCGAGACGCTCTTCTTCGCGGCGATCATGATCGGCTTCTGGCCGGAGATCTTGGTGAGCGTGTCAAGGACGGTCTCCTTGATGTTGCCCGGGACCTTCGTGCCGTCGAGGTGCCGCCCCATGTTCACGTTGATGACGATCTTCTCGAGCTTGGGCATCGCCATGGGATTCTGGACGCCGAACTTCTCGGCGACCTTGGGGCGCACCTCGGTCTCGAACTTCGTCCGCAGGCGAGGGGGGCCGGACGACTCGAGCGCCGCCAGCTCCTCGGGGGTGGGCTCGCCGCCCTTTTTCTTCTTGTCCTTGGCCATGTCTGATCACCATCTCGGGGCCAGGCCCCGCCGTGTCTGAATCGGTTACTTACGCGGTCCCCGGACCTCGCCCAGAACGCTCCCGTTGCGGACCGCGACGCGGACCTTCGAGCCGTCGTCCTTGGTCTCGAAGCGGACGCGAGTGGCGCGTCCCTCGACCACCGGGCTGACGTTGGAGATGTGGATGGGCGCTTCCTTCGTGATCACGCCCCCCTGCGGGTTGAGCTGCGTCGGACGCAGACGCTTGGTCTTCAGGTTCACGCCCTTGACGATCACCTGGTCCCGGTCGGTGAGGACGCGGGCGATCTCGCCGGTCTTGCCCTTCTCGGCGCCGGCGGTCACGATGACCTGGTCTCCCGTGCGAACATGCTTGGGCATCACACCACCTCCGAAGCGAGCGAGACGATCTTCATGTAGTTCCGCTCGCGCAGCTCGCGGGCCACGGGCCCGAAGATGCGCGTGCCCTTGGGGTTCCCGTCGTCGCCGATGAGCACGATCGCGCTCGAATCGAACTTGACGTAGGACCCGTCCTTCCGCCGGGTGGCCTTGGCGGTGCGGACGATGACCGCCTTGGACATATCGCCGGACTTGATGTCCGAGCCCGGGAGGGCCTTCTTGACGGTGACGAGCACGCGGTCCCCGACGCCGGCGGTCTTGCGGGTGTACTGCCCCCGCCCGGTCGATCCGCCGTAGACACGGATCACCATCGCCTCTTTCGCGCCCGAGTTGTCGGCGACTTCGCACCGTGATTCTGACTGAAGCATCGCTCAACCCTCGCCCGTCTGGGCGGCTTTTGCGTTACACCTGGGAACGCTTCTCGACGATCCGGCTGATCTTCCACGACTTGGTCTTGCTCACGGGACGGCAGGGGACAACCTCCACCACATCGCCCGTGTGCGATTCGTTGTTCTCGTCGTGCACGTGAAGAACGGTTCGGCGCTGGATGTACTTGCCGTACTTCGGATGGCGCGCCTGGAACTGGATGACGACCTTGCGCGTCTTGTCACGCGTGTCGGATTCGACGACACCCGTCCTGGCGCCCGTGCTGGTCTGGCCTTGCTGCTCGCTCATGCGTCCGTCCTTCTCAGGCCTTGGCCCGACGTGTCTGCTCGCCGAGGAGGCGGGCGATGTCGCGCCGGGTCTTGCCGAACATGCTGGTGTCTTCGACCTTCTCGCTCACGGACTGGCTCCGCAGGGTCAGCATGCTCTCACGGAGCCGCTTGACCTCCACACGGATTTCCTCGTCCTTCAGCGACGAGATCAGCCGCTCGCTCTTCTTGTCCGTCTCGAGCTTGGCGCCCATGACCGCTTCCTTCCTTAAACCGTGACCCGCCGCCCGACCATGCGGCAGCGGACCGGCATCTTCATCGCCACACGGTGGAACGCGCCCTTGGCCCGCTCCTCGCTCACGCCCGCAAGCTCGAACAGGACCGTGCCGGGCCTGACTCGCGCCGCCCAGTAGTCCACGTCCGCCTTGCCCTTGCCCATGCGCGTCTCGAGCGGCTTCTTCGAGATCGGCTTGTCCGGGAAGACCCGGATGAACAGCTTGCCCTCACGCTTGAGGTAGTGCTGAGCCGCCACACGCCCGGCCTCGATGCAGTTGCTCTTGAGCCAGCAGCCCTCAAGCGCCTGCAGACCGAAGTCTCCGAAGGCGACGTAGTTGCCCTTGGTCGCCTTCCGATCGCGCACGCGACGGAACTCTTTGCGGTGCTTGACCCGCTTCGGGATCTTGTAGGGAGGCATGGCTTCGTTCCTCGAATCTGCTTTCGGTCAACCCGTTCTCGTCAAACCCGCGATCAACGCCGCCCGCGCGCCCGGGCGCGACCGCCCGCGGCGTCCGTCTGACGCTCATCTTCCTGACCCTCGGAGTACAGACCCTTATAGATCCAGCACTTGACCCCGATGATCCCGTACGTGGTCCGGCTCTCGGCGAACCCGTAATCGATTTCCGCCTGCAGCGTGCTCAGGGGCAGCGCGCCCAGTCGGACGTCCATCGCGCGGCTCATCTCCGCCCCGCCCAGACGCCCCTTCACCTGGATGCGGACGCCCTTGGCGCCCTGCTGCATCACGTTCTCGCCCCGCATCTTCACGACGCGCCGGAAACCCATCCGACGCTTCAGCTGCTCGGCGACGCCCTCGGCCACGAGCTGCGCGTCCATGTCCGGGTTCTTGATCTCCAGGATGGAGATCGAGACCTTGCGCCCGGTCATGTAGCGCAGTTCCTCGGTCATCCGATCGACCTCGGCGCCCTTGGGGCCGATCACCAGGCCCGGACGAGCCGTCCGGACGATGATCTTCAGCTCCTCACGGGTGCGCTCGATGTGGATGTCGGAGACCGCCGCGTTCGGGGGCGTGCGGTTCAGGCGATGATCCAGGTACTTGCGGATCTTCTCGTCCTCGACCAGCAGTTCGCCGTAGAGCGCCTTGGGCGCGTACCAGCGGCTGCGGTGGGCCTCGGTGATCCCGAGTCGGAACCCGAACGGGTGTGATTTCTGTCCCATCAGGCTCGCTCCTGCACAGACAGTGTGATGTGGCTCGTGCGCTTCAGGATCGGGTGCGCCCGACCGCGGTCCTTCGGACGGAAGCGTTTGATGTGCTTCCCGTTGTCAACGCGGCACTCGGTGACGAAGCAGCGCGTCGTGTCGGCGCCGTTGATCTCCGCGTCCGCGATCGCGGCGTCGAGCGCCTTGCGCATGTTCACCGCCGCACGCTGCGGGGAGAACTGCAGCATGTTGAGCGCCTCGTCGGAGTGACGCCCGCGGATCATGTCCGCGACCAGCTGCGCCTTGCGGGGGCTGCCCCGGTGGTGACGCACCTGGCTCGTGAACCGGCAGATGTCCTTGGGCGCCACGCCCAAGGCCTCGCTGATCCGGTCGATGTCCGTCTTCTTGCACCGGGGGTGATCGCGTCCCGCCATCCAGTTACGGACGGCGCTGAGCGCCTTGGCGCCCTTGAGCCCCGGGCGCTCGACGGCGTCGGCGAGCTGCTCGGGTGTTACACCCAGCTCGTCCGCCCTCTTCCTCAGTCTTGCGCTGTCCAATCGCATGACAACCGCTCCTCAATCCGATCGCCTCAGCGACCGGACTTGATGCCTTCCTTCTTGTTCGTGTGCCCGCGGAACGTCCGGGTGGACGCGAACTCCCCGAGCTTGTGCCCCACCATGTCCTCGGTGATGAACACATCCAGATGCGTCCGCCCGTTGTGCACCTGGAAGGTGTGCCCAACGAACTCGGGCACGATGGTGCAGGCGCGGGCCCAGGTCTTGATGGGCCTGCGGGCGCCGGACGCCTGCATCTTCTCCACCTTCAGGTAGAGCTTCTCATCAACGTACGGGCCTTTTTTGAGGCTTCGTCCCATGGGTCAGGTCCTATCGCTTCTGCCCGTAGCGCTTGGTCTTGCGCCGACGGATGATCAGGTCCGTGGAGTGCTGTGCCTTGTTGCGGGTGTTGCCGCCCTTGGCCAGCGTGCCCGACTTGCTCACCGGGGCGCGGCCGCCCTTGGAGCGTCCCTCACCACCACCCAGCGGGTGGGCGTGGTGGCTCATCGCGACGCCGCGCGTCTTCGGGCGACGACCACGCAGGCGGTTGATGCCCGCCTTGCCCAGGCGCCGGTTCTGGTGGTCGGAGTTGCCGACCTGCCCCACCGTTGCGCGGCAATCGATCGGCACGCGACGCAGCTCGCCGGAGGGGAGCACGAGCGTCGCGTACTTGCCTTCCTTGTTGAGCAGACGGGCCGACATGCCCGCGGACCGGCAGAGCCGAGCGCCCATGCCCGGCTGCAGTTCGACACAGTGGACGTCCATGCCCGAGGGGATGTACCGCATGGGCATGCAGGCGCCCACGTTGGGCTCGATCGCCTCGGAGGAGGAACTCTGGACGATGTCGCCGTCCTTGAGGCCCGCCGGAGCGAGGATGTAGCGCTTCACGCCGTCGGTGTACTCGATCAGGGCGATGTGGGCGCTGCGGTTGGGGTCGTACTCGATGCCGACCACCTTGCCGTCGATCCCGTTGCGGTCCTTACGCTTGAAGTCGATCAGGCGGTAGCGGCGCTTGGCGCCGCCGCCACGACCCCGGACGGTGATCTTGCCGTGGTGGTTGCGCCCACCGGTCTTGGTGAGCGGGCGCAGCAGGGACTTCTCGGGCGTCTTCTTGGTCACCTCTTCGTTGAGGTTGACCGACGCGTTACGCCTGCCGGGGCTTGTCGGTTTGTAGACGCGGATGGCCATGGTTGAATCCTTCGCGGGTCTGGGGAGGGCTCATGATCCGGAGATCAGAACAGCTCGATGACCTGCCCCTCCTTCACACGGACGGTCGCCTTCTTGGTCGTCGGCGCCTTCACGTACCCGTACTTCATGCGACGAACCCCGCCCTTGCGGCGTTGGGTCGTGATCTTCACAACGTTCACGCCGTAGGCGCGCTCGATCGCTTCCTTGATGTCCGTCTTGGTGGCCCGACGGTCCACCTCGAAGGCGTAGTGCCCCTCTTCCATCCCGAGCGTGGTCTTCTCGGTCAGCAGGGGCTTGCGAATGACGTAGTGCGGCTGCATCAGGCGTCCTCCCCGTTCTTGGTGGCGCCGATCGGGTTGACCTTCGCGTCCTTGCCCGTCTGCGAGCTCGGGCCGCTCAGCCAGGCCTCCAGGTCCTCGCGGGCGATGACCAGGTACCGGTGGTTGAGCATCTCGAAGCAGTTGAGCGAGTCCGCACGGCAGGTCGTCACGCCGTCCACGTTCCGCGAGCTGCGACGGGCGTTCTCGCTCTTGGCCGGGTCCGTCGAGAGGGCGACGAGCGCCGTCTGATCGATCCCGAGCCCCGAGATCAGGTCCACGAACGCCTTGGTCCGGGGCGCGTCGAACGCGAGGCTGTCGATGACCTTGACTTCCTGGTCGAGCAGCTTGGCCAGCAGCGCGTTGCGGTTGGCCTTCCGCCGCATCTTCTTGGGCATGTCCTGGCGGAAGTCCTCGCGGGTCTGGCGCTTGGTCTTGTAGTGACCGCCGCCGCGGAACTGGGGCGGCTTCTTATCGCCGTGGCGAGCCCGCCCCGTGCCCTTCTGCTTGTAGATCTTGCGGGTCGAACCGGCGACCTCGCCTCGGTTCTTGCTCCGCGCGGACCCCTGGCGACGGTTCGCGTGATAGCGAACGTACGCCTGCTTGATCAGCTGCGGATTGACTGTCTCACCCAGGGCGATCTCGTCGATCGGCATCGCGCCGACCTCTTTACCCTGCATGTTGTAGACGGGGACTTCCATCGTCTTACCTCGTCAGACGCCTCTGCTCCGGGCGTTGTCGCCCGTTGGTTGCTTCGCCTATCCAGCCCACTGGTCTCGCCGCTGTTCGGCGCCCGCTCTCGCGGGCCCAGCACGCATGGAATCGACTCGGCCGTCACTCGGGACCCGTGTCCCGACCCTTACTTGCTTTCGCCCGGCGGTTTCCCCTCTGGGACCCTCCGAGCCCGGCGGCACGAACGCTTCGCCCGCCGGATCACTCAAACTCGATTACGCGTTCAGCTCTGCCTGCTTCACGCCCTTGGTCTTGTACAGACGCACGGAAGGACGAACCTCCACGAGCGCCCCGTTGTGCCCCGGCACCGGTCCCTTGACCAGCAACAGGTTCCGTTCCGCGTCGATGCGGACCACGTCCAGGGAACGAACGGTGACCCGCTCGCCGCCCATGTGACCCGCCATCTTCTTGCCCTTCTTGATCCGACCGGCCTTGCCCGCGTTGTTCGCGTGCCCACCGATCGAACCGGGAGAGCGGTGCTTGCGCTCGACGCCGTGGGTCGCGAGCTGGCCCTTGAAGCCGTGACGCTTCATGCCGCCCGCGAAGCCCTTGCCCTTGCTCGTCGCCGAGACGTCCACGAAGGCGACCTTCTCGAAGTCGCCGACCGTGATCTCCTGCCCCAGCTCGAACCCGCTCGGATCCTCGACCGGGAACTCACGATGGTGACGCCTGGGGGCGGCGCCCGCCTTCGCGTCGTGCCCGATCTGCGCCATGGTCGAGTTCCGGGGCTTGATGTCCCCAAACCCGACCTGCACGGCGTTGTACCCATCGACCTCTTCGGTCCGCACCTGTGTCACCACGCAGGGCCCGACCTCCAGCACGGTCACGGGCAGCGAGCGTCCCTCGTCGTTGAAGACGCGGGTCATGCCTTTCTTGATGCCGAGCAGCTGAGCCATCGTTCACCGTCCTGAATCACCCGATCCGTCCGGGCGCCGCTTCGTGCCTCATCGCTGGGCAGAGGAAGTCTTGCTGGGTTCTCAAACAAGAAGCGGCGGGCCCGTTGGGGCTCGCCGCCTGATTCCGTCACTTTACGCCTTGATCTTCACGAAGACGCCCGCGGGGACGACGAGGCGGTTGAGCGCCTCGACGGTGCGAGCGTTGGGCTCCTCGATGTCGATGATCCGCTTGTGGGTGCGGATCTCGAACTGCTCACGGCTCTTCTTGTCCACGAAGGGACCGCGGAGCACGGTGTAGCGCTCGACGCGGGTGGGCAGCGGGATCGGACCCTTCACCTTCGCGTTGGTGCGCTTGGCGTGGTCGACGATCTCCTTTGCGGAGGAGTCGAGCGCGATGTGGTCGTACGCCTCCATCCGGATTCGAATCCTGCCGCCGTTCATCAGCCGTTCGTCCTCTCACGCCATCCGGCGCGTGTCCAACTTGGTGTGCCCGGGTATCCGACCCGAGCGGGAAACAATCGCCCCGACGGCGTTTCCGCCGACGATGCATCCGCCCCCTTGACCCGCCCTGTCCGTAGAGCGTGCCGACGAGGCCCCGCGAACTCAAAGAAGGTTCACGATACGGCCCGATGACCACCCGAGCAGGCGCCCGGACCACTCGTCACCACGCCTCCCGCGGAGATGAGCCGGGAAGGATAGGTCGCGCCCCCGCCCAGTCAACGCCCCA
>MRWG01000521.1_pt1 | contig 41290 bp, 29 predicted proteins | sample 1013341 | NCBI WGS metagenome assembly MRWG01 (sample SAMN06117577, study PRJNA244670) | biofilm metagenome | biome: Water; feature: Cathode Biofilm; material: Biofilm; isolation source: microbial consortium enriched at the cathode of a solar microbial fuel cell | place: USA: District of Columbia ... | reverse complement strand
ATTCCTGTATATGATTTCGATGGCCTGGAACCCCTGCTGCACCTGGAGGATGGGGATACCTATATTGTTAATTTCTGGGCTACCTGGTGTGCCCCCTGCGTAAAGGAGCTGCCGTATATGGAACAAATACAGTCAGACTACAAGGATCGCGGCCTGCAGGTACTCCTGGTCAGCCTGGACATGCCGCGGATGTGGGATTCCCATTTGGTGCCTTTTGTAAAGGAACGGAATTTGAAATCGCACGTGGTGGTACTCGATGACCCCTCGCAGAATACCTGGATCCCCCTGGTCGACCAGGACTGGTCTGGCGCCATCCCCGCGACCTTGATCTATAACAGGGAAAAACGAATGTTCTTCGAAGAGGCCTTTTCCTATGAAAGGCTGAACGAAGTCTTGTCTAACTTTAATCTGTAAGCTATGATGAATACACGTATAATAAGCCTGAGTCTCTTTTTGGTGGTATTGTTCACTGCCTTTTCCCTGAACAGGGAGGTTGCCCTGGAGGGTTATGGTATAGGGGATTATGCCGCCGATTTTTCCCTGAAGAATATCGACGGGAAGATGGTTTCCCTTGCCGATTATAAAGAAGCCCGGGGGTTCCTGGTGATATTTACCTGCAATACCTGTCCGTATGCCGTGGCGTACGAGGACAGGATCATCGCCCTGGATAAAAAATACAGGGACCAGGGGGTTCCTGTCATCGCGATCAACCCCAACAACCCTTCCGTACAGCCGGGAGACAGTTTTGCTAAAATGCAACAAAGGGCAAAGGCCAAGGGGTTCCCCTTTCCCTACCTGTTGGACGAAGGGCAAAAGGTCTATCCTAGGTACGGAGCTACCCGCACCCCCCATGTTTTCCTGCTCGAAAAAACTGGCAGGGGCAACCTTGTGCGGTACATCGGGACCATTGACGACAACTACCAGGATGCTGGTGCCGTTAAGACTCGATATGTAGAGGACGCTGTGGATGCCATGCTCGGTGGGGTGCAGATCCCGGTAGAGACCACCCGCGCCATTGGTTGCAGCATAAAAGTATAGTACAGATTTTACACTTTTATTCGGGCTTTTGGGGAGGGATATGTATTTTAGCGCAAGTTATACATCTTTACTATGGCAGATTTGACTCAGGAAGAATGGGTGGAACAGCTGAAACAGGACGAGAACGCTGTAATCCTGGACGTGCGAACACCCGAAGAAGTGGAAGAGGGGTACATTCCCGATGCTATCAATATCGACTTTTACCAGGGACAAACGTTCCTGGACGAGCTTGAAAACCTCGACAAATCCAAGAACTACTACGTGTACTGCAGGTCGGGCAACCGAAGTGGGCAAGCGTGCACCCTCATGAATAAGATGGGGATTGCCAATGCCTATAACCTGATGGGGGGCATGCTGGAGTGGGAAGGTGAGGTAACGGAGGAATAGCGTATACAATGGACAACCATGTCTCCAGGTTTCATCATACAAGGCCTGACCGATAACCATGGCGTTTTTGAAAAGCTCCTGAAAAGGGTGCCCAAAGAGGCATACCTATGGCGTCCCCCCGGGGGCTCCTGGTCGCTGCTGGAGGTAGTCTGCCATTTGTATGACGAGGAACGCGAGGATTTCAGGGCAAGGACCCGCCTGGCCCTTCATCCCGGCCAGGGCCCGCTTCGGCCCATCAATCCGCAAGCCTGGGTGACCGAAAGGGGGTATTACTCCCAGGACTACCCGCGGATGTTGGAAAACTTCCTCAAAGAAAGGGAACAGTCCGCACTATGGCTGAATGCTCTGGAGCGCCCAGACTGGTCATTGGCTTTCCTCCATCCTGAATTGGGTCCCATGACAGCCCATCGATTGCTCGCCAACTGGCTGGCCCATGATTACCACCATATCCGGCAGATCAACCGCATCAAATATGGCTACCTGAAGGAACTGGGGGGCGAAGACCTTTCCTATGCCGGCAACTGGGCCCCTTAGCACTGCAAGTTTTTCGCGGGGCAGCGGCCTACCTTTAAGGCATGCGCGAAGACCTGCTCCACTTTGTCTGGAAACACCGTAAACTTCCCCTGAACGGTTTACAAACTTCTGCCGGGGAGGCCCTGCAAATCCACGATACAGGCACCCACAACCCCTATTCGGGCCCCGATTTTTTCAATGCGCGGATATCCATTGACGGACAGTTATGGGCCGGGAACGTTGAAATCCATGTCAAGGCGTCAGACTGGTACCAGCACCGGCATGAAGCGGACGGCAATTACAACAATGTGGTCCTGCATGTGGTTTGGGAAGATGATATTCCGGTATTCCGGGGAGACCAAAGCCGAATCCCGGCACTGGAACTCAGGAATATTGTCCCGCGGCCCTTGCTCATGCGATACCGGAAGTTATTTGAGTATCAACGCCGACGCTTTATTAATTGCGAAGGGGATATAGCCGAAACAGACCCTTTTTTGATAATGCAGTGGCTGGAACGGCTCTATTTTGAACGGCTGGAAAGGAAGTCCGTAGAAATTGATGCTGCGCTGGCATCTTCCAACAACGATTGGGAACAGGTATTCTTCGCGCGATTATTGAAGAATTTTGGGCTTAATATCAACGGGGAAGCCTTTCATCAGATAGGGCAGGCCGTGGACTTTTCCATAGTCCGCCGGATCGGGGACAATGTCGTTCGTCTGGAGAGCCTGTTATTCGGGGTATCGGGCCTTTTGGAGCAGGAAGGTTGTACAGACCGGTATTTCCATGAACTCCGGGAGGAGTTTGCTTACCTGGGAAGGCTGCACCCACTAATAAAAAAGGGGGTAAGAACACCCGAATTTGCAAGGTTGAGGCCAGCCAATTTCCCCACTATAAGGCTTTCACAGTTTGCCGTACTATACGCTACGCGTCAGCACCTTTTCAGCAAGGCCATGGCCGCGCCAGGCTTTTCGGAAATCCAATGCCTCTTCGGCGTGCGGAGCAGCGCCTATTGGCAAGAGCACTATACCTTTGGGAAACCTTCCCCAAATAGGGTCAAACAGCTCAGCAGGAACTTCATCAACCTGTTGCTGATCAATACCATCCTGCCTTTTAAATTCTGCTATGCAAGGCATAGCGGGCGTCATGCGAACGACCACATTCTACGAATACTGGAAAAGCTCCCGGCAGAAAAAAACCACATCATCAGCCGCTTCAGGGGCCTTGGGCTGGTAGCAGCTAACGGCAAAGACAGCCAGGCCATGCTGCAGTTGTACCGGGAATATTGTTCGAGAAACCGTTGCCTGCATTGTGCCGTGGGATGTCGATTATTGGGCGGAAAGTAGTATTTTTAGGCGATGAATATCTTTTATCAAATTCTGTATTTCTTTCAGAAGCGGGGCTTTGCGGTTTGCAGGCGCATTGCCGAACGCCTTGGGATTCGGGCGAGGGTGGTACGTACCTCCTTCATTTACCTGACCTTTGTAACCCTGGGTTTTGGCTTTGCCCTGTATCTTTTCCTGGCTTTTTGGCTCAGGATCAAGGACTTGTTGTATACCAAGCGAACCTCGGTTTTTGATCTCTGATTATGCTAAAGCTATTCCGTTCAAAAATCATCCTCGCCCTGGCCCTGATGCTCACCATGCTCATGATAGGCATATTGGGCTACCGTTTTGTATCGGATTACGACTGGCTGGACGCGTTGTATATGACCATCATTACCGTGACCACCGTGGGATTTATGGAGGTAAAGCCGCTGGATGCCGATGCCAAGGTTTTCACAATTTTCCTGATCGTTTCCAGCGTATTTATATTTGCCTTTGCCATCTCGGTAATCACAGAATATATCCTGAGCAGAAATTCCTTGCAACTACTAAAAATGAAAAAAGTGAAAAACGCCATCGATAAGTTGAACGATCACGTGATTGTCTGTGGCTTCGGCCGGAACGGAATGCAGGCTGCGGCCCGCCTAAAAGCTTATAACAAGCCTTATGTGGTCATCGAGAGGGAGCGGGAGATCATTGAAAAATACGAAGATGAGGTCCTGTTTATCGAAGGGGACGCCAACGAGGATGAGGTGCTGCAAACGGCGGGTATTGAAAAGGCGCAATACCTGATTTCCTCCCTTCCGGATGATGCGGCGAACCTCATGGTCGTGTTATCTGCACGGCAGATGAACAACAACCTGTTTATCATCAGCAGGGCTTCGCTGATCACTTCCCAAAAAAAGCTGCACCTGGCGGGCGCCGATAAGGTCATTATGCCCGATAAGATAGGGGGCGACCATATGGCTTCGCTGGTAGTTATCCCGGACCTGATCACCTTTATGGACAAGCTTTCTACCGAAGGGGAGCACACCACCAACCTGGAAGAGGTAGCCATAGAGGACTTTAAAGACCAGATGGAGTGCAACTCGCTTCGCGACCTGGACCTGCGCAGGAAGACGGGCTGTACCATTATCGGTTACATTGAACCCAATGGAAATTACATCATCAACCCAGAGGCCGATTTACCCCTGCAGCCAAAGAGCAAGGTCATAGTTTTGGGCAGGCCCGAACAAATCCGTAAACTGAACCAGATGTTCCATCTGGAATAGTTCTATCACAATATTATTTGATAGGGTAGATAATTTTTAGGATATTGCCCGACATTAAATTATTGATCGATTCGACAAACCAAACGCTATAACCCAAGAATGAAACAACTACTCGCGCTTTTTCTCGCCTTGTTTATCGGAATGGCTCACGCACAGGACCTCAGGGTCTCTGGTGCCACCTTCAACCCGTCCAACACCATCAACGACGGCGTTATAGAACTTGAGGTAGAGGGAGGGACCCCCCCTTATAGCTACAAATGGAGCAGCCAGGGCACTCCCCGGACTTCCAAGAGGGCCATAGGGCTTGTGGAAGGTATCCCCTATTCCGTCATTGTGAACGATGCGGCGGGCAATTCCGTTACCAGGGTTTTTACCGTGGAAACGGAAGCCATTACCGAGGTATTCAATGGCCTGATGACCCCTGCAGTAAGTGCACTTGGCGCTGTTTTATTCTGGGATCCCTTTGCGGCCATCGGGATCTATGACCCGGTAGTCTATGCCGATGTAAAACGGATAGGCGCACCCGGCTGGTCGGCCGAGGTAGAAGACAAATTTATCCTGAAGAATTGGCTAAAACCCGAGGGGGCCAAAGTGGCGACCGGAGACCCCATCGCCATTGTGGACAGTGAAAGGGGTGGGGAGATTACCGTGAACGCCACGGCAGAAGGGACGTTGAAGTACCTTGTCGGGGAAGGAAAGGTCATCTATAATTCCGAGAACAAAGAACATGTGATAGAACAGGGGGCACATATCCTGGCCGAGATTGTCTATGACAGCCCTGAGGTGATCACCCATCCCAATGGGGACCCCGTGACCAAGAACATCCCGTTTATCGTGATTTGGCTGGTACTGGGGGCCACATTTTTCACCATCCGCATGGGTTTCATCAATTTACGGGGATTTAAGCACGCCATCGATTTGGCTAAGGGCAAATATGACGATCCCAGCGCCCCCGGACAGGTTACACATTTCCAGGCACTGGCCACTGCTGTTTCCGGAACGGTGGGCCTGGGAAATATCGCAGGGGTAGCCGTCGCCGTTTCCCTGGGGGGCGCGGGTGCGACTTTTTGGATGATTGTCTGCGGCTTACTGGGGATGTCCTCCAAGTTCGTCGAGTGCACCTTGGGGGTCAAATACCGCGATATCCTGCCCGATGGACGCGTGTTTGGCGGCCCCATGAACTACTTGCGCTATGGCCTTGAAAAAAGGAATATGAAGGGCTTTGGCAAGGTGCTGGCAGGTTTGTTTGCCGTCCTGGCCATAGGGGCATCTTTCGGGGGCGGCAATATGTTCCAGGCCAACCAGTCTTTCGAACAATTGTCGGGGCAGTTCCCGGTGCTTGCAGGAAATGGTTTCTGGTTTGGGGTCATCACCGCCATCCTGGTGGGGGTCGTGATTATTGGCGGGATCAAGAGTATTGCCAAGGTGACTGGGAAAGTGGTTCCCATCATGGCTTCGGTCTATATCATTGCAGCCCTGGTGGTGATCATCCTTAATATCGAAAATATCGGGCCGGCTTTTTCGGCCATCGTCGAAGGCGCCTTTAACCCCAGCGCCCTGAAAGGTGGGGTGGTAGGCGTTCTGGTAGTTGGGTTCCAACGGGCCGCCTTCTCCAATGAGGCGGGTGTGGGTTCTGCGGCTATCGCCCATAGTACGGCCAAGACCAACAACCCCCCGTCCGAGGGCTTTGTAGCCTTGCTGGAACCCTTTATAGATACCGTGGTGGTTTGTACCCTCACCGCCCTGGTCCTGATCTTTACGGGAATGCACGAAGTAGAGGGCATGGCAGGGGCACAACTTACCTCCGATGCTTTTGGCAGTGTCATCAGCTGGTTCCCCTATGTGCTGGGCATCGCGGTATTCCTTTTCGCCTTTTCCACAATGATCTCCTGGTCCTACTACGGCATGCGGGCATGGACCTATCTCTTTGGCAAGAGCAACCGTTCGGAAATGATCTATAAGGTCACGTTCCTTGTTTTTGTGGTGATAGGCGCCTCGGTAAGCCTGGGGGCCGTACTCGATTTTTCGGACATGATGATCCTCGCGATGTCGTTCCCCAATGTCATAGGCCTCTATATCATGTCGGGAGAGGTCAAAGGCGACCTCAGGGAATACTGGAAGAAGTTGAAATCCAACCAGTTGTTCAGAAAACTAAAGTCACAGGAATAAGTCGCTTAATATGTCGACCTGGCTGCCCGGCCTCCTGGCACCCTGGCGGCAGCCAACCTGGCCGCGATATACAGGACCTTGGAAAAGCCTTAGTATTGCGATCATTCCTGACCCCATCCCCGGGTAACTTCGTAACCTGCATGCAAGCAAACCACAGTGGGGCACAATAGCTTGCGGGGAAATGGGGGATTGGCGATCACATTTTTCGTATAACCGGCAGGAGCGCAGGGGGCTTTTTTACCTGCTCCTCTGCATCGTTCTCCTGCAACTCATCTATTTTTTGGTGATTTCAGGCACCTTCGGCGAACGGCACACTTCGTTTGAGGCAGACGGGGAACTTGACGCCTATATCCAGGCATTTAAATCACCGGCGGACTCTGTGCACCCCTATCCCTTCAACCCCAATTTCCTCAATGACTTCAAAGGGTATGCCCTTGGCATGTCTGCCATGGAGCTGGATGCCCTGTACGCCTTCAGGGCCAGGGGCCAATGGGTAGATTCCCCCGGCGAATTTCAGGAAGTTACCGGCGTGTCAGATTCGCTATTGGCAAAAATAGCCCCGTATTTCAGGTTTCCGAAAAAGACCGTTAGAAAGCCAGAACCGGCACGGGCCTCTGGGGGGAAGGGAGCGGGTGCCGTGGTTCTTCCTCCTCAACCCCGTGCATTAAAGGACCTGAACCAGGCCACTGCCGGGCAGCTCCGGACGGTAAGGGGGGTCGGACCGGTGCTTTCTGAGCGCATAGTGCGTTTCAGGCGGGCCCTGGGCGGCTTCCTGGCAGGGGAACAACTCCTGGATGTCTATGGCCTGGATGCCGAGGTGGCAGCCCGGGTCCTGGAGGAATTTGAGGTGATGACCCCACCCGAGGTCAAAAAGGTGAGCCTGAACACGGCGACGGTCGATGAACTTGCCGGCATCCTGTATATTTCCTATCCGTTGGCAGAAGCCATTGTGCAGTACAGGGAACGGTCAGGGAAGATCGATTCCCTGGATGAAATTGCGGAATTGGACGGGTTTCCTTCCGGGAAGATTGACAGAATTAAACTATATTTGGGGCTGTAAAAAAATTGCTTGGATGATTACTACTGATACAATGTCAACGCCGGGATTTGATTATTCTGAAACACAGCAGATGGTGGCCGAATCTGCCAGGGATTTTGCCGAACAAAACATACGCCCTCATGTAATGGAGTGGGATGAGGCCCAATTCTTTCCCGAGAGCCTCTTTAAAAAGGCCGGGGAAATGGGCTTTATGGGGATGTTGGTCCCTGTAGAACTGGGTGGAGCGGGTTTTGGATACCACGAATACACCGCCATGATCGAAGAGATTTCCAAGGTAGACCCCTCTATCGGGCTTTCTGTGGCGGCGCACAACTCCCTGTGCACCAACCACATCCTTTCTTTTGCTTCGGAAGAACAAAAACGTAGATGGATCCCCAAACTGGCGAGTGGGCAATGGCTCGGGGCCTGGGGCCTTACGGAGCACAATACCGGCTCCGATGCCGGCAACATGAATACCACTGCGGTAAAGGACGGGGACCATTGGGTTTTAAATGGGACCAAAAATTTTATCACCCACGGGAAAAGCGGGGATATCGCTGTGGTGATCGCCAGGACCGGCGAAAGGGGCGACAGCCGATCCATGACCGCATTTGCCATAGAAAAGGGGACCAAGGGCTTTTCGAGCGGGAAGAAAGAAAATAAGCTGGGGATGCGTGCCAGTGAAACCGCCGAACTCGTATTCGACCAGTGCAGGATACCGGATGCCAACAGGATCGGGAAGTTGGGAGATGGGTTTATCCAATCGATGAAGATCCTGGATGGGGGAAGGATTTCTATTGCCGCGCTTTCCCTGGGGATTGCAAAAGGGGCTTTCAATGCAGCCCTGGCCTATTCCAAGGAACGAGAGCAGTTTGGGAAACCGATCAGTGCTTTCCAGGGGATATCTTTCAAACTGGCTGAAATGGCTACGGATATTGAGGCAGCCGAATTGTTGACACATAAGGCTGCATTTCTGAAGAATGAAGGAAGGGAAATGACCAAGCACAGTGCCATGGCCAAGATGTTCGCCTCCGAGGTATGTGTGAAAGTGGCCAATGAGGCGGTCCAGATCCATGGGGGATACGGGTATATCAAGGATTTTCCCGTGGAGAAATTCTACCGTGACGCCAAACTTTGCACGATCGGGGAAGGTACCACAGAGATACAGAAAGTGGTCATTGCCAAGAATATTTTAAAATAAGTTGCTGCATTTAAAGGAATCCCCTTATATTTGCACACCCAAATCATAAAAGAAAGGAGGTTGTAGCCCATGTTGATAATACCCGTAAAAGAAGGAGAAAACATAGACCGTGCGCTGAAGCGTTTTAAGCGTAAATTCGATCGTACCGGCACTATGCGCCAGCTACGTAAGCGGCAGCAGTTCACCAAACCTTCTGTTGAAAGACGACAGCAGATTCAAAAGGCCCAGTATATCCAAGGTCTCAGGGACCAGGAGGATATTTAGGCATTTTTTGAACACCCTATAATCAAATCCCGCAACGGCGGGATTTTTTTTTGTCTATGGCATGCCCGGGTTTTTTACCTTTGTGGTATGTCGCTCCCAGCCTTTATCTCCTATCTGGAACTGGAAAAGAACTATTCGCCCCATACGGTGAAGGCCTATCAAAAGGATCTCCAGGAGTTTGCAGACTATTGTATGGAGGAGTTTGAACTCGATACTATGGAGGAGGCCGCCTATGTGATGATCCGCTCCTGGATCGTGGAACTGGTAGGGCGCAAGCTCAGTAACCGATCGGTAAACCGCAAGGTGTCTTCCCTTAAGGCCTATTATAAGTTCCTGCTCCGTATCGGAAAGATCCCCTACAGCCCCTTGCGTAAACATAAGGCCCTTAAAACCGCCAAAAAACTCGAAGTGCCATTTTCGGAAAACGAGATGCAACTCCTGGAAGGGGAATTTCGGGCAGAGCCCACCTTCGAGGGCGTACGGGACCGTTTGGTTATAGAACTGCTGTATACCACAGGTATCAGGAGGGCAGAACTAATTAACCTGATGGTGCGGGACGTGGATCTCAAGGCCAAAAGCATGAAAGTGCTGGGGAAAAGGAACAAGGAGCGCATCCTGCCGCTTCTGGACGGGACCATCGCGCTTTTCGAGACGTATTTTGAATGGCGATCGGGCCTGGATTGCCGAAAGGATGGGGCCTTTGTTTTTCTCTCCAGCACGGGCAATAAAATGTACGAAACGCTTGTTTATAGAATTATTAATGGGTATTTTAGTAAGGTGTCTTCCAAGACCAAAAAAAGCCCTCATATTTTGAGGCATACCTTTGCCACCCACCTGCTCAATCAAGGGGCGGATCTGAATTCGGTAAAGGAATTGCTGGGGCACTCCAGTTTGGCTTCTACGCAGGTCTATACCCACAACAGTATAGCCGAACTAAAAAAGATACATGCTAAAGCTCACCCGAGGAGCAAGGATTAAACTTCGTTCATTTTGTATGGTAACCCATAAATTTCTATCCTATGAAAGTAAACACGCAATCCGTCAATTTTAATGCCGATGCAAAACTTGTTGATTTTATACAAAAACGATTGGACAAGCTCGACCAGTTTTACGACAAAGTGATTAGTTCGGATGTGTTTTTAAAGGTAGTTAACACCAGCGCCAAGGAGAATAAAATGGTGGAAATCAAGGTGCATGTTCCCAAGGACCTCTTCGTGGTCAAGAAACGATGCAAAACTTTTGAGGAAGCCGTGGATTCTGCCTGTAGTTCCCTGGAGCGGAAATTGGTCAAAAAAAAGGCCAAGCCAAGGGTGTCCGCATCGTTAAAATTTTTCTGATTTTGTTTTGAATAAACAAATAATTATCTACATTTGCAGTCCGTTAGAAATAGCGGACTTTTTTATGCGCAAAAAAAGGCTGTAAAGCCGATGTAGCTCAGCTGGCTAGAGCACGTGATTTGTAATCTCGGGGTCGTGGGTTCGAGTCCCTCCATCGGCTCGGAAGTTCTAAGAAATACAGAAGGAGGGGAGATACTCAAGCGGCCAACGAGGACAGACTGTAAATCTGTTGGTTTATACCTTCGCAGGTTCGAATCCTGCTCTCCCCACAAAGATTTTTTCTGAGTGGGCGTCGAAAGCTCGCTTTCGTAAGGCCACGGGAAAAAATCTTTGGTCCTGGTTCCCTGGACCAGGATCGCCGAACGGAGTGAGGTAATCCTCCGGGAGGCGCAAGTTCCTTGAGAAAGAGGGTGGGCGTCGAAAGCTCGCTTTCGAAAGGCACAGGCAGGAATTCCAATTTGGATTTTGACATATTGTTATAGTAAATGCGGGAGTAGCTCAGTTGGTAGAGCGTCAGCCTTCCAAGCTGAATGTCGCCGGTTCGAACCCGGTCTCCCGCTCAAGAGTTAAGTCTAAGATTGATTGTTTTAATGAAACAGTTGATTCTTAAAACTACAGGGCAGGCTTTTCCCCGCTTAAGGACTTAGAGTTAGCGTTAGCGGTTTTGGTTCTGGTGTTCGCGATTTACCGGAAACCTGCGATATAAACCGTTCTCCTTGAAACCCATCAAGCCGACGTAGCTCAGGGGTAGAGCGTTTCCTTGGTAAGGAAGAGGTCACGGGTTCAATTCCCGTCGTTGGCTCAAAAGAATTATTGACAGGCTGATTTTATTGGGGCAAGGGAAGGGTACAGGGGCCCTCCCTCAAAACCTACCTTCGGGAGAGCGCATCCCGCAAACGATCAGCACTTTTCGTTGGCACAGAAAAATTGTACACTAATATAAACTAAGATTAAAATTATTTAAAATGGCAAAGGAAACTTTTAATCGTTCCAAACCGCACTTGAATATAGGTACTATTGGACACGTAGATCACGGTAAAACCACATTGACTGCCGCCATTACTACCGTTCTGGCGAACGCTGGTCTCTCTGAAATCAGGAGTTTTGATTCTATTGACAACGCTCCCGAGGAAAAGGAAAGGGGTATTACCATCAACACTTCACACGTTGAATACCAGACCGCTAACCGTCACTATGCACACGTGGATTGTCCCGGACACGCCGACTACGTAAAGAACATGGTAACCGGTGCTGCTCAGATGGACGGAGCGATCCTAGTGGTTGCCGCCACAGACGGACCTATGCCACAAACCCGTGAGCACATCCTTTTGGGCCGCCAGGTAGGTATTCCACGTATTGTGGTATTCCTGAACAAGGTGGACATGGTTGACGATGAGGAGCTTTTGGAACTGGTTGAAATGGAAGTACGTGAATTGCTTACCTTCTATGAGTACGATGGTGACAATGGTCCTGTGATCGCCGGATCAGCCCTTGGTGCACTCAATGGTGAGCAAAAGTGGGTGGATACCGTTATGCAGTTGATGGAAGCTGTTGACAGCTGGATCGAATTGCCAGAGCGCGACGTTGATAAGCCTTTCCTGATGCCTGTTGAAGACGTTTTCACCATTACAGGTCGTGGAACCGTTGCTACCGGTAGGATTGAAACTGGTGTGGCCAACACAGGAGATGCCGTCGAGATCATCGGTATGGGGGCTGAAAAACTTACTTCTACCATCACTGGGGTTGAGATGTTCCGTAAAATCCTTGACAGGGGTGAAGCCGGCGATAACGTTGGTATCCTCCTGAGGGGTATCGAAAAATCCGATATCAAAAGGGGAATGGTTATCTGTAAGCCTGGTTCTGTAAAGCCACACGCCAAATTCGAGGCCGAGGTTTATATCCTGAAAAAAGAAGAAGGTGGGCGTCACACCCCATTCCACAACAATTACCGTCCCCAGTTCTATGTAAGGACTACTGACGTGACTGGAACTATTAATCTTCCTTCTGGTGTTGAAATGGTAATGCCTGGTGATAACCTTACCATTACTGTTGACCTTATCCAGCCCATCGCCCTAAGTGTGGGTCTGCGCTTCGCTATCCGTGAGGGTGGTAGGACCGTAGGTGCTGGCCAGGTGACCAAAATTCTAGATTAATCAGAATTTAAAATTAGTGGACAAAGGGTGTCCCGGATTTTCCGGGATACCTTTCCATGTAAATATAAACAGCTAGGTTCGCCTCCGGGTGGCTGGCTGGAATACGGGTGTAGCTCAGTTGGTAGAGCACTGGTCTCCAAAACCAGGTGTCGGGAGTTCGAGTCTCTCCTCCCGTGCTGAATGACATACTGGAAGTATACGGGACGGGATCTTTTCGGCAGGCAGTGCCTGCCTGGTGGAATAGCCCCCCGTGGGAATAGAAAGAATGTCGGGAATTACAAGCGGTGTTGGATGTGCCGGCAACATACGGTACAATTGGCACGGAAACATACAGTAGTAAAGAACCTATTGTTCATTGCATACAAAGTAAATAGCGTACTATGCTAACATATTTTAAGGAATCTGTCGAAGAGTTGAAACACAACGTAACCCTGCCATCCAGGGCCGAAGCTTCGAACCTTATGGTCATCGTGGCGGTATTCGCCATTTTGTTTGCCCTGGCTACCTGGGGGGTAGATACCCTCTTCAGCAGGCTGGTACAGCTGTACTTTAATGCGTTAATAAATTAAGGGGAGACCTATGTCAGAAGTATTGGAGAAGAAATGGTATGTGGTAAGAGCGGTCAGTGGCCAGGAGAATAAAATCAAGGGCTATATTGAATCCGAGGTAGAGCGCCATGGCTTTTCTGATTATTTGGAAGAGGTATTGGTCCCCACGGAAAAGGTCGTTCAGATACGGAACGGCAAGAAGATCAACAAAGAGCGGGTGTATTTCCCCGGCTATATCATGATCAAGGCCAACCTGGGGGGCGAGATGATACACATCATCCGTTCCATTACCAACGTGATTGGGTTCCTGGGGGAAACCAAAGGCGGAGACCCCATCCCGCTGCGAAAATCAGAAGTGAACCGCATGCTTGGAAAAGTGGATGAACTGGCGGTCAATACGGACAGTGTCGCCATACCTTTTGTATTGGGCGAGACCGTAAAAGTGATAGACGGGCCCTTCAATGGCTTCAACGGCACCGTGGAAAAGATCAACGAAGAAAAGCGAAAGCTGGAGGTGATGGTGAAGATCTTTGGTCGAAAGACCCCGTTGGAATTGAGTTATATGCAGGTTGAAAAAGTTTAGTAAAAGTGTTACATACATGAATAAAGTTGTGTTGCTTCCAATTTAGACACGCTTTTGAATTTTAATTAAAAACAATGGCAAAAGAAGTAAGTAAAGTAGTTAAACTACAAGTTAGGGGAGGTGCTGCGAATCCGTCGCCACCGGTTGGACCCGCTTTGGGTGCTGCCGGCGTTAACATCATGGAGTTCTGTAAGCAATTCAATGCCAGGACCCAGGACAAGCAGGGAAAAGTCCTGCCTGTGGTTATCACCGTGTATAAGGACAAGTCTTTTGACTTTGTCGTAAAAACACCACCAGCGGCAGTGCAACTTATGGAAGCGGCTAAGGTTAAGAAAGGATCTGGCGAACCTAACAGGGCTAAAACAGGCAGTGTGACCTGGGACCAGGTGAAGACAATTGCGGAAGACAAAATGGTCGACCTCAATGCCTTTACCGTAGAATCTGCAATGAAAATGGTTGCGGGAACTGCACGGTCAATGGGGATAAAAGTTGCCGGCGCCCGGCCTTTTTAACATCTTAAAAGCAATTTTAAACATGGGAAAATTAACAAAAAAGCAAAAGGAAGCCCGTGCCAAGATAGAGAAAGATAAGCTCTATTCTTTGCAGGAGGCCTCCAAATTGATCAAGGATATCACCAATGTCAAGTTTGATGCGTCCGTTGATCTGGCTGTGCGACTGGGGGTAGACCCGCGCAAGGCCAATCAAATGGTACGTGGGGTGGTAACCCTCCCGCACGGCACCGGTAAAGACGTGAAAGTGCTTGCCCTGGTAACCCCTGACAAGGAAGCGGAGGCCAAAGAGGCCGGGGCTGACTTTGTTGGGTTGGATGATTACCTCGAAAAGATTAAGGGCGGTTGGACCGATGTGGATGTGATCATCACCATGCCAAGCGTGATGGGTAAGCTGGGACCACTGGGACGGATTCTGGGCCCCAGGGGGTTGATGCCCAACCCAAAGACAGGAACGGTGACCATGGATATTGCGAAAGCGGTATCTGATGTCAAGGCCGGTAAAATAGACTTTAAGGTGGATAAGGCTGGCATCGTGCACGCGGCTATAGGAAAAGCTTCCTTCAGCCCCGATAAGATTGCCGGGAATGCCAAGGAGCTTATCGATACCCTGGTAAAGCTGAAACCAGCTGCGGCCAAAGGGGTTTACATGAAAAGTATCTACATGTCTACCACCATGAGCCCCAGCGTTCAATTGGACCCTAAAGCAGTTTAACGGTAAAAAAGTATTAGTATGACTAGAGAAGAAAAAGCAGCCGTTATTGAAGACCTGACGGGACAGTTGGCCGAGAATTCCACCATTTACCTGGCAGACATATCCGGACTGGATGCGTTGGCCACCTCCGAACTGAGGAGGGCTTGTTTTAAGGCGGGGATAAAATTGTCTGTGGTGAAGAACACCCTCCTGGCAAAAGCCATGGAAGCATCAGACAAGGAATTTGGCGAATTGCCGGAAGTGCTGAAGGGAAATACCTCCCTGATGTTTTCCGAAACCGGCAATGGCCCGGCAAAGTTGATCCAAAACTTCCGTAAAAAATCGGAGAAGCCCCTTTTGAAAGGTGCTTTTATCGAGGAAGCCGTTTACATTGGCGATGACAAGTTGGTCGCCCTGGTAAATATCAAATCCAAGGAAGAGGTTATTGCGGATATCATCGCATTGTTGCAGTCTCCGGCCAAGAATGTTATTTCTGGCCTTAAATCAGGCGGTGGCAAACTGGCGGGGATCCTTAAAACCTTGTCCGAAAAATAATTGTACGCACTAATAATCAGAATAATTTAGAATTTTAACAAACGATAGAAAAATGGCAGATTTAAAAGATTTCGCAGAACAGTTGGTCAACCTTACGGTAAAAGAGGTGAATGAATTGGCCGATATTTTAAAGGAAGAGTATGGCATCGAGCCTGCAGCTGCTGCAGTGGCCGTTGCCGGTGGCGCCGCCGGTGGTGGTGAAGCTGGTGAGGCTGCAGAGGAGCAAACTGAATTTGATGTGATCCTGAAAGCCGCCGGAGCTTCTAAACTTGCGGTAGTTAAGTTGGTGAAGGAATTAACCGGTCTGGGTCTGAAAGACGCTAAGGACATTGTAGACAGCGCTCCAAAAGCTGTCAAGGAAGCTGTTTCCAAAGATGAGGCCGAAGGAATTAAAAAATCACTGGAAGAAGCAGGAGCAGAAGTTGAGCTTAAATAAAAGGCAAGAACCATAAGGTTTAGGTTTAGGTCTTCCCGCCTTCCGGTGGCTAGACCTAAACCCTTTTATGTGTATTGTGTATTATGGAATACACGACCCTAACTAGTATTCACGATCAAAATATTGTCCATTGATGTTCACAACCCAGACTGAAAGAATAAGTTTCGCATCCGCTAAGAACATACCGGAGTACCCGGATTTCTTGGACATTCAGATTAAATCATTTCAAGATTTTTTTCAACTTGAAACCAAATCTGACGAAAGGGGCAATGAAGGGCTATACAATACCTTCATGGAAAATTTCCCCATCACAGATACCAGGAACCAGTTTGTCCTGGAGTTTCTGGACTATTTTATAGACCCTCCCCGGTATTCCATACAGGAATGTATTGAACGCGGCCTTACCTACAGCGTGCCTCTGAAAGCGAGGCTGAAACTGTATTGTACCGATCCCGAACACGAGGATTTTGAAACCATCGTTCAGGACGTCTACCTGGGTACCATTCCCTACATGACCCCTAGTGGAACCTTTGTGATCAATGGAGCCGAACGTGTGGTGGTGTCACAGTTGCACCGCTCCCCGGGGGTGTTTTTCGGGCAATCTTTCCACGCCAATGGCACCAAGCTCTATTCGGCCCGTGTGATCCCCTTCAAAGGTTCCTGGATCGAATTTGCGACCGACATCAACAGTGTGATGTACGCCTATATTGATCGTAAGAAAAAACTACCGGTGACTACCCTCTTCCGGGCCATTGGTTTTGAAAGGGACAAGGATATCCTGGAGATATTTGACCTCTCTGAGGAAGTAAAAGTGACCAAAGCCGGACTAAAAAAAGTCCTGGGCCGTAAACTGGCCGCCAGGGTACTGAACACCTGGCACGAAGACTTCGTGGATGAAGATACCGGAGAAGTGGTATCTATTGAACGAAACGAGATCGTTCTGGACAGGGATACGGTCCTGGAGAAGGAGCATATTGACCAGATCGTGGATACCGATGTAAAGACCATCCTGCTGCACAAGGAGAACAATGCACAGTCTGATTATGCCATTATCCACAACACCCTGCAGAAAGACCCGACCAACTCCGAAAAGGAGGCCGTAGAGCATATCTACCGTCAATTGCGTAACGCCGAACCGCCGGATGAGGAAACCGCACGCGGTATTATCGATAAACTTTTCTTTTCCGACCAGCGCTATAACCTCGGTGAGGTAGGCCGCTACCGGATGAATAAAAAACTCGGGCTTGACATTGGGATGGACAAACAGGTCCTGACCAAAGAAGACATCATTACCATCATCAAGTATCTGATCGAACTGATCAACTCCAAAGCGGAAATCGATGATATAGACCACCTTTCCAACCGGAGGGTGCGTACCGTTGGCGAACAGCTTTCTTCCCAATTCGGCGTGGGGCTGGCCCGTATGGCCAGGACTATCCGGGAACGGATGAACGTTCGGGACAACGAAGTGTTTACCCCCATAGACCTGATCAACGCCAAGACCCTGTCTTCGGTGATCAATTCCTTCTTTGGTACCAACCAGTTGTCACAGTTCATGGACCAGACCAACCCGCTCGCAGAGATTACGCACAAGCGTAGGCTATCTGCCCTCGGGCCAGGCGGCCTTTCCAGGGAACGCGCCGGCTTTGAGGTACGGGACGTACACTACACCCACTACGGCAGGCTGTGCCCTATCGAAACCCCTGAAGGGCCAAACATCGGCCTGATTTCCTCCCTTTCCGTATTCGCGAAAGTGAACAACATGGGCTTCCTGGAAACACCCTACCGCAAAGTGGAAAATGGTAAGGTAGACACCAAAGAATACATGTTTTTGAGTGCCGAAGAAGAAGAGGGAATGAAAATCGCGCAAGCGAACATCCCCCTCAAGCAGGACGGCACCATAGACCGTGAAAAAGTGATCGCCAGGGAAGAAGGAGATTTCCCGGTGGTCGACCCTAAAGAAGTGAACTATACCGATGTGGCCCCCAACCAGATCGCCTCAATTTCGGCTTCGCTCATCCCCTTCCTGGAGCATGACGATGCCAACAGGGCGTTGATGGGGTCCAACATGATGCGGCAGGCCGTACCCCTGTTGAAGCCCGAATCGCCCATTGTGGGGACTGGCCTCGAAAGGCAGGTAGCCTCAGATTCCAGGGTATTGATCAACGCTGAAGGGGACGGGGTTATTGAATACGTGGACGCCAAAATGATCACCATCCGGTACGACCGTTCGGACGAAGAACGCCTCGTGAGTTTCGAGGAGGATTCCAAGACCTACGAACTGGTCAAGTTCAGAAAGACCAACCAGGGTACCAGCATCAACCTGAAACCCATTGTCAGGAAAGGCGACAAGGTGAAAAAAGGGCAGGTGCTTTGTGAAGGGTATGCTACGGAAAGCGGTGAACTGGCACTGGGAAGGAACCTTAAAGTGGCCTTTATGCCATGGAAAGGGTATAATTTCGAGGATGCCATCGTGATCTCCGAAAAAGTGGTGCGCGAAGACATTTTTACGTCCATCCACATAGACGAATACGCACTTGAGGTACGGGACACCAAACTGGGTGCCGAAGAACTCACCAACGACATCCCCAACGTTTCCGAGGAAGCGACCAAGGACCTCGATGAATACGGTATGATCCGCATCGGGGCAGAGGTGAAACCCGGCGATATTTTGATCGGTAAGATCACCCCCAAAGGCGAATCGGATCCCACCCCGGAAGAGAAACTGCTGAGGGCCATTTTTGGCGACAAGGCAGGGGATGTAAAAGATGCCTCGCTGAAGGCCTCCCCATCCCTGCGTGGCGTGGTGATCGACAAGAAGTTGTTTTCCCGCTCCATCAAGGATAAACGCAAGCGGTCTGAGGATAAAGAGGCGATCAACAAACTGGAACTCGAATACGAGACCAAATTCCAGGAGTTGAAAGATATCCTGATCGACAAATTGTTTAAGCTCATCAATGGCAAAACCTCGCAGGGGGTGCTGAATGACCTTGGGGAAGAAGTGCTTCCAAAAGGCAAGAAGTACACCATGAAGATGTTGAATGCCGTCGATGATTTTGCCCACCTGGTTGGCGGAAGCTGGACCACGGACAAAGCCACCAACACCCAGGTAGCCGATCTGCTGCACAACTATAAGATCAAGCTGAACGACCTGCAGGGGAACCTGCGCAGGGATAAATTCACCATCTCCGTGGGGGATGAACTGCCTGCCGGGATCATGAAGCTTGCCAAGGTGTACATCGCCAAGAAACGGAAGTTGAAAGTAGGGGACAAGATGGCCGGGCGCCACGGTAACAAAGGTATTGTGGCCCGTATTGTACGGCAGGAAGACATGCCTTTCCTGGAAGACGGAACCCCTGTGGATATCGTACTGAACCCACTGGGCGTACCTTCCAGGATGAACATCGGACAGATCTACGAAACCGTTCTGGGATGGGCCGGCTTAAAACTGGGTAAAAAATTCGCTACCCCGATTTTTGACGGGGCCACCCTGGATGAGATCAACGGGCTTACCGATGAGGCAGGGGTGCCAAGATTCGGGCATACTTACCTGTACGACGGGGGAACCGGTCAGCGTTTTGACCAGCCCGCGACCGTGGGGGTAATCTATATGCTCAAATTGGGCCATATGGTAGATGACAAGATGCACGCCCGATCTATAGGACCCTACTCGCTTATTACACAGCAGCCGCTGGGTGGTAAGGCACAGTTTGGTGGGCAGCGTTTCGGGGAAATGGAAGTCTGGGCCCTGGAGGCCTATGGCGCTTCTGCCACCCTGAGGGAGATCCTCACGGTGAAATCCGATGACGTGATTGGAAGGGCCAAAACCTATGAATCTATCGTCAAAGGTGAAAGCATGCCAGAACCCGGGTTGCCGGAATCCTTCAATGTACTGATGCACGAGCTCAAGGGCTTGGGCCTCGATATCCGTTTGGAGGAGTAAGCACAGCAAGTGCACGTTATTTTTAATTTACTATCATCAATAGCATCATGGCTAGACTAAAAGATAATAATACAGTAAAGCGGTTTAACAAGATTTCCATCGGCCTTGCCTCTCCGGAGGCAATCCTGGCAGAGTCCAGGGGGGAAGTGTTGAAACCGGAAACCATCAACTACCGAACGCACAAACCCGAGCGCGATGGCTTGTTCTGCGAACGGATCTTCGGACCGGTCAAAGATTACGAATGCGCCTGTGGGAAGTACAAGCGGATTCGTTACCGCGGTATCGTGTGTGACCGTTGTGGGGTAGAAGTGACCGAGAAGAAGGTCAGGCGCGACCGCGTGGGGCACATCAACCTGGTGGTCCCCGTGGCCCATATCTGGTATTTCCGGTCCCTGCCGAACAAAATAGGGTATTTGCTGGGCCTTCCTTCCAAGAAGCTCGATATGATCATTTACTATGAGCGGTATGTGGTCATCCAGCCGGGAATCGCCAAAGGCCCGGAAGGGGAAGAGATTGAGAAGATGGATTTCCTCACGGAAGAGGAGTACCTGAACATTTTGGAGACCATTCCCCCGGAAAACCAGTATTTGGAAGATTCTGACCCCAATAAGTTTATCGCTAAAATGGGGGCGGAGTGTTTGATAGACCTGTTGGGTCGCATAGACCTGAAAGAGCTTTCCTATGACCTTCGCCACAAGGCCAATACAGAAACGTCCAAACAGCGTAAGACCGAAGCCCTTAAGAGGCTGCAGGTGGTCGAAGCCCTACGGGAATCACAGATGAACCGTGAGAACAGGCCCGAGTGGATGATCATGAAAGTGATCCCCGTGATCCCGCCCGAACTCAGGCCATTGGTGCCTTTGGATGGGGGCCGTTTTGCCACTTCTGACCTGAATGACCTGTACCGAAGGGTGATTATCCGGAATAACCGCCTCAAGCGATTGATGGAGATCAAGGCCCCTGAGGTCATCCTCCGAAACGAAAAACGGATGTTGCAGGAAGCGGTAGATTCCCTGTTTGACAACACGCGAAAGGCCTCTGCCGTTAAAACTGAATCCAACCGTCCGCTGAAATCCCTTTCGGACTCACTGAAAGGAAAACAGGGCCGGTTCCGCCAGAACCTCCTGGGGAAACGAGTTGACTACTCCGCCCGTTCGGTGATCGTGGTTGGACCCGAAATGAAGTTATTTGAATGCGGCCTTCCCAAGGACATGGCCGCCGAACTCTATAAGCCGTTTGTCATCCGCAAGCTGATTGAACGCGGGATTGTCAAAACCGTAAAATCGGCTAAAAAGATTATAGACAAGAAAGAACCCGTGGTTTGGGATATCCTTGAAAACGTGTTGAAAGGGCACCCCGTCCTCTTGAACCGGGCCCCCACCTTACACCGTTTGGGGATACAGGCCTTCCAGCCAAGGCTGATAGAAGGGAAAGCCATCCGGCTGCACCCGCTGGTATGTACCGCATTTAACGCCGACTTTGACGGTGACCAAATGGCCGTGCACCTGCCATTGGGGCCCGAAGCCATCCTGGAGGCCCAGCTGCTGATGCTCGCTTCACACAATATCCTGAACCCTGCCAATGGTTCGCCCATCACGGTACCTTCACAAGACATGGTACTGGGGCTCTATTATATGACCAAAGAGCGACGCTCCATAGCGGAACGGAAAGTAAAGGGCGAAGGGCTTACCTTTTATGACTTCGAAGAGGTGGTAATCGCTTTTAACGAAGGCAAGGTAGAACTCAACGCCGTGATCAAAGTAAGGGCCAAGGACTTCGATGAAAAAGGAGCGTTGGTCAACCAGATCATAGAAACGACCGTGGGCCGCGTCTTGTTTAACATGGTGGTTCCGGAGCAAGCGGGGTATGTGAACGAGGTGTTGAACAAGAAATCGCTTCGGGATATTATCGGCAAGATCCTTGCCGTCACCGATGTACCGACGACAGCAGACTTCCTCGATAAGATCAAGACCATGGGGTACGAGTTCGCCTTTAAAGGGGGATTGTCGTTCAGCCTTGGGGATATCATCATTCCGCAGGAAAAACCTGAAATGATCGCCGAAGCCAATGAACAGGTAGACGGCATCATGATGAACTATAACATGGGGTTGATCACCAACAATGAACGGTATAACCAGGTCATTGATGTTTGGACTTCTACCAATGCCATGCTCACGGAACTGGCTATGAAACGTATCCGGGAAGACCAACAGGGATTCAACTCGGTATACATGATGCTCGATTCCGGTGCCCGGGGTTCCAAGGAACAAATCCGACAGCTAACGGGTATGCGGGGACTGATGGCCAAGCCCAAAAAATCTACCGCCACCGGAGGGGAGATTATCGAGAACCCCATCCTTTCCAACTTTAAGGAAGGTTTGTCGATCCTCGAATACTTTATCTCTACCCACGGGGCCCGTAAAGGTCTGGCGGATACGGCACTGAAAACAGCGGATGCCGGATACCTGACCCGACGTCTGGTCGACGTTTCCCAGGATGTAATCATCAATATCGAGGATTGCGAAACCCTGAGGGGCATCGAAGTGGAAGCCTTGAAGAAGAATGAAGAAGTAGTTGAAACGCTTGGGGAGCGCATCCTCGGAAGGGTATCGCTTCACGATGTGTTCGACCCCCTTACCGAAGAGCAGTTGCTCAGGGCCGGGCAGGAAATCCTTGAAACCGATGTCCGCAAGATAGAGGCATCGCCCATAGAGAAAATCGAAGTGCGCTCTGCCCTTACCTGTGAAGCGCCTCAGGGGATTTGTGCCAAATGTTACGGCCGCAACCTCTCTACGAACAAGATGGTCCAGCGAGGTGAAGCGGTAGGCGTGGTAGCCGCCCAATCGATTGGGGAACCCGGTACACAGTTGACGCTGCGAACCTTCCACGTAGGGGGTATTGCAGGGAATATTTCGGAAGACAACAAGCTGGAAGCCAGGTTCAATGGTATAGCCGAAATCGAAGACCTCAGAACGGTCACCGGATCGGATGCCGAAGGCAAACCTGTGGAAATCGTTATTTCTAGGACCTCGGAGATCAAGATTGTCGATGCCAAAACAGGCATATCTCTGAGTACCAACAACATTCCTTATGGTTCGCAGTTGTTCGTTAAGAACGGTGGCAAAGTCAGCAAGGGCGATGTAATTTGCTCCTGGGATCCCTATAACGGGGTGATTGTATCTGAATTCCCGGGTAAGATAGCCTATGAGAATATAGAACAGGGAATTACCTATCAGGTAGAAATCGACGAACAAACAGGGTTCCAGGAAAAAGTGATTTCCGAATCCAGGAATAAACGCCTGATCCCAACCCTGTTGATCATGAATAACAAGGATGAGGTCCTTAGGTCGTACAACCTGCCTGTGGGCTCCCACCTGATGGTGGACAACGGCGAAACGATCAAGGAAGGAAAAATCCTTGTGAAAATCCCGAGAAAATCTGCCAAGGCCGGGGATATCACCGGGGGTCTTCCCAGGGTGACCGAGTTGTTTGAAGCCCGGAACCCTTCGAACCCTGCCGTGGTTTCTGAAATTGACGGCGTGGTGTCCTTTGGCAAGATCAAACGGGGTAACCGCGAGATCATCATCGAATCCAAATTGGGTGAGGTGAAGAAATACCTGGTAAAACTCTCCAACCAGATCCTGGTACAGGAGAACGACTACGTACGTGCGGGGATGCCATTGTCCGATGGTTCCATTACCCCGGAAGACATCCTGGCGATCAAAGGCCCTTCTGCGGTTCAGCAATACCTGGTTAATGAAGTACAGGAAGTGTACCGACTCCAGGGCGTGAAAATCAACGACAAGCACTTTGAGGTAGTCGTACGGCAAATGATGCGTAAAGTGCGTATCCAGGATTCCGGTGATACCACCTTCCTAGAAAACCAATTGGTCCACAAGGACGATTTCATGAGGGAAAACGACGAGATCTTTGGCAACAAGGTTGTCGAAGATGCGGGTGAATCTGAGAACCTGAAACCAGGCCAGATCGTCACCCCCCGTGAACTCCGGGATGAGAATTCGATCCTGAAACGTGCAGACAAGGCACTGGTGACTGCCAGGGATGCCGTGGCCGCAACGGCTACGCCTATCCTCCAGGGGATCACCAGGGCTTCGCTCCAGACCAAATCCTTCATTTCGGCGGCATCCTTCCAGGAAACCACCAAGGTATTGAATGAAGCGGCGGTGAGCGGCAAGATAGATGACCTTGAAGGCCTTAAGGAAAATGTGATCGTAGGTCACAGGATTCCTGCGGGTACAGGTATGCGGGATTATGAGAACATCATCGTCGGCTCCAAGGAGGAATACGACGAGATCATGGCCCGAAAGGAAGAATTGAAATTCTAGATAAATACCAACCCCCGGCACACACTGTGCCGGGGTTTTTTTTATGGCAGGCCTGTCATAGGCCGCCATGGTTATACTTCAAATGTTACGGACATGGCCGAGCAAGAAAAAAAACAAAAACAGATCAATATTGAACTGGATGAAAAGATGGCAGAAGGGGTCTATTCCAACCTGGCGATCATCAATCATTCTGCATCCGAGTTTGTGATCGATTTCATCAGCATGATGCCCGGGGCCCCCAAGGCGAAGGTCAAAAGCAGGATCGTCCTTACGCCCCAGCACGCCAAGAAGTTTTTAAAAGCCCTTACCGATAATGTCAGCAGGTTCGAGAATGCCCATGGGGCCATCAAGGATTATGAACAGCCCCCTATCCCCTTAAATTTTGGGCCTACGGGGGAAGCTTGATCTCCTTTTAAAGGTATATATTAGTGATATCAACCTGACGGGCACAGCTGCGCTCGTCAGGTTTTTTTCTACCGGGCGTTAATAATGGTGGAAATTTTGCAACAACACGGTTTTCTCCCCGTCTATGGGGTATTGATGATTTTGCAAACATCCCATTGAACCCAATTGTGTTTAACAACCTATGAAAAAGTCCGATATCCTTGTATTGACCCTGGTAGTAGTTTCAACCCTTTTCAACCGCCTTCCTGCACAACAGGCAGGGGTTAATATCGATTCCTTCCTGCTTGAACAGATCAGGGAGTTTCACATCCCGGCACTTTCGTATGCCATTATTGATAATGGCAAGGTCACCCATCAGGGCACCTATGGGAAGGCCAACCTGGAATATGGCATTCCCAATGCCGATACGGTTTCCTTTCAATTAGCCTCTGCAACCAAGTTAATTACCGCGACTGCCATAATGAAACTGGTGCAGGACCGCAAATTAGACCTTGGGCAACGCGTGAGACACTACCTCCCGCAATTGCCGGAGGAATGGAATAGTATGACAGTTATCGATTTGCTCGCCCACCAATCGGGCATTACCGACCTCCTGGGGCTTCAATACCATTTTAAAACGGTTACGGCTGCCCTGGATACGGCAATGGCCAAGCCTTTGGACTTTGAGCCAGGCACGAGAACCGTATATGCAGGGGGTGATTATGCCGTGGTCATGAAATTGATAGAAACGGTTTCGGGAATGGAATTCGACGTATTCCTGGAGGAGACCTTGTTTAAGCCGCTGGGGATGGACCATACTGGTTTTAACAACATGGAACAGGATTATATCTACAGGACCGTGGACTTGATGCCGCATGCGGCATCTGTTTACCAGTGGGATGATGCGCAAAAAAAGCAACGGATTTTCTCGATGATGTTTCCTCATTGGACCTACCCGTCCGGTGGTTTGTATGCGTCTATTCAGGATCTTACGAAATGGGCCATCGCACTGGATACCCAAAAATTGCTGAGTCGGGAATACGCCGAAGTCATGTGGACGTCTGCCAGGTTGCGCGATGGCACGGATTCGGATTTTGGGGTCGGCTGGATCGTTGCAGAACACAGGGGCGAAAAGGCGACCGGCCATAGCGGTGGTCCGGCACTCGCGGATATCGTACGTATTCCCGGGAGAAACATAACGGCCATAGTGCTCACAAACCAGGTAAACCTGCGTCCATTCCTTACCATGCGGATTCTGGACTATTATCTGGAACAGAATTCCGGTAAAGAAAAGCCATGAGGGCAGCATTGTGGAGCTTTCCGGGGGAACCCCTGGTATCCGCGTCTACATAGCAGGGGGAACCCCCCATCCTAAGCCCCGGGATAAAGGTAACCGGGTTTCCTGAAAATTACTTGCAGGCCGGTGCCTGTGCCCCGGGTACTGCTGTTCGCAGTAGATCGGATGCCGAAAGGCTATTCAATCGAATTCCGAGGTAAAGAAAAGTTTCACCGAAGGGTATTTTTGCTGGGTCATCTGCAAAGAAAACTGGGAATCGGCCAGGAAGACCAATTGCCCGCTCTTGTCAGTGGCGAGGAATTTTTGCTTGACCCTTTGAAATTCCTCAAATTCGTCGTTGTCAGGATCCTCCGGCTTTACCCAACAGGCCTTGTAGGCAGGGAAATTCTCGTACGTGCATTTGGCCCCGTATTCGTGTTCCAAACGGTACTGGATTACTTCGTACTGGAGGGCACCCACGGTACCAATGACCTTTCTCCCGTTCAGGTTTAGGGTAAACAACTGGGCGACCCCCTCGTCCATCAACTGGTCGATCCCCTTGTACAATTGCTTGGCCTTCATGGGGTCGGCATTGTTGATATATCGGAAATGTTCGGGAGAGAAGCTTGGGATCCCTTTGTAGTGGAGGACTTCCCCTTCGGTGAGCGTATCCCCAATCTTAAAATTTCCCGTATCGTGGAGCCCTACGATATCGCCGGGGAATGAAACATCCACGATTTCCTTCTTTTCCGCGAAAAAGGCATTGGGGCTCGAAAATTTCAACTTTTTGTCGTGCCGCACATGCAGGTAAGGTTTGTTCCGTTCAAAAACCCCGGAAACGATCTTCACAAAAGCCAGCCGGTCGCGGTGTTTGGGGTCCATGTTGGCATGGATCTTAAAGACAAAACCGGTCATTTCCTTTTCCCTGGCCTCCACCAGGCGTTCTTCCGCTTTCTTGGAACGGGGCGGAGGGGCTATGTCGATGAAACAATCCAGGAGTTCCCTTACCCCGAAGTTGTTGAGGGCCGATCCAAAAAATACCGGGTGCTGGGAGCCTTCCAAATACCTTGTTTTGTCAAATGCAGGATATACCCCATGAACCAATTCCAGGTTTTCCCGGAGGGCCCTGGCAGATTTTTCGCCTATGATCTTTTCCAGTCCGGGGCTTTGCACGTCATCAAAAGCGATGGTATCCTTAAAGCTTTTTTTGCTGTCGCCTTTGAACAAATTGATATTCTTTTCGTAGAGGTTATAAATCCCCTTGAAATCGTATCCCATCCCTATGGGAAAACTCAGGGGCGTTACCGTCAGCCCCAATTTTTGTTCTATTTCATCCAGGAGGTCAAAGGCATCCTTTCCTTCCCGGTCCATTTTATTGATAAACACGATGATGGGGATGTTGCGCATGCGGCAAACCTCAACCAGCTTTTCGGTCTGTTCCTCGACCCCCTTGGCCACATCGATCACCACGATCACGCTGTCGACCGCGGTAAGGGTCCGGAAAGTGTCCTCGGCAAAATCCTTGTGCCCGGGGGTATCCAGGATATTGATCTTTTTCCCCTTGTAGAGAAAGGCCAGCACCGAAGTGGCTACCGAAATACCCCTTTGCCGCTCGATCTCCATAAAATCGCTGGTAGCCGCTTTTTTGATCTTGTTGCTCTTTACCGCCCCCGCCTCCTGAATGGCCCCACCAAACAACAACAGTTTTTCGGTAAGGGTGGTTTTCCCGGCATCGGGGTGGGAGATTATCCCAAAAGTCCTCCTTTTCGCTATTTCTTTCGTAAAGTTCATCCAGGAAAATTTTGGCAAAAGTACCGATTTTTGATCTTCTAAACCCCAGGCCAGGGGCATTTATTACCGGTATGCGGGCGGGATACCTTTCTTCCCCGAACGGCCGGAAACCTTCCCCAAAAGTACCCCGGAGCCATTACATCGACCAACGGCAGGAATATCCGGTAACGGTACATCGGACGCCGGGATTTAAGGCGATTTTATGCGGATAATCGGCCGGCAGGCGGTTGTGAATGAACGCTTTATCGATTAATATGGATGTTGGCGGAGATATGCCTATTTAAGTTTTCAAAACAATTTGTCGAATCCTATATTAACTATATCTTGCAGTGTATTTCAGAGTCCCCAGACTTCTTACAGATCTTATTTTCTGCCTGCCATGGTGATACGTTTAAGATGAAAACTATCATTTATGGACAACTTTACCCCAGCCAAGCTTAGGAAGAGCTTTTTTCATGGCATTTTTGTGATCACCTGCCTTTTGGTGCCTGGCCTGACCTCTTCCTTTAACCATATTTCTGACCCTGTAGGCCCCTATGTCGTATTTACCGATACCGATGGAGATGGGGTGCCCGACAATAAGGATATAGATGATGATAACGATGGGATTATCGATCCCCTCGAAGATCTGAATGAGGATGGCGACAACAAGCATTGGACCAATCCTTCGGACACGGATGGCGATGGGATCCCAAATTATTTGGATATCGATTCGGACAATGACGGCATCCTGGATAACGTGGAGGCCCAGCTGACGGCTTCTTTTCAGGCCCCTTGTGGGGTGGATGCCGATGGCAACGGCCTGGATGATCATTACGAAGCCCATCCGGGGGCCTGTGGTGGGCTGATCCCAGTGGATACCGATGGAGACAACATTCCCGATTACCTGGATATAGACTCGGACAACGATGGCATCCTTGACAATGTCGAAGCCCAGACCAGTGCGGGTTACCAGCCACCTTGCGGGGTGGACCTTGACGGGAATGGCCTGGACGACCACTATGAGTCGAGCCCGGGTTCCGGGGAAGGGATAACCCCGTTGAATACCGACCATGACGCAGAACCGGATTTCAGGGACATCGATTCTGACAATGACGGGATCCCCGATAATGTGGAGGCACAAAACCCGCACCAATACCAGGCGCCTTGTGGGATAGATACCGATGGCAATGGATTGGATGACCACTACGAGGACCATCCAGGTTCCGGGGAGGGCATTACCCCCATAAATTCCGATAATTGCAAGTACCCGGATTTCAGGGATATCGATTCGGATGACGATGGCATCCCCGACAATGTGGAGGCCCAAACCACCGCGGGATATATCTCGCCCTCCGGGAATGATTCAGACGGGGACGGACTAGATGATGCCTATGAAGGCAGCGGGGACGAAGGACTGCACCCTGTGAATACCGATGGGGAAGACCAACCCGACTACCTGGACCCGGATTCCGACAATGATTTGGTGCCGGATAACAACGAAGGCAACGATTTTAATTTTGACGGGGTTCCCGATCAGGCTTTCCTGGGTACGGATGCCGATGGTGACGGGCTCGATGACGGCTATGAGGGAGAAGATGTGAATGACGGTTTCGATGTGAACGACGAAATAGATGACCCGGCCAACGACCTTCCGGACACCGATGGGACCGAAGATGTGAATTACCGTGATTTTGACGATGACGGGGACGATATCGATACCCCCGATGAGGATGCCGATGAAGACGGGGACCCCACCAATGACGATACAGACGAAGATGGAACCCCGGATTACCTGGATCCCGATGGCTCAGGGGATACAGACGGGGACGGGGTCACCGATGATGATGAAACCACAGACGGGACAGATTCGACCGATCCATGCGACTTTATCCTCGCGCACCAGACCGTAGACCCCTCAGAAGCGTGGGATGCCCTTGATTGTGATGGGGACGGCGTGACCAATTCCGATGAAGTCGCGGACGGGACAGACCCCCTGGATCCCTGTTCTTTTGAACCGGCAAGTATTACCCTGGAGCAAAGCGGCGACTACCTGGTGGCCGACTGCGACGGGGACGGGGTGACCAATGAAGATGAAATTGACGATGGTACAGACCCGGCGGATCCTTGCGACTTTATCCTGGCAAGCCAGACCGTAGACCCTTCAAGCGAGTGGAACGCCCTGGATTGTGATGGGGACGGGGTGACCAATTCCGATGAAGTGGAGGACGGGACAGATCCTTTGGATCCCTGTTCCTTTGAACCGGCTAGCATCACCCTGGCGCAAAGCGGGGACTACCTGGTCGCCGATTGTGATGGGGATGGTGTGACCAATGAAGACGAAATAGAGGATGAGACAGACCCCTTTGATCCCTGCGAGTTTGTGCTCGCACACCAGACCGTGACAACGACCGCCGTATGGGACAGCCTGGACTGTGATGGCGACGGGGTGACCAATTCGGACGAAGTGGGAGATGGCACAGACCCGCTGGACCCCTGCGACCTCCTCCTGGCCAGTCAGACCCTTAGCCCGTCTGAAGCATGGAACAACCTGGATTGCGATAATGACGGCAATCCCAACGGTACGGATCCACACCCCCTGGAGGCCACTGCTCTGGATGATAGCGGTAGCACACAGCCACTGACCGAACTGGTAATCAATATATTGGAGAACGACGATTACTTGCCCAATAACGCCCCCAACAATTTGGGGACCACCTCCATTAGCCAAATTGGGGGCAATGCTACCGGGACCGTCGTTTTTGATGCCGATACCGGTGAACTGACCTATTTGGCGCCAGCGGAAGAGGCCAATACCACGGTGACCATTGTCTATGAAGTGTGCAATACCGATCCTGATCCGGATGTCTGCGCTTCAGCCACGGTGACCATCTCGGTCCTACAGGGTACGATTGATGCGGTAGATGATGACTTTAGCCAGATCCCGATTGACGGGGATACGGGCGGTATCGTGGCCGATGGCAATGTGCTATTCAATGATACCCTGAATGGGGAGCCCCTGGACCCTGGCGATATTGTACTGACTTCCACTCCGACAGGACCTCTTACGGTCAATGGGGATGGCAGTGTGGTGGTAGCCCCAGGCACGGAGGAAGGAACCTATACCATTGATTATACGATTTGTGAGTTGGCAGATCCTGAAAATTGCGATACGGCCACGGTAACCGTGGTGGTGATCCCCGGCATGGGCGCTATTGATGCCGTTGATGACGACTTTAGCCAGGTTCCCGTTGATGGGGATACCGGAGGCATCGTAGCGGATAGCAATGTCCTGGACAACGACACTTTGGATGGGGCCGCCGTGAACCCGGCCGAAATTGAGCTGTCTTCCACCCCGGACGGACCACTGACCGTGAACGGGGATGGCAGTGTGAATGTGGCCCCAGGAACGGCTGAAGGTACCTATACGATCGATTATACGATTTGTGAGCTGGCCGACCCCGAGAATTGTGATACCGCCACGGTATCGGTAGCCGTCGGGCCAGGAGTGGGTGCCATAGACGCGGTAGACGATGACTATAGCGCGGTGCCCGTGGATGGGGTCACCGGGGGCACGGTGCCTGGAAGCGATGTGCTTGATAACGACACCCTGAATGGGGCTCCTGTCGACCCCCTTGATGTGGTACTTACTTCCAACCCAACCGGACCGCTGACGATCAACGAAGATGGGAGTGTAACGGTGGCCCCGGGGACCAATGCCGGTACCTACACCATTGATTATATGATTTGTGACACCGGGGTGCCCGATAGATGCGATACGGCCACGGTGACGGTAGAAGTGTTTTCTACCGCGGAAGAGTCGATTGAAGTGAACCAGATGGTGACCCCCAATGGGGATGGAAGGAATGATTTCCTGTTTATCCGGGGGGTAAAGACCGTACCCAACAATTCACTGAGGATTTTTAACCGTTGGGGTATTGCCGTCTACGAGGGCAACAATTATAACAACCAGAACAATGTATTTGATGGCCGGTCCAGAGGGAGGTCTACGGTAAGTTCAGGAGATTACCTGCCTGCGGGCGTATATTTCTATATCTTTGAATATCAGAAAGAGCAGGAAAACATTACGGATAGCGGATACCTTTATATCAGCAAATAATAGTTTGGATACCACATGACAACCAAAAAAAACCTACTCCTGACGCTTTTGTTTACCGGCCTTCTCTATGTTGGCGTGCAGGCGCAGCAGGATGCCCAGTATACCCAGTACATGTACAATACCATGAGCGTGAACCCGGCTTACGCGGGGTCTCGCGGGCAGCTGACAGCTGCGGCCCTGTACCGGGCACAGTGGGTAGGGCTGGAAGGGTCTCCAAAAACCCAGACCCTGAACCTGCATTCTCCGATCAGGGACAGCCGGGTAGGGTATGGTATTTCGGTGGTCAATGACGACATCGGCGACGGTACGGTTCAGGAAACCTATTTTGACGCGGTGATATCCTATACCCTGAACGTGTCCCAGGATGCCAGGATGTCCTTCGGTCTGAAAGCGGGTGGCCACCTCCTCAACCTGGATTTCAACGGGTTGAATAACTTTGATAACGAACCCATCACCGGCGATAACATCGAAAATCGGTTTTCGCCAAATTTTGGCCTCGGCTTTTATTACCACACCGATAGGTTCTATGCCGGCCTTTCGGCCCCCAATGTGCTTGAAACCGATCATTTTGATAATTCCCAAAGGGATGCCAACTCGGTCCAATTCCTGTCCACGGAACGCATTAATTTTTATTTTATCACGGGCTATGTATTTGAACTCAACCCCTTCCTGAAATTCAAGCCGGCCTTGCTGACCAAAGTGGTGGGCGGAGCCCCCATCCAGGTAGACCTGTCCACCAGTTTCCTGATCAACGAGAAATTTTCGCTGGGCGCGGCCTACCGTTGGGATGCTGCGCTGAGTGCCCTTGTGGGATTCCAGATTTCGGACCAGTTTATGCTGGGCCTGGCCTATGACAGGGAAACCACTGAACTTGGAGGAACCCAATTCAATGACGGTTCTTTCGAAGTCTTTTTGAGATTCGAATTAATACGGTCGTTCAACCGCACCATTTCGCCCAGATTCTTCTAAAGTGCCAAAAATGATTAAAAGAGTATTAATAACACTATACATCGGCCTCGCATTCACCGGGATGGGCTTTGCCCAGGAGCGGCTGATGACGAAGGCCAATGAAGAATACCAAAGCTATTCCTTCAGGCCCGCCATCGATATCTATCAAAAAGTCCTGGACAAGGGCTATGTATCTGCAGACCTGCTGCAGCGGTTGGGGAACGCATACTACTTTACGGCTAAATATGATGAGGCGGCCAAGGTATTCAAACGGCTGGTTGAGGAATTCCCCGCCGAATCCGGGCCTGAATACTACTTCCGTTACGGGCAAACCCTGAAATCGCTGGGGCAATACGATGCTTCTGATGAGGCCCTCGCCCGGTTCGCGGATCTTACCTCGGAAGACGTGCGGGCCTTCCGGCTCCGGAATATTGAGGGTTACCGGGAAGACATCAAGAAGAACTCGGGTCGCTATGAGCTGGCCCCCTTTGAATACAATTCCGCCTATTCCGATTTTGCCCCCGCGTTTTACGAAAAAGGCCTCATATTTTCTTCGGACCGCGATACGGGCAACCTGGCCAGATACCGGCATAGCTGGACTTCCACAGATTTCCTGGACCTATATAAAGTAAACGCCGACAGTGTTTCCCAAAACAAGGTGGTAAAAGTGGAGGGGGTGAACTCCCGTATGCACGAATCAACCTCGGTGCTTTCCCCCGATGGCAATAGTCTGTATTTTACAAGGAACAATTTTAAAGAGGGGAAATACGTCCGGGATGAGGAAGGATTTGTCCGGCTAAAAATTTTCAGGGCGACCAAGGAGGATGGGCAGTGGGCCATCCTGGAGGAACTGCCCTTCAATAGTGACGCGTATTCCGTGGCCCACCCCAGCCTCGGCCCCGATGGTAAAACCCTGTATTTTGCCTCCGATATGCCGGGTAGTTTGGGGCAGTCAGACCTCTACAAGGTGGCCATCAATAAAGACGGTACTTTCGGGACCCCCATAAACCTTGGGAACAACATCAATACCGAGGCACGGGAAACCTTTCCCTTTGTCACCAGCGAGGAAATCCTGTATTTTTCTTCGGATGGGCACCCGGGATTGGGTGGCCTGGATGTTTTTGCCACCAAAATAAAACGGGAAGATTACCAGGGACCCATCCTGAACGTCGGGGAGGCGGTCAACAGCAAGTTCGACGATTTCAGTTTCATCTTTTCGGAAGAAACCCGGAAAGGGTATTTTGCCTCCAACAGGGAGGGCGGTATGGGCCAGGATGATATCTACAGCTTCCTGGAAACCAGGCCACTTGTATTTGAGTGTATTCAACCCATTACGGGAACGGTACGGGACAAGATCTCCAACCAGGAGCTGGTGGGGGCTACGGTCAAGGTCATTGACGAGAAAAACGAAGAAGTGCTTTCGACCTTCACGGACTCGGAAGGGGAATATACCCTTAGTTGCGACTGCAACCAGGGGAACTTTATTAGGGCCGCCATGGAAGGGTATATCCCGGCGGAAGAATACCTGGGTGTTTCCGACGGCAAGCCGCGCGTAATGGATTTTTACCTGGAGCGGGAAACCGTGACCGCCGGTTTTGGGGACGACCTGGCCAAGTTGCTCCAGTTGAGTACGATCTACTTTGACTTTGATAAATACAATATCCGCCCGGATGCGGAGGTGGAAATACAGAAGGTGATCGCCGCCATGGAGAAATACCCCAGCCTTAAAATTAAGGCCAATTCCCATACAGACAGTCGTGGCCCGGATGCCTATAACCTCTGGCTATCTCAAAAACGGGCAGATGCCACGGTGGCCTACATGATCTCCAAAGGGATTTCCGCGGACCGCCTTGTAGGAGAGGGCTACGGGGAAAGCCGCCTTGTGAATGAATGTGATGACGGGGTTCGCTGTACTTCCGAACAACACCAGCGCAACCGGCGCTCGGAGTTTATCATCCTGGAATAGGAGCCAATTCGATTTTTACATAGTTGATTAAAGTATGGGCAAAAGTCCGGCAGTCACTACGGGATACCGGACTTTTGCCTGTCCTAGCGAAAGCTTCACAACAAATCTTTCATGCTTCCCTGGGTTTTGGCTAATTTAGGGGTCAACGGTTCAAATAAAGCCATTTGCCGGCTGACATTCAGTTATTTTGTTTTGGAGGGTCCCGGAAGGCTGCGTCGGGTACTTTAGGGTACGCGGTCGTTATGCTATTTTACCCCGTGGGAGTTTGGCTTCGGCACAGGTCCTGTACGCACCTGCCCGATTCCTCCTGGCATGGCTACGGTACCGTTATTAGTACGCTCCCGGTTCCCCGGAGTTTAACCAGAAGTAAGGACCTTGCCGCATAACAAAAACGACATCCGCACAGGTATTTTAATCCGGCTAGGGGCATTGGTGTTCCTGGGGCTACTACCTTTTTGCAGCTGGTCACAGCAGGCCGGGGATTATCGGTCCATTGGCAGCGGCAATTGGAACAATCCCACCATTTGGCAACGGTACAACGGCACTTCCTGGACTGCGGCCATTGCCTATCCTGGCCAGAACGCGAACGTGGGCGAGGTGTTGATCGGCAATGGGAATACCGTTACCCTAAACGTGGATATCACCTCATATGCCATTACCGATCTGGTCATTGGAGACCGTTCCGGTGGGGACGACATCCTTTTATTGCCCAACAATGGCGATTTTACCCTGGACCTGCAACACCTGATCATAGAGGCCGATGGTATACTGGAATGGGTGAAAAATGCAGACCTGCGTCTTCCGGAGGGCGCTATCATCGCGAACTACGGGGGTACGATCAGTACCTCCAAGAACTGCAACGCTTCCCAGGTAATTTACATTGGAACCCAAAAATTCTCAACCTGTAACGGCAATGGGGGGGCTGACTACTCCTTCGAGGAAATTGAGTCCGCGTTGCCACCACCCCAGAGCGACGAGGACCAGACAGAATGTGCCCAAAGCCCCATACAAACCCTTACAGCCTCGGCCACCCCGCCGGCAAATGCCTATGTGGAATGGTTTGCCAATTCAGAAGGGGGTAGCGCGATTAGCCCAACCTGGAGTACAGTGGGTACGGTGACCTACTATGCCGAGAGCGTGGATGACATCGATTCCAACCGGCGCAGCCTTTTCCGTACCGCGGTACAGCTTACTATTTTACCGGGTCCAACCATCAGCATGTCACAAGCGCCCTCCTGTAATTTTATTACCGATACCTATGCCTTCGAGGTGACGGTAAGTTCAGGTATGGTTACCAGTACCGCAGGGACTGCAACCAGCCTGGGGGCGAACCGATGGCGCATCTCCAATGTCCCGGGTGGCACAAATGTGGTGGCCACGGTAACCGCGGCCAATTCCTGTGCTCGCAACCTGCCTGTGTCTTCGCCCAATTGCTTTTGCCCGGTGGTGAATGCGCCTGTAAGCGGGGGAGACCAGGCCTATTGTTCCGGGGACCCGGTTCCCCCGCTAACCGCCACCGTGAATGCCGGCGAAACGGTGGACTGGTATTCTTCGGCTTCAGGGGGTACCCTGTTGCTTTCCGGGGCTGGCAGTTACACCCCTGCCGGTCCCGGCACCTATTATGCCGAAGCCAGGAATACGGTCACCGGTTGCACCAGTAGTTCCCGTACCGCCATAGCCTTATCCCGGGACGACCGCCCTACAGCCACCATTGGGCCCGACCAGGTGGTATTTGCAGGCACTGCCGCTGCGTTTACGGCCACTGCCACCGGGGCGAATGCCTACCAATGGCAGCGCAGTACGGATGGCGGAGCTACTTTCACGGACCTGGCAAACGGGTCGGAGTATTCCGGGGTCCAGACCCTGGGCCTTACCATCAACCAGGTCCCCCTGTCCAAAAATGGCTACCAGTACCGGTTGCTTGCCATCAAATTGCCATCTTCCTGCCCGCCGACCGCCTCGGAACCGGCAACCTTAAGGGTAAGGGTTCGATCAGTGTTAATTAATAGAAATGTGCGATTTAGCGTAGACCGGCCATAAGTTTGGAGTCAGATTAAAGTTAAGAAACAACCAGGCTATTGAGTACTTGTCCGCATTGATTTTCGCTTTTTCTATTCGCTTACTTCTAAGGAATTAAGCGTAACCCATACAAAACCGTGGTTTTCACAACAAAAATTTATGCAGGACCACACGCTCCCGTACTTTTGATCAGACCCCGGGTTGGATCTAAGTGGTTGAAAAATACCTAAATACAGTCATGCCTGTACAAACCTTGCGACATATTGCTTTGCTGCTAACCCTCTTTGGGATGTTCATCTTAAGGGGTCAGGATACTTTTGAGGATCGATTTAGCCTCCCCCTTTACAACCTGAACAATGGTTCCATGAGCTTTTCGGGGCCCTGGGTCGAAAATGGGGAGGCCACCAGCCCCACCAATGGGAGGATCCAGATATCCGGAGGCCAATTGCGAATTGAAAATATGGACGGGGTTAGCATTCAGCGATCCCTGGATCTGTCGGGTTCCAGCAGTGCCACCCTAACGCTTGACTATACCGAGGTTAGCGGCAACGAAAGAATCTCTGTGGAACTTTACGATGGGACTTCCTGGAACTCTGTGGCCATCCTTAACGGCAGCGGATCGGTTAACTACACCCTTACGGCGGCTGAGCGAAACGCCTCAGCGGGGATCCGTTTTGTTTCCGATAGCGGTGGATGGAGCGGGGGAGAAGAGTACCGTATTGATAATGTGCGGTTCACCGCTGTTTTTGAGCCCATTATTTCCATCACCGACCTCACGATTGATGAAGGTGCCGGAACGGCCACTTTTACCGCCACCCACACCGGGCAGGCGGTTTTACTGCCCTTTACTGTGAGTTATTCCACGGTCGCTGTATCAGCCACCGATGGTGCCGATTACAATGGCGTAAGCGGTTCTATGTTTTTTAATGGATCTGTTGGCGACAGCAATACCATTGTGGTGAATATCCTCGAAGACAATATCTATGAACTATCGGAGGTTTTTGAAATCCGGATGACCTTTACCACCAACCCTGCAGTTAACATCACAGACAGGGGAGTGGGGACGATTACCGATAACGAGGTGGTCCTGGGAAATACCCCTTTGACCCTCTTTCAGGAGTTTGACGGTTATATGGATTACACTACGGCCGGGGGGACCCTGCGTACCCAACCCAATACGGTAAACGCCTGTAGTTTCACTACCAGTTCGTCTAACACCCTGACCTCGAATATCCCGGTAGGGGCCACCATAGAGCGAGCCATTCTTTACTGGTCCAACTCGGGCCAAATGGACCCCCAGGTGACCTTTGAAGGCAACAACATTGATGCCACCCTGGTGTACCGGACCACCATTATCGGACTGGAGTTTCACAACCATTCGGCGGATGTGACCCCCTTGCTGCAGTCCATTCCGGATCCAAACACCAACGTTTTTGATTTCAGCGGGCTCACCATAGACAATAGTGGCAGCTACTGCAGTAGTGCCGTAACCCTTGGTGGCTGGGCCCTGATGGTGTTTTATAGTGCCCCTGGCCTGCCAGCCGCCTCTATCAATCTGTACCAGGGCTTTGATGGCAACCAGTACAGTACCTCTTCCTTCACGCTTTCCGGCTTTTACGCCATAGGTTCCATTGGGTCCAAGACAACGATTTTGTCCTGGGAAGGCGACCAGACCCTGGCCAACAGTGAATCCCTGGCATTTAATACGCCGCTTACAGGCAACAACCTGCTTACCGGCGATGGGGACAATACCACCGGGAGTAATCCCTTTAACTCTACCAATTTTGATAACGCGGGGGTGCCCCCCACCAATAATTCCAGCCTGCATGGGGTTGACCTGGATACCTACGATGTCTCGGCCTTTATCCTCCCCGGCGAGACTTCGGCCACAACAGTCGTCAATGTGGGGCAGGATTTTGTGATGATGAACGCCGTAGTGCTGAAGGTGCCTTCCAATATCATCGTTGGGAACGTTTTTGAAGATATAAATTATGGAGGGGGGCCGGGCCGCAACCGGGCCACTTCAGGGAATGTGGGCATCCCCGGGGTCACCGTAGAACTCTATGACAATGTGGGCACCCTGGTACAGACTACCACGACCAATGCCTCGGGCCAGTATGATTTTGCAGGCATGCAAAATGGGTCGTATACGGTCCGGGTGGTCAACAATTCAATCCGCTCTACCCGGCCGGGAGGGGGATCATGTGCTACCTGCCTCCCAGTCCAGACGTACAAAACGGACTATGTGGCCGGTACAGTGGTACCTGATGCCAGTTTGGTGGGGGGTAATAATCCCGCCCTGACGGACCCGGCTGCCGGAATCCTGGCCGGGGCCCAGTCTACGGCGGCTATTACGATCAACAATGAAGGGTCCGTGGGCCTTGATTTTGGGTTCAATTTCAATACCATTGTCAATACCAACGAAACCGGGCAGGGTAGCCTGGGGCAGTTTATCGTCAATTCCAATAACCTGGGGGAGGCAGGCCTGGATATTGAGGCGAACGCCCTGTTTGACCCGGCAGCGGGCGAGGACCTGTCCGTTTTTATGATCCCCCCAACAGGGGATGCCCTGGGTAGGCCGGCAGATGCCAGCTATGCCGCAGGTGTTTTTACCATTACTATCACTGCAGGTGATTTAAGCGACATAACCGGGACTACCACTGTCATTGACGGCCGTACCCAAACAGCCTATTCCGGAGATTCAAATGCCGGTACTATCGGGGCAGGAGGCTCGGCAGTTGGGGTGGCAGCCACAAACCTTCCAAATTTTCAATTACCTGAAATTCAGCTTGACAAACCCAATGGAGAAGTGTTCGTCAATGAGGGAAACGGGGTAGTAATTCGTCATCTCGCCATGTATGCCGATGATAAAAGCGCCATCCTCATGAAAGATGGTTCCCTGACCATTACCGGTAACCTGATAGGGGTAAATGCCATCGGGGCCAATTCCGGAGCGATAGTTACCGGGATCGAAATTGAAGACGGGATCACGGTGATCGATGGCAACTATATTGCCACCCACGAAGACCAGGGCATCCTGGTTGACGGGGGAACTTCCACAACCATACGCAACAACCATATAACCAATAATGGCATCGGCGCCTGCCAACCAGGTGTTGCATTGAATGACGGAGTTGGGGTTGTCTTGCAGCACAACCTGATTGAAAACTCCGGGGGGTATGGCATCGATGGCAGCAATATTTCGAGCCCGGTGACCATTGACCAAAATACCATTACCAGTTCCGGCAGCAGTGGTGGAGGTTGTTTGGCAGGGATAGTATTGGGCGATGACGCCGCCGCCATAACCGGAAATGTGGTTTTTTCAAATGCCGGGGCTGGCATTGTGCTCATAAATAACAGCAACGGGAACCTTATATCCCAAAATTCCTTCTATGCCAATGGCACCCTGGTAGATGCCCTGGGGATCGATCTGGATGACGATGGGGTAACCTTGAACGATAACGGCGATGGAGACAATGGCCCCAACGGGTTGCTTAATTTCCCCATCATCGAGTCAGCTTACATTAACGCAGGCAATCTCAATATCAAGGGCTGGGCAAGGCCCGGGAGCATTATGGAGATTTTCCTGACCGATGTGCAGGAAGGGACGGCCACCCAGGGGGATAACGAGTTGGGGATGTCAACCGATTACGGGGAAGGGCAAACCTTTTTGGCTACGGTCATTGAAGGCAGTGGGAGCGATCTGGACAGTTCTGTGTCTTCCTACAACGATGCCGATGGCAATACGGATAATACCAACCGCTACCATTTTCAGATTGCTGTACCGCCAGCGGTATCGGTTGGGCAAAAGATCACTGCTACGGCCACTATTTCCGGCAGCACGTCTGAATTTTCGCCTATGAGCATCATCAAGATCCAGACGGTGATAACCAATCGGCGAATTACTTATAGGGTTAATGTTAATTAACGGTACATAAGTTTCGTTTTAGGACTGTCCAGAAAGGCTGTTTTAGATTAAACCACAGTTTCAACAGGATTTACAGAGTACTGAAGGAATTTGACAACAATATTATCCTGGTGGCTTATCCTTTATGTTAATTTGAACAAATTCCGTTTATCCTTTCGAAAACCAGGAGATGATCGGGTTTAGCGGTATTGAATTATGTTGAGGATTATTACTTATGATACTATCCATTTCACCGGTTGGCTAAAACTAAAGGTCATTCTTTTGATTCTGGTTTTCTTCACCTTGGCCGGTAGCGCCCAAACCGGGGTGGGAGCCAATTTTGGGATCGAAGCCGATACACGGTCAGGTGACGTACTTTCGGGCCTGACCACAGACGACTGGTTTTATAACGGCATATCGGGGTCCGGGGTGGTCGATGAAGCCACTGCCGCTGCCATGGGCTATGCAGCCCAACTCTCGGCCGGCAACAACATTGCCTTTGACCTGGACCAGAGCATCCCGAATTATGGGACCAACAATGGCCATATCTGGTATTCTACCCGATTTGGCAGGGATTATGTCGGGGGGGGGG
>MRWG01000520.1_pt1 | contig 41317 bp, 63 predicted proteins | sample 1013341 | NCBI WGS metagenome assembly MRWG01 (sample SAMN06117577, study PRJNA244670) | biofilm metagenome | biome: Water; feature: Cathode Biofilm; material: Biofilm; isolation source: microbial consortium enriched at the cathode of a solar microbial fuel cell | place: USA: District of Columbia ... | reverse complement strand
GAATCCTGCCGGGGTCGCCAGAACCCAGCAAAAACAATGCCCTAGCCGTCCCACCTGCCCTATGGGTTGCCCGCCTGTTCCCGTGAACGTTCGGCGAAACCGTCCCACTTTTTTCTAGCCAGCGCGCCCGTGCTTGGCTACATCCGATTGAAAAGGAATCAAACCATGACCCGAACCACGCTTGCCGCCCTCGCTGCCATCGCCGTCGCCGGCGTCCTTGCCTTCCTGGTCAATCCCGAGGGCAGCGCGGCCGAGGCCTGCGCCGCCCCATCCCCGACCGTTCAGTTCAGCTGCAACTAGGCGGCAATCGGGAACTTGCGCGGGCCGTATTCGTCCCAGGTGAAGCTGGCGGCCTTGGTGTTGCACACCGCGCCAGTCTCATCGAGCACCAGGAACCGCACGTCATTGTTGGCAGCCACGTTGCCCTCGTCCCTATGGATCATGAACGGATTATTCCCACCCGCTGACCATGCGGCCGTGGAAAGCACTGGAACGGCCCGATAGATCTTCAACGCCTCAGCCGCGTCTGCGGCCGTATAAGTGAACGCCGGCCGGCTGATAACAGTCTTGCCATTGGACAGCGTCGTGCCGTCGAACCAGCCGTGCACATGGTCGACGAACCCAGGGCAATCCTTGAACTCGATTGTTTCCTCAGTCAGGTTCGGGTCGAATGTCAGGCTGACGCCATTGCGGAACCGGACGCCCTGCAGCAGCACATCCTCGCACCCATTATTGAACACGGTCGGGCAGGCCCCGTTGCCGATCATCTGGAACGACCCGCCGAGGAATGTGGTCTCGGCACTGCCACCAAGATTGATCGCGTTGCGATAGACGTCGGTGAAGTGATTCATTTCATAGTTCAGGCGCCGGTCGAAGATCGCGCCGAGGTCTGCATGGTTCGTATGATGCGTTGCGATGATCGCATCGTTCAGGATGCCAGACAGGCGGTTGCCGCGCAGGCTGCTGTCGCGGCCGCGCTTGTTGCCCTGGTCGAGCGAGTGAAGGCCATCGAAGAAGAAGCTCCCCTCGTTCTCGCTGATGACATCGTTCTCGCTGTTCGAATGGACAATGAACGCGCCCTGCCAGGCGATCATCGAGCAGTCGGTCACCTCGACGCGCCCGTCGAAACTGTCTTCGCCGATATAGGTGATCGTGTCGTTCCCGGTCGATGACATCAGGAAGGTGAACGTCCCGTTTTCCCCGAGCGCGTCCGACGAGTAATCGGCGTCGCCATAGGATCCGGACGCGGCCGTCGTGACGGTCAGCGTGCCGGCCGTGCGGTCGGTGATGGTGACCGTCATCAGGTAAATGCGGGAATTGAGCGGGCTGACCGACTCAAGGTCGCCGAGGTCGAGACCGCCAAGCGCCGTATTGTCGTCCTGGATGGCCTTGATCGTGCCCGCCGTGCCGTTCCAGCGCAGCTCGGTACTGGTGAAGGCGACGCCGGTGTCGAGCGTATAGTCCGACGTATTGCTCGAGACGTATTCGGTCGGGGCCTTCACCGCATAGATCTCGCTGCGGGTCGCGTTCTCGCTGCCGGTATAGTTCACGCTGGTTATGTCGAACGTGTCGGTGTCGATGACCGTGACGCTGCCAGCGACCGAGAATTCTTCGGTCTGCGCGCCCATGATGACCCATGTCTCGCCCGTCGTCGCGCCGTGAACGGCCTGGAAATTAACGCGCAGCTTGCCCGAGCCATTGTTCCCGAAACTCGCGACCTGCACCATGCCCGCCAGGCCATTGCGGGCCTTGTTGCCATGAATGACGCCGCCGCTGTTCTTGCCGCCTTTCAGGCGGATCAGCGTGCCGCAATCGCCGTTCAGGTCGAAATCATTGAACGCGATCGTGTATTTGCGCACGTCCTGGATGTCGAACACTTCCTTGTGCGACGGGTTCGCCGTGAACGTATAGCAGCGCGTGCCGCGATTGTGGCAGATGGACAGCGACATGATCCCGCCGCCGATGTCGAACGTCTCGGTCAGAATGTCATTGTGGCGCGCGAAATCCATCACGACGCGGTCATAGGCCAGCACGGTCGCGTCGGCCAGGTAGTTCGTCGACACATTGCCGAGCGAATGCAGGCTGACATATGTGTCATGGTGATGTGCGAACAGGTCGGACATGATCTCGCCGCGCGAGCGGGCATCCGGCACGACGTCGCCATAGACCGCGTTCGTGTATTCGCAATTGGCCGCGAGATAGTCGCCGCCATATCCCTGAATGATGCCGAGATAGATCGCCGTCACGGAATCGCTGCCCGTGCCGCTAAGCGCCGAGTCGGTGACCGTCACGCCCGTCGTATAGTTCGCGCTGGTTTCAGGGTCTTCGCCGCGGTCGATGTTCCATTGGTCGAGCCGGCAGTTATTCAGGGTCAGCGTCGACCCGGGATACAGCGCGAACAGCGCGCAATACTGGAAATCGAATTGCCGGAACCATGCACCCTTGCGCGAGCCGTTGATCGTGAGGTCGCCCGTCACCTTCACGCACCCGGTCTGGCTGACCGTTGCGCCATTGGTCAGCGCCGCCGGCGGGGCGAGCCAGAATATGTCGCCATTGGCCGAGAACGCATCGGTCAGCGGAATCCCGTTGTCGAGCGCGTCCCAGGCCTCGATCGCGCGCGCGTTCAATCGGGACTGGTCCAGGGTCCGCGTGTTCGCCATCAGGCCGATCTGCCGGACATCGACGCCGCCGGACCCGCGCACCAGCGTGACATAGCCGCCGGCATCATCGAGGTCGAACGTCGTCAGGTCATTCGCGGATCCTGCGCCGCCGATCGTGACTGTGTAATACGCGCCGCCGCCATCGCCTGCGGTATGGAACCCGCGCGTCCGGACAACGCGCCCTGTTTCGAGGCCCGAGGCCGGGCGGGCCTTCAAGGTGGTCAGGCTCGCCTCGACGATGATCGAGCCCGACAGCAGGTCGCTGATCGTGCTGTCATCGATCGCATCGGCCACCGTCGCGACATTCGCTTTCTCGGCATCGGTCAGCGCCGTGAGGTCCTGCAATTCGCTGTCGTTCAGGTCAGACGGCTCGAGGGCGCCGGTCGACGCGTTGAACCGGGCGACATAGCCGGCCCGCAGCGCGGCCGCTGGCCAGGCCGCTGCGGTCGTCTCGCCGAATGGATAGCGCGGCATGCGACCGAGATTGCGCTTGATTTCCTGCTGCACGCGCACGATCGCGTCCATGCTGCCTTCATGGGCGGTCGCCGGGAAGTCATCGACGTTGCTATAGGCGGCAGATTGTTCGGACGGCGTATTGCCGGCGATATAGAGTTTCGAGCCGGAGGCCGGCGCCGTCGTGCGCGTGATCGTGCCGGTGCCGCCGCTTCCGATCGAGACCGTGTAATCGGTCAGGTAGACCAGCGTCGAGGATACGCCCGCCGAGGTCACTTCGACCAGTTCGAGCTCTGACGCGGCGCTGATTGGGAAATCGAACGCAAAGGTCACCGTTGACCCATCCCCGGTATAATCGACCAGCCGGTCATTCACTGCAGTCGTCATCGCAAGATTCCTATTTCGTTTCTTCGTATCCGGCCGGAACGGTCGGGGCGGTCGTGTCAATGCCAACCTGACCAGGGGTCGGCGGGATATAGTAAGGGCCAAGGGCGTCGGTCTTGCGACGCCTTTCAACAGACAGCGAATGCTCGCGATCGACAACCTGGGCGCCGGTCGTCACGACCGTGTTGATCGCGCGGCGCAGGACACCGATCAGCATGGACAGGCCAATCAGCCAGACCATGACCGCGACCAGGTCGTCATTTGCGCCGGCCGCTTTCATATTGCCGACCATGCCGGTCGCCGCTTCGAACGTCTGACCGCCGCCGTCCCACCAGTCCGCCATGTCCGGCGTGAAATTGTCCGGCACATCGCCGGCGTCGATGTTGCCTAGATCCATCTTTTCCACAGCAGCCCCCGACCGCACAGAATGAGGGCGGCCGCGACCGCGAGCCAGTCAAGCTCCCATGTCTGCAGCCGCCAGGGTTCAACCATGACGCTAAGGCCTTCGAGGGCCTGCATGCCGGCGAGCAGCCCCGCGCCGCCGGCAAACGCCTTCCACAGGAACAGGCGCTCGACATGAACGCCGCACCATGCCACCGCGATCAGCAGGAAATAGAGCAGCGACAGCGCGAGAACCCAGCTCATCCGAACACTTCCTTTTTGCGTTTCGTGACCCGCCAGTGATAGGTCAGCTTGCCGAGCAGGAATTCAAACGCGCCGAACACGAACGCGATCAGCGCCGCCATGAAGATCCCCGAATTCGACCCGAGCAGGCTATGCGCCTGTTCCGATGCGCCGACCGAGGCAGGCATCGAGGCCGTCAGCGTGTCGGTCTTGGCGTCGATGTCCTTCACGCGGGCGTTCCGCGCTTCCCAATCGGTCACCGCGTCGAGCTCGTCCTGGCGATCGAGGATGGCCGGGCAATAGACGTCGTAATAGGTCTGCCAGTTCGGAATCGGATCGGTGCAGTCGCCGACGACATCCGCAACCGTCTTGCCCTTGATCGGCTCGTTCATCTGGTTGCGGGCCTGCTGGCGATACATGCGCTCGATGTCGCGTTCCAGACGGCCGGAGGATTGCGCGGCCGGCGACATGCGCCCGCGCCGCAGGGCCTCGTCGACCAGGTCATTCATGGCCCCGAGGGTCTGCGCGCGCTCGATGCGCAATTCGGTCAGTTCGGCGAGGTGCGTCGCCCGCCCGGTCTCGGCATCGGTCATCATCGTGGCCTGGAACGAAATGGCCGCGACCGCATTGGCGCCCACCGCCGCCCATCTGAGTCCCTTGTAGGATTTCTGTTCCTTGCGTTCCTCGTCGGCCTTGGCCTCGTCGGGCACTTTCAGGGCGATCAGTTCCTCGACGCGCGACTCGGCGATCGCGAAGGACAGGCCAATGATGGCCAGCACCAGAACCGGGCCGATGATCGACAGCGGGGCGAGCCCCATCGGACCCCACCAGCCATTCCAGGAATGCCAGCCAAGGAAGCCGAGCGCGCAGCCGAGCAGGATAATCGCGATCGTGCCGGTCGCGCCCTCGGCGAACCGGGTGAACACGCGCTCGAAGGCGTCAAAGAATCCCTTTACGCCGCGTTCCATCTTCTCGCCGGTCGTGCCGTTCGTGCTGATTTCGTCATCACTTGCCAGCGCGGCATAGTCTCGGGCGGTGCGGTCATCGTCGAATTCGATCGTGACCGAGGTGCCATCTTTCTGAATTTTGGGTCGCTTCATTGTCCCAGCTCCTTATGTGCTTGTCGTTCCCCGTCTGCCCATTGATCCCACAGGCGCGAGTTTTCCCTGCCGACCCATTCAGAAAACAGGCAGACGCGATGGCGGGCGGCGAGATTGCCGACCGTCATGTCCAGTCGTCCCGGCGGGCAGCTGCATGTCGCAACCGCCCGGCCGAGGTCACCGTCCGGATCGATCGCGCTGCCCTCGAGCAGCTCGGTCAGTTCCGTCATGGTCTCGAGGCGTTCAGGCGTTTCCAGCCCGACCCATCGCGGACACGTTCCCTCAGTCCACTGGCCCGGTGTCGGGCTCGCGAATCTCCATATCGGAAACACCGTAGGCGATGGCGGCGGCAGGTTGAGTTCCGTAACATTCGGCGAGGCCGTACACCCGGCATGGAATATCAGGGTCGAGACGATCATAAGCCCCAGCAATGCCCGCATTTGTATCCTCCTGCATGGCCATCAGGTCGCGTAATTGTTGCGACAGTTTCTGCGCCTCGGCGCGTCCGGTTTCCTGGCTCGATGCCAGCTGTTTTCGAAACGAGGCCCGCGCCTGGTCCGACGCATCGAGCGCCGCGATGCAGGCCTCGGCATTGCCAAGGTCAGAACGGACCGCCGCATAGGTGGCGTTGACCTGGGTCGCGAACACGCCGCGAAACGTCGACCGCTCCTCGGCGAGCAGGCTGATCGTGCGCACGGCCTGCGCGCCGCGGGCATCGGCCCGGCCCTTGAAATAGGCGCCGCTGGTCAGCATCGCCGCGCCGACAAGGCCTGCGAGGATCCCGACAGCGTTACCCGGAAGTGCGAATGCCATGACGCAGCAGCCCCCTGATCAGCTTGTTGTCCCAATCGTTCACCTTGTAGTTCGGCCCGTTATAGTTCGAGGCGATCTGGTGAACGGCTTTCTTGAACCCGGCCGGGTCGCGCACCGTGTCGCCACTGATCGAGGATGACAGGAACCGCATGGCGCCCCAGAGCGCCGGCGTGTTCATCACGAAATGGCGATAGACGCGCACCTGGCCGTCGAGGGTCTCGATTTCCTTTCGGTAGGCGTCAGGCTGCGAGAACATGAAGGTCGGAATGTCATCGCTCGACTCGCTCACGATCCACTTGCCCATGATCTGGGCGAAGGTTTCCGAATGACACTGCACCGTCAGCAGCGGCTCGTACCCATAGAACTCGTCATAGGCCTTGCGGCGGGCCGCCTGGGTCGACGGGTTCTTCCAGGTCGCCATGCGCTTGTAAACCGGATGGTTGCGGCCCCATTGCGGGCGGCCCCGGCGGGCATAGTGCGCCTCTTGTCGGGCAAGCGGGGCCTGCGTCTCGGCCGAAATGGCATCGTTTGCCGTCTCGATGATCGAAATGCATTTGTGAATCCGCCAGTCGGTCTTGCCGACGATCGCCGCGATGTCCTTGAACACCTCGTCGGGAATGCGGCCGGAGTCGGTTTCATGGTACCGGCGCGGCGTGTCGACCGGCGGCTCGAGGGCGTCCAGGGCCTGCAGCAATACGCTTGCACGCCCTGAAACCGGGATCGGTGCCGGATCGCGCCGGCGGCGCCTGAATCCGAACATGGCCTAGACTTCGGCCTGTCCGGTCGTGTCAGCCGCGAACAGCTGGCGCTCGATGGCGAGACAGTCCTGATAGCGGACCGTGAGCTCGGCGCCGGAATTGAGGCGCAGGGCGACCGGCTGCTGGTCGAAGGCCGATTTCGTCGTGGCCATCGCCAGGCGCCAGCCATCGAACAACTGGTTAAACGGATAGGTTACGCCGTTGAATTGGAATTGCATGGGTCAGCCCCTTTTAGGTTCCGGATGAAAGAGTCGCCTCGAGTGCGGCGACGCGGGTCTCGAACGACTCAACCGTCGCCCTGAGTTCGGTATTCTCTGCGAGGATGCCGTCGAGCGTGTCCCAGAACAGCGACGCGTTGCGCAGCTGGCCGAGCTCGCGGGCGACGGCAAGATCCTCGAGAAAGGCCTCGCGGCTGGAATAGTCGCCGCGGGCCGGTGTCGTTTCGTCGGTCATGTTTGCCCCATAGAAAAGGGCGCCCGAGGGCGCCCTGTTTGAATTTGCCAATGAAAACCCCGCCACTCGCTGAGAGTGACGGGGCATGCAGACGAAAGGCCAGCAGGGCTATGTCAGACCCGTTTGGAGTGTGCAGGTTACCCGGTCGGCTGCGGCTCGTCTAGTGCTGCGCCAGGCGACTCGAACAGATGAAGCCACGGCGCCCATGATTGCGGCAGCTTGTTCACATAGCGGATCATGCGGCCATACATGACTTCCCGGCCAGACGTCGCGCTTTCGAACTGCAGGAACCCGCCGCCCTCGAACCTGATTGTCATTCCACGCTTGGAGGAAGTCGCAGGCTTTTCGGCGCGTTGCGCGCGGTCGAGCGCCTTCTGGAAGGTCTCGCGGGCCAAGTTGGGATTGTCTTCGACCCACATGACGCGATGGCCGGCATGCGCGAAGGCGAGCGCCTGTTCCCATGTGTCCACATAGCTGCCTTCGACCGCGATGCGCGGTTCGGGTTTCCGTTTCCTGAGTCCCATATCCGTCCCCTATTCCAGCAGGCTTTCGCGCCTGTCCGACAATGATGTCTCCTCGGCCCCGACCGTGTCAACCAATCCGATCTCGAGTTCGTCGAATACGGTCCGCAACCAGAACAAATTGTTGTACGGCATCAGCTTGCGCACGGCATGGATGTCGCGGTCCTTCAGGTCGCCATCGAGCGCGCCGGCGATGACCTCGGTCGCCGCCTGGCCTCGCCCGAATGTCGGCCCGAGCATCGAGCCGAACGCGTTGCGCGAGGCGTACCGGCTGGCCGGGCTGTCGCCGACAAATGTCTGCCCCGTGACTTTCTCGGCCGTGTTGAACCCTTCCATGAAGATCGAAACCACGCCCGAGCGGTCGATTCCTTCCCGCACCCAGACGACCGGGTCATCCGAGGGCGTCCGGTTCGACCCGATCATTTTCAGGTAATAGACGACCATGCCCATGCCGACATAGCTCATCAGCGCCGAGACGACGCGGCCGTGCCCCATACGGGCCTGCTGCGCCGCGCGGACCGTGACGCGCTGGTTCGCCGCGAAGGCGAACGTCTTGAACTGGCCGATCGTCTTGCCGAGTTCGCTGTTCATCATCAGCGGCCGGTCGCCGGCGCCGGGTGTCACGGTCTGGATGTTCGAATTCTTGCCCATTGCCGCGATCCAGACCCGTTTCGCACCGGCATCGTCCCACTGGTCGACATTGGCGAGCCGCATCGCGCCCGAGGTCTGGCCGTACTTGCGGACCTGCGCGCGTATCGCCGCATAGTCGCCCTCGCCGATGCCGAGCTGCGCGAGCCAGGTGCGCGTGTCCTTGCCCATCCGGTCAGGCCGCTCGACCGCGCGGATCGTCCGGTTCGCCGCCATGATGTAATCGGCCGATTTCATCACATCGTTCCAGGCGCGCATGCCAGTCCAGGTCGTGAAGTGATTGGTCATGGCGCCGATGATGCGCTCGAACTTGGTCGCCCGGCCGTACACATCGCCAATGTCAGCCATTGCCGCAATCCGGGTCGCGAGGGTCCGCTCGACCGCAATCCCCAGCGAGCGGGCTTCCTTCGCCGTGATGTTGGCATTCTTCAGCCCGGCCGTCAGCGGGACGATCAGGTCGCGGGCAATGCCGAGGAAGCCATGCGACAGGACCTTGTTCGCCACATCTGGCAGCGCCGACACGGTCATGCCGCCGAGCATGGTCGTGTAATTCCAGGACCGCACCGCGCCCGTGCCGCGCGCCCACAGATTGTCATAGGTCGGCTGGCCGAAATTCCCGCGGATGACGTCGCGCACGCCGCGCAGGTCCGCGATGCGATTGTCCATTTCATCGCGCAGGCGTTTCTTGGCCTTCTCGCCCTTCGCCGCCTCGACCAGCTTGTCATAGTCGCGCTTGATCGCGTCGAACACGTCTTCCATGTCCGGCCGCCCGAACGCCCGCGACAGTTCGATGTCGGCCGACATGACGCGCATATAGCGGTCCATGACTTCCTGCGCATCGCTGACGAGGAAATCCTCGGCGCGGATCCCGTCGACCTCGTACAGGTCCGGAATATTGAACGTGCGTTCTTTCAGCGGTCCGCGCCCCGCAACCGTGATCTTGGTCGGCAGGGTGCGGCTGTCATAGCCCATCAGCGTGTCATAGATGTGCGTCGCCGCCTCGTCGCGATAGGCGTGCAGCGACCCCTCGACGCGTTCGATTTCCATCAGTTCGCGGGCCTGCTGGATGAACCGGCGATCCTCGTCGGACAGCTTGCCCGTCGCCTTGAGTTCGTCGGCCTGGCCCTTGATGCGCTGGCCGGCGGACACTTTGGCCTCGACCGCCTTGACCGAGCCGTCTGCCCTGGCCTCGGCCGTGCTGACCTTGCGCTCGAGCGTGGCGGCTTTTTCGTCCAGCTTGCGGATCTGCGCCGCGAGCGCGTCAATGCGCGCCTTGGCCGTGCGGGCCGCTTCGCTGGCAGGGTCGAGACTCTGCATCTGGTCAGACAGGTCGAGCGCCTCGTCCGATAGATCCTCGCGGCGCGCGACCAGCTTGTCGATCTGCGCGCGGTCCTTCTCTATCTGCGCCTTGGTTTCCTTGGCGACCTTTTCCGACTCGCGCTGCGCGATGCGAATGTCGGCATCGCTTTCCTTGATATCGTCGGCCAGTTTCTTCCCGAACGAATTGCGCTGCGCCTGCTCGGCCTCGATCTGCGCCGCCCTGACGCGGATATTCTCGAACACCGTGTCGAGATAAGACGAGGTCATTCGCTTGAAGTCTTCCGGCTTCCGGATCATGACCCGCCGGTTCCACATGCGGTGAAAATAGCTGGCCGCCGTCGTGACTTCGACGTCATCGGGCAGCAGGCCCGCCTCGATGGCGCGGTCCTTGGTCTTCTCGATCGCGCCGCGATAGGCCCTGGCGGCCTTGGTGACATGCTCGTCGACGCCATCATCGCCGCGCCGCAGCGCCTTGCCGACCTCGTTATAGAACTCGGTCGTCGACAGTTTCCCGCCGGCCTTGCGGTGCGCTTTCATGGCGCCCTGGACCGTGCGCTGCGCCTCGGCGTGCCAGCCGCGATATTCGATCATGGCGGTTTCGACCGCGACGGGCGAGGCTTTGCCTTCCTTGTTCCGGTTCAGGAACATGCCGTTTTCCATCAGCAGCGCGCCGGCCTGGCGGGCGCGTGCGCTCGAGGCATTCGACAGCCGCAAAAGCGGGTTCAGGCGCATCGCCGACGTTGCCTCGGCCGTGCCAAGGCTCGGGGCGAGCGTGAAATCCTCGAGCGTCGGTTCATCGGTCCGCGCCGCGCCGACACTTTGCGGGCTGGCCGGCGCATTCATCGCGTCCTGGTCAGCCCGTGCCGGCGCGAACACCGGGTCGCCGCTCGGGTCGTAAGTCATTTCGGTTTCGAAACGGGTGGCGAGCTCGTTCACGTCCGGGTCGAACCCGAGGATCGGCTTGCCCGTCACGCCGCGCAGGACCGCGGTACCGGATACGCCAAGCAGGCCGCCGAGCACCGTGCCGCCGGCTATGTTCAGGGCGACCTCTTCTTTCGTGCGCAGTTCCTGGGACTGGGTCAGCGCCAGTTCTGACACCGCCGCGCCGGCCGCGCCGCCGGCCGCGAACCGGCCACCGATCTTTAGCAGCGACTCGCCTTTCTTCACCGTGCCGCCGACCGGAATGAAAATGGTCGGGTCGATCGTGCCGGCAATGATCTGCGCGCCCACGCCGCCAAGGCCGGACCGGGCGAGGGTTTCGCGGTCAGCGGTTTCGCGATCTATCTGGCGCTTGATCTGTTCCATGCGCGTCGACGTGCGCGCGTCAATAAACCGGTCCGCGTGCTGCTCGTATCCCTCGAGGTTCGCCTGATCGAGCGGATTGAACCCTTCCTCCCATTCTCCATAATCGACTTTCTCTTTCGACAGCCATGACCCGACAACGTTTTCGAGCCGGAACGCCGCGCCCCAGACCGCGCCGCCATCGGGCCGGGCGATCGTGCCATTCGTTTCCATGCCGCTGACCAGCTCGGGCGCCGCTTCCATGCCTGGCACGGTCGTCGCCCTGAACTGGTCATAGGTCGGATTGCTCGCCGCCGGGACGAACCCTTTCGGCAGGGCCGGCGCTTCCGGTTCGGGTTCGGGCGCGGCCAGTTCTGCGGCTGCAGCCGCCTCGGCCTGTTCCTCGAGCGCATCGAGCCCGGCCTCGTCCGGCATTTCCTGCGCCTCGGCGCCGCCGGTACCGAATACCATGCCGGCCGCCGCGAAGGCGCCGAACGCAACCGGTACCGCGCCGCCTGGCACGGGAACGTGACTCCTGACATCGCGGGCGATGATGTCGATGTCGGCATCATTGAACACGACGAAATTATAGGACGAGCTCGTCCCGCGCGGACTGTGCCGGGAATTGCCGTCGAGATACTTCACCCCGCGAATCCCATGCCGGCGCATGATTTCCATCGACGGGCTGTTCGGATCGCCAAGCGCCGCGACGAGGTCTTTCATTGCCGCGTCATCCTCGAGTTCGACCAGGCCCTCGTCGGCGAGCTCGCGGAACGCGGCCTGCACGGCCTCGGGCTGCTTGCTGAACGCGTCGTCGAACAGGATCGTCTGTTTCGCCGGCATGTCGAGCGCGGTCGTGTAGACCGAGCCTTTCTGCCCGCGCGCGCGTTTCAGCTTCGGAACCTTGCCGCCTTTCTGAGCTTTCAGGTCTTCCAGCGCCGCGATCGAGGACTCGAGGAACTCTATCATTTCACTGGTCTCGCGCGTCGCGATCTTGTCGCGCGATGGCTGCTCGAAGATTCGGGCCGTCCGGCTGCGCCTATGGGTATCGATCGGGTCGCGCAGGTCGCGCAGCGTGTATTTCATCGACTTGATCGAACTGTCGATCGCCATTTTATGCGGCTGGTACTGGTCGACGAGATAGGCGTCATTGCCGAATGCCGACTTGTATCGCTGCGGGTTGCGATAGCTCCAATAAATCGCCAGGGCGTAATGCGCCGGGTTCGACTTGTTATAGGGCTCGTCTCCGAGTCGCGCATTGGGCGAAACGGCCTCGATGCGCTTGCGGTAAAAGTCTGCAATGCCGGGGTTCTCGGTGAAATACAGGCCCGGCCCGAATGCCTGCGCGCCCTCACCGGATCCCATGCCCTCGGTCGAGAACCGGTCGAATTCCTTGTTCGTGCCATGAAAGGCAATGAACCGGTTCAGTTCGACGACCTGCTGCGCCTCGGTCAGTTCGAGGGGCGATTCATAGCGCGCCAGGTTGGCGGGCATGCCCTCATCAGACCAGGGATTGAACCGGCGGCGTTTCTTCTCGGGCTTGCGCGACAGGCTGCGGCGAACAGAAATATGTTCCGGTTCGACATCGATCGTCTCGTCAGGGAATGAGGCCCGGCGTTCCTCGGCCGTCATGTTCAGCCGCTTTTGCGTGTTCCGCGCCGCCACCTCGCCGCCCATATGCATGTAGCCGACAAAGGCCGCCGCCTGTTCCATGTCGCGCCGGGCGCGCTGGATCTGCTGGCGCAGGCCTTCCTTGTCCTTCGCCGACAGGTTCGGGTTTCTAAGGGTCTCGGTCGCTTCCTGAATATAGGCCTGTATCTCGTCAATGATCGGCGCGTCGTAGAATTTCGGGGCGGTCATCGGATTGCCGCCCACCGCAAACCCTTCAACGTCCTGGATCGTGTGATCGGTTTCATGCAGCAGGGTCGAGCGCATTTCGTCCGGCGTCAGCTGGCTGTTGAGCTCGATCGGCTGGCCCGGGCCGTGATTGCGCCCGAACTGTCCCGATACCAGATTGCCCTCGGCGTCACGCGTGACCGGGCCAAGGTCGCGCACCTGAATGACCTGGTCGGCAATTTCAGGATAGGCCGCGAACAGGGTCGGATGCTGCAGCGCATCGCCGGCCCGGCCTTCCCAGCCCTCGACCGGGTCGACCTTCCAACCGGATTGCGAGTCGTCGATCTCGTATTTGAACTGGCCGTCGCGGTCCCGGTACCAGCCCGTTTCGCGCCAGATGTCTTCCTGCGACTTGCCCGCGCCTTCGAGCGCCTGCGCCCGTTCCAGGGCGGGAAGGTCCGCCGTTTTCGACCCGGTCCCGGCAAACCCGGCCGCAGACGTGTCACGGGCATGCGTGGGCGTCTTGGCCCGGCGTGCCGCGACCGCACCGCCCGACAGCAGCGCAGCGCGCCTGGCGCGTTCCTCGGCGCTGTCTGCCGGCATGGCATAGCCGACGCCGGCACCGATGCCACCCGCGCCGAGGTCGGCCTTGATCGCGTCCGGCGCGAGGTCGACCGATTTAGCGGCCTGCTTTGCGAGACTTCCGACCCAGCCCATCAGTCGAGCCCCGCCGCTTTTTTCGCCGCCGCCGCATCGGCGAGCGCGTGTTCATAGGCTTCCTGCGCCGCCGCGCGTTCGGGTTCAGACATGGCCGACCAGGCGACCGAGTCGGTGCGGGGCCTGGCCCACTCTGCGACCTGTTCGGCACGCCGCGCGCGCTTCTGCGCCGCCTTGTCCTTGCCCGCCATTTCCTCGGCGACGCGACGTTCCTCGGCCATCTGGCTCGCGGCTTCCGCATCGAACGACCAGCGCTGCGGCAGGACCTGCTCGGCGCCGCCGGTCTTCACCTTCACGGCATAGGTCGGCACCTGGCCGTCACGCGCCTCGCGGGCCGTGACCGTGTCGCTTATCAGTTCGATCTGGTCGAAATCGACCTCGGCGCCCATTGCCTCGGTGACGCCGGCGGTCAGCGCATCGCGCATCCAGTCCTTGTTGCCGGTGTCCGGATAATAGCGCTCGGGCGGGTGCGTCATGATCCGGCCGCCATTCGCGCGGGACTTGCCAACGGTCCGGGCCAGCGTGGCGCGGGCCTGTTTCTTTGCCAGCTTCTCGTCACCATGCTGCACGTAATAGGTCTGGAAGGCCTGCTGAAAATCCGTGATGATCTGTTCCTCGGCCAGGACCCCGCCCGAGAATTTGTCGAATGTCCAGCTGCCGGTATCGGCGTCCTTGATGGCGTCCGACCGCTTGAAATCTGCCGACAGTTTCCGGGCCTCGGCGACACGTGCGCGGGTCTGGCTCGTCGCGCCGGCCGGTTCATTGCGCGCCTCGCGTTCCAGCTTGATCGCCTCGAACGCAACTTGCGGCTCGATGCCGGCGTCCAGCTTGTCGGCAAAACTGATCGCCTCGGCCACCTCGCTCGCCGTGAAGGCCGCGTCGACCGCGTTCGGATAGTCGGTATAGAGTTTCGAAATCGTGTCGATCGACGCCATTTGCTGCTCGGGCGTGCCGGAGGATTTCATGCCGCGCAGGACCGTGACCGGGGTTTCCGGTATCAGGCCGGCCTCGGCGAACTGCTGGGTCAGCGCGACGCCCTTGCCCCAATCTTCGAAAAACACACCCTTGCCGCCGTTTTTCTGGAACAGGGCCTCGGCGCCCTTTTTCATGTCGGTATCGCGCGGGTCGATCGGAATGCCGAGATTGATATGTTCCGCAAACGTCGCCGCCGTCTTGCCGGCCGCGGCCGCAGTGTTCGCCTGGAGGGCCAGCTGCGACCATTGGCTCGGGCTGATCTTGCCGCGCTTGTAGGCATTCTCGACGTCGGCGCGGGTCATGTTGCCGTCATCGATGCCGACGCGCAGGGTCGCAAACCTTGCCGCCTGCGCCTCGGCCTCGGCCTGCTTGGCGCGGATCTCGTCATTGCGGGTCTTCTGTTCGGCCTGGCCGAGCAGCGCGCGGTAATATCCGTCGTCCTTGATGTCGCCCGACTTGCGCGCCGCGGTCAGGTCTTCCTTTGTGACCTCGCCCTCGGCAATGCCGAGCGAGAACGCTTCATAGGATTCCTGTTCGGCGCGGTCTTCGCCCTGGCTGATATAATTGGTCAGGGCGCGCTGCTGGTCGCCCGACAGGCTGGTCGTGTAGGTTTTCAGGGCTTCCTTGGCCTCGGTGAAGCTGTTCGCATTGGTCAGGCCCTGCACGGCCGACGCGGCGAGCTCGCCATCGACGCGCCGGCGTAATTGTTCTTCCTCGGCAGGATCCAGCCGGCCCGCGATCGAGGTCAGGCGCAGGGCGGCGCGTTCACGCTCGGCCTCGGCCTGGGTCGGATCGGCAAGCACCGACTCGATGCTGGTCGACAAGGACGCCTCGAACCCGTTGATCGCGTAGGACTTGGCCGCGCCGTCCTGCCATTGCGTCGCCCGCATGTCGCTGTCGCCATCGAGGCGCTTGATAAGCAGGCCTGCCTGTTGGCGGGCTTCCTGCGACGCATAGGTCGGCACCTTGGCTAGCGCGTCCTTGGCGGCCGCCTCACGGGCCTTGCGCACGGCGTTCAGATAGCCATCACCCGAGGGCGGGGCCTCGTCCTGGGCGGCCGTCTCGACGTCCTGCAGGGCCAGGCGATAGGAATTCTCGACATCGAGCAGCGCGGCCGAATCATCGGCCAGCTGCTTTCGGTCCACTTCCCGCTTGAACACGGCGCCGGTCTGGCGTGCGGCCTGTCCGACACGTCCCAGCGCATCAGCCGCCGCCGCGCCCTGGTTTCCGCTTTGCGGCTGGACGGCCGGAACCGTGAAGTCACTGCGCGCGCGATCGATCATCAGGCTGCTTTCTTCTTGAACGCGTCAAAATCGCCATTCGCCGAGGCCCCGATCGCCTCGACCCCGGCCTGCATGAACTGGCCCGCCGCCGATATGGTCGCGCCGGCCGCGGCCGAGCGGCCCTTGAACCTGAGCGACTCGGCTTCCGTTTCGCCTGCGTAACGACGCATCAGCGCATTGAGCTCCATTGTCTGGCTGTCGGCCTTGGCGATTTCAGCGAGCGAACCCGAGGCGACATCGCCGCCGGATTTCAGGGCCTGGTTACGCTGGCGCGCGGCGAACTTCCGCGACTCCTTGCGATATTGGCTTTCCTCGACCGCCGTGTTCATCAGTTCCTGGCGCGCGGCCTGTTTATAGCCCTTCTCGTCGGCCTTGCCCTGCATATAGGTCGCGACGCCCTGCCCGGCCGTCGTGACAGCCGTGGCCGTGGCCGCGATCGCGGCGGCGGTTACCGGGTCAACACACATTAGAAATCCGCCCCGTCAGTTTCTGGCACAAGGGCCGTGATGGTCATCGGCGCAGGAATGTCCTGCACGACATAGAATTGCGGGTCGGTGTCATGCGCCGACTGGAAGTTCATCTTGAAGATCCCGGACCGCAGCGCCACCGGCGCGCCCTGCACATCGCTCGCCTGGCGCTTCAGGATCGTTTCGAGCGTGTCCAGCGTCTGGCCGATCTTGCCGCCCACGGTCTGCACGAACCGAACCGCCGCGCGGCCGATCATCTTGGTCTTGCCCTGCGAGGTGCCGACCGCCGAGGCCGCATCGACCGGCAGGGTCAGGATGTAAGCCGCCGTATGGATCCCGACATGCACTTTCGAGGCCTCGCGGTCGAGCGTGATGGACCCGCCCGACACCGTCTTGTCGTCATGGCGCGAGCCGTCTGCCCATATCTGCACGCTTTGGCCTTCGAGGTGATCGAGGTTCGAAATCTCGGTGACCGCGCTGCCGCTATAGGTCAGCGAACAGTCCAGGAAATTATAGTCCGCCGTGTCGTTCGGGGTCGTCGGTTCATGCGGCTCGGTCATGTATTCGATATAGCGCACCGTCTCGCCATCGATGACCCGCTGAACCATCATCCAGACCTGTCCGCGCCCCGTCGACGGGTTCGGTATGGTCGCGACGCGTTCGACCGCGCCATTCGTCATCGGGTGCCGGTGCCAGGCAAGGACGCCCTGATCGCGCCGATAGGTCATGCCGAGCAGCTGGCCGTCGGATCTCGGCGCCCATGCCACGCGCCACGGCTCGCCCTGCCAGGCGATGTCGACAATGCCCGAACGCTTGTATTTCAGGGTCGAGGCGTCATCGGTTGCGCCGGCCGAAACCACGCTGCCGCTCGCATCGGTTTCGGTAACAGTCGGCGTCGGGGTCGGAATGACGACCGGGTCGATGCCGAACAGGCCCCATTCATAGGCGCGCAGCAGCGGGTCATTCGGCTCATACTGGAACGTCACTGGCCGGGCCTCGTTATGTGTTCCGCATAGAGCGTCATGTCGAACGGCACGAAATTATCCTCGGCCGCATCGAAGCCGAGCTCGACCAGGCGGCGGCCCGAGGCGTCGACGATGATCGTATAGATGTCGATCGTCAGCGGCCGGACCGGCGCGGTGCCGTAGGAGGTCGACCGGCGCACCGTGAAGTCACCCGGCGAGACCGCTGCGGAATTGTTCGAGGCGCGCCCGATCAGTTCGGTGTCTTCGCAAAGGACGTGCAGGTTCGTGCCATCGACCAGCGCCGAAATCGGGTTCGCCTGCCGGCTGTTGATCGTCCAGTCGATCGCGTCATCATCGAGGTCGCCGGGCTGGTAATCGGTGAAATCACCGCCGACCGATGACCAGAGTGTCTGCGGGTAAAGGTCGGTACCGCCCCACCAGATGCGCTGTTCGAACAGGGCAACGGCGCGCGGCCAGCCCTGGTGCGGTGACCAGGCGCCCTCGCGCCAGTTCGGGGTTGCCTGCGACACAACCGCGTCGGGCATGCGTTTCAGGACCAGCGCCGTCGCCGAGGTTGCCGACGCAACCGCCGTGATGACACAGATGCCATATCCGGAATGCAGGTATTCCCAGCGACACGATGCCGAGGCCTGGCCGTCCCAGCGATTGCCCTCGATATGGACCGGGGCGACGGCGCCGGATGTCCCGCCCGTGACGCATTGGTAGACATTGTTTTCCCAACGGACCTTTGCGCTCGCGGTATAGGTCTTTGCGGGTTCCCACATCGAGTAATCGTCGGATGTGTCTTCCTCGAGCAGGAACAGGCCGTCGACATGGTCGTCGGTGAACAGGTCCTGCGTCGAGGTCAGCGTCACCGTGCCGGTCGTCGCCGAGGCGCGGATCGTCCAGCTGTCGGTAATGTTGTAGCCAAGGAACGGCCCGTTGCTGAACGGCAATTCGGCAAAGGTCCAGCTCGTATGGCCGGACCGGACCAGGGTGCGCGGCGGGTGATCGGGATGCGCGATATACATCACATCGGCGGTCTGGGCATATTGGAGCTCGTCGAGGTCGGCCGCCGAATACGGGCTCGCCACTTCATAGGGCGCCGCGGTCGGGTCCGTCTGTTCCGTCACCAGCGTGTCGCCCGACTCGGTCACCAGCGTGTCGCCTGACTCTGTCAGCAATGTGTAGTTCGGCGTGATGTTGAACAGCTGGCCGCCATTCATGAAAAACCGAATATATTCGTCGCCCATTTCGAGGATGTAGGCCTGCTTCCGGCTGAACACGAACGGCACCAGGATCGCGTTCATGTCGGCATTCTTGGCGGCCGCGACGAACCGCGTGCCCGGCCGGCGCGTGACACCGCCCTGCGGCAATGGCACGAACCCGACGCAGCGCGCCAGCGAGCTCGCAAACTTGGCAAGGTCCGGGCGGCCATAGAGCAGCGGGCTCACCTCGCCGCCGTTCAGACTGCCCTGCAGGCGCCAGGATTTCATCAGTAGCCCTCGCGTGCATTGACCCAGCTGCCCTCGGGCATGCGGGTGTCACTGGCCTCGCGCGCATCGATCGAGGCCGCCAGGGCGATCTTGGCGTCATAGTCGCTCGACAGGTCGCGGGCGAGTTCGCGCTTTTTCGCGATCGGCATGGCAAGCCGGGCCGAGATCTTGAGCTCGAGCGCTTCGAGGGCGGCCGGCGACCAGCGCGCAAGGCTTTCCACGTCGCGCAGGTAAACCGCGCCGATCGGGGCCGGCAGGTCGCAGACCAGGACTTTCGTATAGGTCTCGTCGGTCTCGCCAATGGTTTCGACGCGCCAGCGCATACCGTCATCGAACGGGTTCGAACTGGTCGAGGCAATCACCGCGCTCGAGGCCAGGTCGAACAGTTCGGTCACGCGCAGGCAGTCGGCCGGGACCGGGTACTGATACAGGAAATCGAAGGTCGGCGCGGTGCCGGCAGCGGCAAGGCTGACGCGCCGGCTGTTGAAGTTCCAGTCGACGGCCGAGGCGACGGTCTGGCGCGACACGTCATAGACCGCGCGGAACGTGCGGGCCTCCATCGAGTCATCAGTGTCGACGTCTGTCAGCAGCCGGCTATGGCCTATGTTCATCAGGGCCCGGTTCGCCAGGCCCGTCCGCACCTGGTCGACCATTTACGGCGCCGCCGCGGCTGCGCCGTTCCTGATCGTCTGCGCGACGTATTGTTTTGCCTTCTCGAGCGCGGTGATGATTTCGAGGCCGGTAATGCCCTCGGTCACCGCGATTTCGATGTCGCCCGTCGGGTCGGCCGCAGCGGCTGACGTACAGGTCGCTGCATAGTCCTTGTCGCCGCGATTGGTGACTGTGATTGTCGTTCCCATTGTGAACCCTCATTGATCCGATCTGCTTCATGTGAAAACGGGCCGGCAGGCAGGACAAAACCCAGAAAATCCCACCCGCCGACCCGGCCGGCGCCTAGCTAGGTCTAGTTAGCTAGGCAGCGCGAACTCGGCGATGCCGCTGATCGTGCCGGCAGCGGTGCCACCGGTGACCAGGTTCAGCGCCATGCGGTACCAGGCCCCGCCCTCGGGACGGGCCGACAGGCCGGCATCTTCCCAGACCTTCTGACCCATCGCCGCCAGGTCACGGCCCTCGAAGGCCTGCTCGGCAAAGGCCAGCGCAGAGCCGAACGAGATGGCATCGCAATAGCAGTTCTCGTCAACCTCGGAGGCATCGTCGGGCGCCTCATCGGTCCACAGGCCGACATTGACGTCAGTCGCGCCAGACAGCGCGTCATTGTTGAATTTCAGGCTGGTCAGGCACCAGTCAGAGTGCACGCGTGCAAACTGGATCTGATCGCCGTCAGTATTGCCTGCCTCTTTTTCAATGGTGAACGGGATGGCCACCACTTTCGCCTTTGTCAGGATGGCATCCTGATTAGGGATTCCGGCATCGTGATTCGTGATCGCGGCCGTGCTCGATTTCGTCGCCATGTCATGGCTCCTTTGATTGAGAAATAGGAGAACGGGCCGGTTACCCGGCCCGCGCGATTACGATTCGACGCAGATGATGTCGCCGACTTTCTTCTCGTCGAGGCGCGTCGCACCTTGCGTGAACATGCCATAGACCTCGACCGGGTTGCCCCGGAGTTCCTTGGCGATGCGCATGTCCATGCTCGGTTCCATCCAGGTCCCGAGCTCGATGCCCGATGGCACCCAGAACGGGCAGCGGCGGTCAGACCCGACCAGCGAGGTCAGGCGGTTCGAGCTGAAGAACACGAACTCGAAGCCGACATATTCCTCGACGACGCCTTTCGGCAGCGGCTGGGACTTGTTGAAATCCCCCGACACGACCGTGATGTCCGCGAGCAGGTTCTGCCACTGGATCTCGGTACAGGCCACGATCGGCTTTTCCTCGTCCAGGTCGACCTCGTATTTCATCAGCTTCGCGCGGGCCGCGGTCAGCTTGGCCACGGTCAGGCCGGAACTGTCAGCCGCGACACGCATGTTCGACGAGTCGAACGCGACCGGCGTGCCGGATCCGTTCTTGCCGACCTTGGCCGTCGCGAACATGGCTTCGAGGATGATGTCGTCTTCCTCGCGGTGAACACCGGCACGGGCCGCCTCGGTATACTTGCCCGACAGGCCGATGCCGTTGCGGACCTTGTCGAGGCTGTCTTCATAGAACGGGCCGATGTCATAGTCCTGCGGCTCGTTCCAGCGCCCGTCGATGTCGAGCTCTTGCGCGGTCTTGCTCTCATAGCGCGTGTTGCGCTTCTGCGCGTGCGCCTTGCCGACGACGAGCTCGGGGCGATAGCCCTCGCTGCCGGTCGGCGAATAGGTGCGGACCTTGGAACGCAGTTTCGACGTTTTCTGCTGCAGCGCCAGCCGGACATTGTCCGTGTATTCGTGGCGCCAGCTTTCTTCAATTTGAGCAGTCATCCGACGGCCCTTTCACATTTGCGGCTTCTACCGCCGGTCAGCTTTCACTGGCGGGCGGTTTCGGACCTGGTTTCTTTCCTTTGGCTGATTGTCCGCTGGCTTCCCCGGACCGCGCCGGAGCCGTGCTTGCCTTTTTCGCCGGCTTGGCGGTTCGTCTTTCCGAACTGTCATCCGGGGCCGGCGGTCCGCCAGCTTGTCCGGTGTTGATGTAATGCTCGAGCTCGATCGCCTTTTCGACGACCGCGCTCGGCGCAATGTTCTGCCCGATCGCCACTTTCAGGCATTCGAGGCGAATCTCTTCCGGGCTCATTCCGATTTACCCGGATAGGCGATCGAATAGAGCTCGCTGCGCCGTTTCGTATCGGCATCGGTCAGCTTCTCGCCCTTGCCGACGCGCTCGTTCAGCGCCGCGATTTCACGCTGGGCCGACTCGGCCGTCATCAGGCCGGTACCGGACAGGTTCGAGAACCCGCCCTCGCCCATCTTGCGGCCGCTCGCGGCGAAGTTCTTGACGATCGTCGCCGACCCGCCCTCGAGCGCGAGCAGGCCGATGATCTTGTCCGCATCAGTCCCGAACACGGCCTGCGCGAACCGCTTGGCGAATGTAAGTTCCTGCTCGGCCCGTGCGCCCCAATTGTTTTTCAGCGCGTCGAGTTCTTCCCGATCGGCCCGGTCAGCCTCGGCCGCTGCCTTGAACTGTGCGGCCTGCTGTTCGACGAACATGTCGGCCAGCGGCTTCAATTGCGCCGGCGGGATACGGTTCGCGGCGCCGATCTCGAACGCCTTGTCCATGAAGGCCTGGTCCCATTCCATGCCCTCGGGCAGCTGGTAATCGTCAGGCTTGATCGACTCGGCGTATTTCGCGCCCTCGCCTTCCTTTGGCGCACCGACCTTGTCCCAGCCGTCCCAATCCTTGAGCTCGGTGCCTTCCTTTGGCGGCGCGATCCGCTCGGTGCCGACCAGGCGCTCGAGCTCGCGGGCCGATTTCAGGGCCGTCGCGGGGCTGTCATAGTTCTTGTTGGTGACCCAGCCCTTGAGATCCTCGTCTTCAAGTTCGCCATACCAGGGGGTACCAGAACCGCCGCCGGCACCGCCGAGGGCATCCGCAGCGGCTGAGCCAGTGCCCGCACCGCCCCCTTGCCCGGCTTCGCCAGCCGGAGGGTTCGTGTCTGTTTCTGTCGACAAGGTCTAGTCTCCTTCAAGTCTTTCGATGATGTCTTCGACGTCGCGCGGATCCATGCGCATCATCGAAACGATGTGCCGGTACACTTCCCGGCGGCCTTCAACACGCTCGAGCTCGGCGCTCGACACGTTCGCGTTGACTTTGGTGAACTCGGCCAGGTCGCGGATGACGTCCGGCTGGTCGAGGAATGCCTGGCGATAGGCCCGGACCAGCCGCGACTCGCTGCCGGGCCAGACCGCGCGCAGCCAGCCGATGAATTCTTCAAGCCGGGGCGGGAGCTTCATTTGCGATCTGCTGCGCCTGGGCAGCATCCTTTCCGGCACGCGCAAGGTCCGGGGCGGCCTCGAGCATGGCTTGTTGCTGCTGTTGTTGCGATCGCGCCTCGGCAATCACGGCCGCTTCCTCGCGGCTGAATATGATGTTCGAGCCATAGCCACGGTCGAGCGCCTCGGCGAACCGGTCCGGGTCGAGCCGGTCCATGACTTCGGGCTTTGCCTGCGCCACGCTCATCAGCCCGTTCGCCGTCATCATGGCCGACTCGGCCTCGGCGACGCGCTGCAGCTTGGCGGCCTGGCCGATATAGCGGACCTGCAACGGCCTGCCGGCGATTTCTTCCGGCGGCTGCGGTATCTGGTCGGCATTCATCAGCAGCATGAACCGCCGGCGAATGAGCGGGGTCAGGAATTCGCTTTCGATCCGGCCGAGGTGCGGGCCAAGCAGGCGCCAGCGTTCCTGTTGCCGCCCGAGAAACTCGGTTGCCGTCATGTCCGCCGAGCCCTGAATCTGCATCAGCGAGAACAGGAACGCGTCTTTCACCGAGTCCCTGATCTGGTTTTCCATTTCGAGGCTGATCGACAGGTTCTTGCCTTCATACAGGACCTCGACCCGGCGTTTCCCATCGAGTCCCATGCCGCCGTAAATCGTCGAGCCCGGTACCGCCCGCACGGCCTGGCGCATGCTTTGCTCGTCGGTCGCCAGCAGGGTCGGGTTCGCGGCGCGCTCGCCGGCCGTCAGGTTCGTGCGGCGCATGGCCTGGCCCGATGCCACGTCGGCAATGGCCATTTCGCCAATCCCGCGCCCATAGGTCTCGCCGCTCGCCACGTCCCAGCGCGGGACCTGGAACGGGAAGGAATGGAAGAATTCCTGTTTGACGACGCGCTTCTCGCCCTTCTCGACATAGAGCGACAGGAAGGCAAACGACTTCGCCCCGATCGTCGCGCCCGGCACATAGTCGGGATTAGGCCCGACCCAGTGCACGAAATCGAACTTTTCCATACTGTTCTTGTCGACCGCCGCGGTCACCTTGCTCGAGACCGCGTCACGCCCGAATTCGCCGATCGCCTGTTTCGCCGTCGGGCACATCAGGCGGCAGAGCTCGTCGACCTCGCCCGCATCGTTCTCGCTGAAATACGCATCCTCGAGCGAGATGGTCTTGTCCTGGAACTTCTGCTGCCCGACCAGTTCGCGGCTGAACATGATGCCATTACCGAGCACACCGATGTCGGCATAGATCGCCGGCGCCTGGCCATAGAAGGCCGACATGGCCGGCGAGAACGAAATGCGCAGCCGGCGCGTGACCTCGTCCAGCCAGTTCCGGCCCGCGCCGAACGTATATTCGTTTTCGTCGGCGCCGAGGATCCCGATCTCGAACCATTGCGTCGCCGGGTTCGTGACCGTGCCATACAGGCCAGCCTTGAAGTTCGACACCGCGACGAGGCCCGACGAGTCGTAAATCTTGGTATGACGCCGCTCGCCCTTGCTGCCGGACTGGCCGCTGAAATTCTTGCGCAGAGGCAGCAACAGGCTGGCCACGCGGTGCCAGGTCTGTTCGTGACCGGCTCGGTCTTCGCGCATGTTCTCGAACTTGGTCAGGACCGTCTTGGCATCACTCATTCGCCAGTCAGCGCCTTAACCGCTGCCGGGGCCGAGGATGTGTCGCCACCCGCGCCGTTACGATACGTCGACAGGAACCCGCGACGGCGCCGGCGCAGATTCTGCTCGTCCTGGACGGCCTGTTTCGTGTCGATCACGCTCGGCGTCGCTTTCGGCGCCTTGGGAGTCTTGCACATGTCAGGCGCCTTTCGTTTCGATGCCGGAACAACGCGCGCGCAGCGTGTCATTCTCGGCGCGCAGTTTCTGATTCTCGCGGTCAAAGTCGGAGCGGTCACGAATGGCCACGATCGCGACCATCAGGGCGACGATGCCGGCGAACCCGAGCGTAAGAACAAGCGCCACAAAGCCGGGGGGAAGCATCGCGCACGGGTTCATGACTAACTCCAGGCCATCTGAATGAATGTTTCGCCGTGCGCCCCGTATGCAGGAATCACGGCCTCTTGTTTCGCGCCGCAAATGGCCAGCCAGCGGCGCGCGTCGTCATGTCCTTCCCAGCAGCGGCACTCGGCGCGCTTGTAGTCGGCCTTGCGCAGTTCAGGCCCGACATAGTGGCGGACATAGCGGGTCACCGGCAGGGCGATTTCATTGAACCGATCCGTCGCAATCAGGCCGACCTGCAGGCTTTTCGGGGTCTCGCGCACCGCCGTCAGGATGGCGATAGGCGTGTCATCGAGGCAGAACACGCCGCCCCAGGCGCCGCGATCGACCCAATCGCCGACAATGCCGCGCGCCGTCTCGGCCGCGTCCCATATGCCGACCACGGCCCGCACTTCGAGACGGTCACGGTCGCGGGCATTGTCCATGATGTAGCGCGCCGCTGCCAGGGTCGGCGGGTGCAGGTCCATCACCAATCACTCAGCGGATCAAACAGTTTGTTATCGGCCTGGCGGGCTGCGTTGCGCACCGCCCTCGGGAAGTGACGCGCCTCGGCCGCGATGTCGTCTTTCGGCTCGACGAACGCCATGATGACCGCGTCGCCCTTGTCCGGTGACCGGCCGAGCCGTTCCTTCACATGCTCTTTCGGCTCGATCAGGATGCCGCGCGGGGTCAGTTTCCAGACCGGCGCCGCAAGATCCGCAATCAGTTCTTCGTCAGGCGGCAGGGCCAGGGTCGGATTGTTCGCCGGGTCGAGCCGCAAACGGAATTCCCAATAAGCCTGCGCCCGCATGTTCGCATATTTCAGGATCGCCGACTCGCCGGCCGGCGGCGGCAGGTCCTGACGGTTCGGGTCGTCGATGATCTCGGTCGGTACCGGCGGCATGCGGGTCGCGGTATTGGCGCCGTTATAGCCGAGCACCGGAATGCCGGACTGTTTCAAATGGTCATGCGTCGACTGGCCATAGCCGCCGCCCATGTCGATGTTCACCTGCGCGCCGTTGCGCAGCATGGCAACAATCAGCGCCGAGGCCGTCGGGCCGTCGGGCGTGCTGATGCCCGGCTCGGTCGTCAGCTTGCCGACATGATCGCCGATATGACGCGGGGCGAGCGAGGTCTTGTCGTTGCCGCCCTGGGCAATGTCCGCCCCGACCGAAATCATCGGCCGCAGGTGCCCGTTCTCGTCCCATCTGTCCTGTGCCGCGCGTAGCCATGCGGTCGGGATTACCTGGTTCACCTGGTCCTTTTCCGCGACGTTGAAGTCGCCATATAGCAATTGTGAGCGAAGGGGTTCCGGCATCGCCGCGACCCGCGCGCGATAGTCCGACCCCAGATACGGATTGTCCGACAACAGCGCCGGGATGAACGTGCGCGATTTCGGCTCGATGATGTTGCCGTCCGCATCCACACCGCGCCAGTCCGGATCGACCCAGACCGTCTCGCCCGTGGCCTCGTCGGTCGTGTAGAACCGCAACTCGCCCGGCTCGGCCTGCGCCGGCGTGAGCTCATTGCCCGCCGCATCTATGCAGCGATACCCCGCCGGAAACGTCTTATCGAGCCAGGGACCCCATTCGCGCTTGACCCAGCCCCCCTCGACCGTGCTGGGCGGGTTGCCGGCGCAGACAATGCGGCAGCGCTGGCCCGGTATCGTCGAGCGGTTCCAGCCAATGATGTAATTATACATCGACTTGGTGAACTGCGTAATCTCGTCGAACTGTTTCAGGTCATGGTCGCGGCCCTGATAGCCGTACTTGTCTTTTTCGTGCTGGCAGGATCCGAGCTCGATCGTGCGACCATTGCCGAGCCGCCATTCCTTGCGCTGCTGGTTGTAGCCATCCTGGCCGCCCATGATCGAGGTCAACCGGCCCTCGATGCCGCGCAGGTCTGTGCCCTCGCGGCGCAGGATCAGGGTTTTCACATGTTCCTCGAGCCCGAGGCCGCACATCAGGTCTGTCTTGCCGCCGCCGGCCGCGCCACCATAGAACAGTTCGTCGGCCTCGGTGAAATAGGCCTCAGTCTGGGGACCCTTGTTCGGAAACCACTTCCGGCCCTCGGTCAGCGACAGGATCATCTCCATCGCTTCCGGATCCGACATTGCCAGCGCTGCTAATTCCTGTGCGTCTAGCTCGCTCAAGGACGTAAGCAACTCTGCGGGCGACGTCATCCGGGTCTGCATCCTTCGGGTCTGGGTTGAGGGGCTGGCCGTCCTTTCCTGTCACCTCGTGCTTGTCCGCCAGGCCGATCATTCGGGAAATGATATTCGCCTTGAACACACCGACCGCGGCGCCGTCGAACTGCTGCGCGCGCATGATCGTCTCGATGTAATTGATGACCTCCAACAAATCTTTGTCGCCGTTGGTCTTCCAATGGTACCAGGTCGCCTCGCCGATTCCGAGGTGAACGCAAAGCGACAACACCGAGGGCGGGCGCAGGAAATGGGTCTTGTTGACAGGGTCGTAAAGCCGGGCGGCCTTCTGGTCGGTCAGGCGTTCGAAGTATTTCTCGGCCTCGTCCCACAGCTGATCGGGCGTGTAGGCATGATTGCGGCCATGCGACGAGCGGGCCTTCCAATACTGGTTACCCTTCGCCGCAGCCATCAGCTTGCCGCGAGCAGCTGCGTGGTAATCAGCGCCGTCAGCAGCGCCTCGAGCTTGGCTTCGAGCTCGCGGCAGTATTCCAGCAATTCGGCATTGGTCGGGCTGGCGGCGTCCGCGATCGTCATCGTGCCGTCAGCGGTCGGCAGCGTGCCAGAACTGGCCGACACCGTGATGCCAGCAATGAAAGCCTGCTGCCGCTGCAGCATCATCAGCTTGGACGCCTCGTTCGCGTTGATCTTCTTTGTGGCATTCGCGGACTTGTCGACGATAGCGAACGAGTCATCGGCCGCGACATCCGCGCCCGCGATCGCCGTCAATTCTGAAACTTTCCGGTCAGCCATGAATCACACTTCCTTCGCAAAATTGCCCGAACGGCGGGGCTGGACATCGTGGGGACGTGGAACGACCCCGCCGCTCAGGCTTTCCGGCAGATGGTCATCAGGAGGCCGCCGGAAACAGTCAATGCGGACAGGCCGACGCGTCGTCTCGGCGAGCGCATCAGCCAGGCCGGGCGCGAGACTCGCGCATCCGGCATATTCGTCAAACGGCACAATCACCGACATGATCGCCCCCGGCCCGAGCGGCCGGTCGATCGACGTGTCCAGGTCCGCGCTGGCCACCGCCGCCGCAATCACCATGCCGAACAGGATGAACAGGCAGGCCAGCGCGCGCCGCGGAGTTACTCGGTCGCGAGGGGCTCGACTTCCGTTTTTTTTTGCTCGGCCTCGCGCTGGTCCAGGACACGCGCCTCGGCGAGATCCTCGTCACTGACGTCAGACGCAGAGCCGACAATGGTGCGGACCGCATCGACCGGCTGTTCGGCCTGGTCGTAAAGCGCCTGGAATTGCGAACCGTCGGTCTGGCCGCCACCGCCGTCTTCCTTGATCGCATCAGGATCTTCCGGAATCGGCGTGTCGATGAATGTGGCGGGGCCCTTGCCGTAACAGTCCGCCTTCACCTCGCCGCAAATCTTGTCGAGCGTCGGCACGTCATGGCCCTCATCGTCGCGCGATGCATCACGGGCTTCCGGCACATCGTCCGCGAGCGCCGCAACCGCGCTCGCGACGTCGGGGTCAGACCCGCTCGGATCGTACAGGTGGGCATAGTATTTGCGGACCTCGGCGAGGGCGGCGTCCCGCTCGCGGATGATGGCATCCTGGCGTTCGCGGTTTTCTCTCTGGCGTTCGCGGTTTTCGCTGAGCTCGATTTCGATCTTTTCTTCGCGTTCGGAAAGGATTGACTCATGCTCTTGGAGCAACCGCATTTCGTCACTGGAACACTGCGTCAGCGCGTCATGCAGGCGTTTCAGGGGTTTGCCTTCCTCGGTCGGAACTCCAAGAGCAAGCAGGTTAGGCCTGCCTTCCGTTGCGTCCATGTCAGGGTTTGGATCTTCGCCGTCATGCGGCAGGTGGTCGGGGTTCATGTCAGGGTTACCTCGATGTGGCGGCGTTCTTCACGACCGCGATGATGCAGGATTGCGATGGCCCTGATGCGTCCGGGCTCGACGTGGGTACGGGTCTCGACACGAATGTGCCGGACCTTTTCGCGCCGCAGCGCGTCAATCAGTATGCGCGAGACAAGCGCATCGATGTCATGCATCAGCGGGGTCTGGCCCGCCGCCTGCGTTGCCCGCCGTTCGAGCAGGTCTGCCGCTAGGCGTTTCAGCTGGTCGTCATGGCGTGCCGAGGATTCGACAGAACTCGCGGCCTGCGCGAGCAGGTCACGCGGACAGGGCAAATTGTGAGGGGGTAGGATGCGAGACAAAAGCCCGTAGCGGCGAACCTCTCGCGACGGTAGTTTTTTTGCACCCAATCCGTTCCCCATGTCAACCGGCCCCCTAAACCGCGATCCCCAAATGCGCAGACGCCGCGTCGAGCGCGTCACATATCGCCGTCTTGATCCGCCGGACCGCTGCGCCGCCCTTGGCGAGCTCGCTGATATTGCAGGCCGCGCTGAGACTGTAGCCGTACAGGATCACAATCATCGCGCCGCTGCGCACCTGGTCATCCTCGATCGCGTCCATCGCCGCATTCAGCGCATAGCGGACCGGCCTGCGCCGATCGACGAGCCCTTCCATCTGGCCATTCGTGATATTGCCCCCATCGACCCGTTCCTGCGTCTGGACCGCGCCGCCGCCGAGCGCCTCGATATGGTCGCGCAGGACCAGGGCCGCGCGCAGCTGAACCGCATCGATGACCGGCGGGCTGCATTCGGCAAGATCCGCGAGCGCATCGTCACGCGGGCGGGTCAGGGCACGCGACCGCCCTTCCCGTGCGACTCGGACCGCCAGCTGCTGGCCGCCATCGCGCACCCGGTCGATCTGTTTCAACCGGTCGCGCAAGGTGCGCAGCGTGATGACGCAGCGCCGCTCGGCATCGGCATCGCCAAGCATGACCGCGACATCCATCGCCGCCGTGTTCGCGCTGATCGCCCGGTTGATAGCGGTCGCCGCCCGCTTGGCCGATGACGCACTCATTCGCCGGCCTCGCGCAGCCGCGCCTGGGCCTCGGCCGCGTCGAACCCGTTCGCGCGGTAATAGTCCAGCAACCGCTCGCCGGGCTGGGTGCGAACCCATGTGAAGAATGTTTCTTCACGGTCCTTGTCGCGACACCATTGCGGCAGGACGAGCTTGTCAGCATGCAGGCGGGTTTTGATATAGGCCGAGCGCTGGCCCTCGGGCGGGGTCCCGCCGATATGTGCGTTCGGCGCGCAGCAGGCCAGGCTGAGAATGTCCGCCTCGGTCAGGGCGAGCCGTTCGGCGATCTTCTCGACCGGAATACTCGTATCGTACACGTTCACGTCGTCAGGCATCGGAAGGCTCCTTTACAGCAGGCTGAGTTGTGTTGGTGGCAGCGTCTCGGCTGGCGGTTCCCATATCCAGGGGCCGGAGGCCGTGGGCAGCGCTGAGAGTGCGCCACGCATATCCTGCCGCCAGTGGGCAAACTCCATTGCCGAGCAATCGCAAAGCGCGTGGCCTGCTGGCCAGCCCATCAGCCATTCGACGAAAAGCGGCGACAGTCTCGGAGTCGTCCAGAACCTTGCGCGCTTCTGACTCCATCGCGTCCAGGATGCCTGCCGGCGCCATGTCTCTCGCGCGCTGTTCGATGGCTTGGGCCGCATCGGGGGGCACCAGGGCCGCGAGACGGAGCGCGGCGCCGACAAGATCACGTCTTGAATAAGCCGGAATGCGATGCGCCGCTGATGCCGTGACAAATTCCCATGCGGTGCGGTCTGCGGGGCCGGGAGGGAAAAGATAAGGGACCGATCGGACAGGCTCAATTGCTTGCCGCGTCCCTCGCGCTCGATCGCGGCTTCCGCTGTCGCCTGCGCGCCCTTCGTGTCCTGCGCCGCTGACGGCGTCGGCCAGTTGGTCGCATCCCTCGCCAGGCAGGCATTCCCCGCCTTCGAGTTCGGCACCTGGCCCGATCCCCTCATTGTCACATCGTGGGCTTGCGGGGCTGTCCACATTTCCCGCGCCAGTTCCTTGGCCTTCCGGCTGAAATCCGAGTTCCCCGCCGCGCTGTTGCCGTTCTGCGCCGGTGTCCCGGCCATTGGCGTCGGCCAATTCGCCGCGAAGTCGCCCGCCACGCCCGCCAACAATTTCCCGTGCCCGTTCCCGTGACTCGGTGCGCTGCGCAACGTCCGATTCTCCTGTTCCGACGCCCGCGCGGTAGGCCACACAGAACCAGCGTTTCCGGCCGTGCGGCGCGCCAGTTTCAGCCGCTGAGAATAGGCCAGTCGCAGGCGTGAAACCCATGCTTCGTAAGGTTCGCAACACGGTCTCACCACCCAGGCTGAAGTGTCCTTCGACGTTTTCGAGGAATACCCAGCGGACGGCTGGGCCGAGTTCGGTGATGACACGGGCGACGTGCGGGAAAAGGTGGCGCGGGTCATCCTTGCCTTTTCGCTGTCCGGCCTGGCTGAAAGGCTGGCAAGGGTATCCGGCGAGAACAGTGTCGATCGCGCCGGCAAGGGGCCTGGCGTCGAAAGTCTTGAGGTTGTCCCATATAGGCGCGTCAGGGAAGTATCCGGCTCGCATCGCGGCTGTGAGCGTGTCGCGGGGGTATCCTTCCCATTCGACATGACAACGGGTGTGGAATCCCGGTTCGGCAAGCATGAGGCCCATATCCAGGCCTCCGCCGCCGGCGCAGAGGGAGAGTCCGTTTCGGGGACGTGGCACCACATTCAACACCCCTGGTCCAGCAAAGGCAGGCCCCAGGCCTCGGCATCGCCGATCGCTTTCAGCAGCGCGCGCTCGGGCGTCGACTCGTAATGGGTCTCGGTTTTGACCGTCGAATTCCCGATCTGCCGCGTGATGTTGGCGGCATGGCGCGGGAGGCTGCTGATCGTCGTGGTGAAAAGCGACGGCCGGCCGTGCCGGTAGGCTTGGCGATACAGCGCGCTGAGTTCCAGGCGGTCCGCCAGCCGCTCGGCCTCGGTATCCGGGCCGATCATGCGAGACGGCAAACCCTTCACGGTCAGGGTCATGACCTGCCCCCCTCGATCAGTTTCAAATCAAACGAGCGCTGCGCCGCGAGCCGCAATTCATAGCCCTGACCCGCGACATGGGTTTTCAGCGTGTTCCAGTCGCGCGCCGAGACGCAGGCCTCGCTGACCTCGAACACCGTGCCGTCGAATGAGACCAGGGCCGCGCGGACCTGCGCGATACTGTTCGCATCGGTGCAGAACCCCCTCGAAAGCACGACGCCGGTCACCCGGTAGAACAGGTCTTCGGACTCTGCATCAAGGCTTTGCCTCTCTCCCTCGATAGAGGGAGAGGCAAAGCCTATGGCTTTGCTGCTCGAGCTGTCTTCGGGCTGAGCTCGGCTGCGGCCCTTGATTTTCTGTTGTTTTTTGGCGTGTATCTGCCCGGCGCGTTTCCCGCCGCGAACCTTAGATGCGCGCAGGCGTTCAAATTCCGCGAGATATTCGGACAGCGTCGACTGGCTGATACAGCCGCCCTCGATCGTGAAATAAGGCTTGATCGCCGCCCATATCTTCGACCAGTTTCGCGGGCTGTTGCAGATGCGCCGGAGCTCGGTTTCGTCATCGGGAATCGTGCCGCCTTCCTCCCACAGGGTCATCAGAATGAGCATGTAGGCGCCATGTTCTGCGACACCGAGGCGCCGCGTCTTGCGCAGGTACCGGCCCACATAGAGCGGCATGAATGCGCGTTCCATTGGCTTCGACCGGCTCATTCGCCGCCACCTGTCCGGACCGAACGACGCGCATGCTCGGCGCAATACGGGCTCCCTGGCTGTGCCTTGCCGGAACAGAACCGATAGGGCTTGTCATCCGTCACCGGCCAGCGACAGCCGTCGCGGGTCAGGTCATCGAACGCCACGGTCGGGCCGGTATAGGGTTTCGGTTTCTCACGCTTGGCCGGGCGCGGGGCGGGTGCCGGCTGCCTGTGGTGCATGATCTTCTTGGCCAGGTTGCCCTCGGTCGCGATCTGGGACCGCGACAGGCCGGTGCGCGGCGCAGGCCTGTCCCTTTTCGTGCGCGGGGCCGGCGGGACAGTCCGGACAATGCCCTCGCGATGCACAAGGCCGACAACCGCGCTCTTGGACCGGCCTGGCAATTGCCGGGCGATGTTGCTGGCACTGATTCCTTTCGGCCAGTCGCGCCTGACGATCGCGAGCTCGGCGGCGGTCCATTGTTTCGATAGCTTGGCTGGCATGGGGTCCCCTGATGTCTGTAAGCAAAACAGGGCGAGCCATTGGCCCGCCCTGCGAAGTGGTTCTTAGCGACCGTAAAGGGCCTGAACGCCGGCCGCCTCGGCGACGCGCACAACCGCCAGACGGAACGCCGCATCTATGACGGGCTGAACCCGGTGCAGTTCATAGCCGAGGCGCAACGTGCCCTCGTGAATCCGCCAACGGAACTTGCAGGTCAGGTCCTGCGGTTCCTCGCCATAGAAGATCGGCACGCGGATGACGAACGCGGTCGGGACGTCAATGCCCGACTTGTGCCCGGTTTCCGAAACATAGTTCAGCTTGCGGTCACCATTGTCGAGCCGAACCGACGAGGTGAATTCGACCGACTTCTGCGCCTCGAAATCCTTGCACAGTTCCAGGATGTCGGCCGCATCGGGCTTGATGATGTCGCCGGCATATTCTTCGAGGAATCGGACGAACTCGTCCTGCCCTTGCAGTGTCCCGTCGTGCTTCTTCCAGACCGCAAATTCCTCGGACCAGCGCATTTCCCAGCGCGCCCGATGGTCTGCGCGCCGCGGCGTGTCATCGCCGTGATAGTCGATGTAGATCGTGACGCGGAGGTCATTCAGGTCGGCCAATAGGAGTTTGTCCGGATCCGTGAACCGGTTCGCATACGCCGTCAGGCTGTCGCCATCATCGAAGTGCCTGGACGCCTCGATGATAGTCGGCATCGGGTATTCATCCCGACCGACCGGGATTTCATGGACCTTGTAGCCTTCCGGCGCGACGACCAGGTCTCGGCCATCACGCGCGTGCAAATGAATGTTACCCCGCAGGGCCTCGATGATTTGTTCTATGTCCAGCATGGCTTACGCCCCCTCTTTCTTGCTGCGTTGGGTTGCGACCTCGTCTTCGAGCATGTCCAGCTGGTCAGGCTGGGACCGGCTGAGATTGCCGGCCTGCACGAAATAGATGGCGTCGCCGATCGTCTCTTTCGGGATTTTCGACGAGACTTTCGCCGCCATCGTCACCGCTTCCTGGCCGTTCGGCTTGAGCGAGAGGGTCAGCGTCAAGCTGCCCGATTTGCCCTTTTCCTCGACCTCGGATGCGACGATCAGCAACTCCTCGTCGAGCGCGGCGAGTAGCGCGCCTTTCCGGTATTCCTTCAAAACAGATATAAACGACATGTCCCTGGCTTCCTTTCGTTCCGTCGCTTGTCAGTTACGCAGAGACCGCCGCGTCGCCGGCACGTCGCCAGCAATCCGCCTCGAGTTCTGCGAGCCGCTGGTCGGCGCGCAACAGCGTGTCGAGTCGCGGATAGGTCTTCTCGAGGTCTGGCACCTCGCCCGCCATGATGTTCGGCAACGGCTTGCTGTCCCCATTGAACAGCTGCTTTGACAGGGTCGCCTCGCTGACGCCGAGCGACTCGCGAACACGCGCGGCGCGCTGCTTGAAGTCAGTCAGGTTGAAGGTGATCTCGGATGCCGGTTTTGTCATAGAACGGCATATGGATATTTTAATTCCCACCCGTCAAGAAATTAATTTTACCGTTTCTTATTTGTTCTGAGGTGGTAATTACCCCCATGACCACGCAAGACGAAATCCGCGCGCGCATAGAGCAACGTATGGAGGCCCTCGGCCTAACCCGGCGATCGGTTTCGCTGTCGTCGGGGCTGAGCTCGCACTTCCTGCAAAGGTTCATGACGCAGGCGAACACGTCAATGACTGTGGACAATCTGCTGAAACTGTCGCGGACACTACAGGTCGCGCCGGAATGGCTGCTGACGGGCCGCAGCGCGACCGAGCCACCGCTCGGGGCCGTCGAATTGTTCGACCTCTATACCAGGCTGAGCCCCGCCAATCGCGAGACCCTGATGAATTTCGCGCGCTGGACACTCGACAACCAAGAGTAACTAAAGTTTGCAACCCGTATTGACGGGAATTCTTTTTACCATTACAAGCAGCCTGCAACTTAGCAGGAGGCTTTCATGTCCAACTATACCGCACCCCTTTCCCGCATCGGAGACGCCGAGGATGCCGCGACCTTGCTGCTGTTCGGCCTGATCGGTCGGCAGCGCACCGTCGCCGCATCCGTGCGCAAGCTGATCGAGGGGAAGGCCGCCGGATCCCGTGATCTCGCCGCCGCAAAACGGGCCGCCCTCGACGAGGCCTCGGCCATGCAGCAGGAAGTCAATGCCCTCGTCGCGCAGATAGAGCGCCTCGACATCGATGCGCTGGCCGCCGCATGACCCGCACGATCGCCAAGACCAGCCGCGCGCCGAGCGACATCGACCGCCTCGTCGGCGAAGAAATTCGCAAAATCCGCCAGGATCGCAACATGACGCTGGCCGAGACCGGCCAGATGCTCGGCATATCGCATCAGCAATTGCAGAAATACGAAACCGGCACGAACCGCCTGTCGGCCGGCATGTTGTGGAACGTCGCCGAACTGTTCGGCCTGCCGATTTCGGCATTCTTTCCCGATGGTGACGAGGTCGAGGATGCCACGCTCGAGCTCGCCCGGTTGCGTCGCAAGGTCGACCGTGCGCGCCAGCTGCTCGAAAGTGACCGGGCATGCTGACCGGTGACAAGACTCGAATCACGATCAGCGAGGGCGGCCAGGACGTCACGTTCAAGATCAGTGAGTTCCGCGACTGGCTCGCCAAGGGCCGCGCCGCCCGGTCGGAAACCGCCGCAGACGTCACGCTCGTCGATGCCCTGCGCGAGGCCTGGGACGATTGGCACAACCAGCCCGGCAGTTCTGGCCTGCCGGCGGACCGCCTGCTCGAGGCGCTCGCCGCACGGGCGCAGGAATGGGGCCGCGCACAATGACCGACATGTTCCCCAATGCGCCGCGACAAATCTCGCTCGATCGTCAAATCGAATGCGCCACGCGCGAGGTCGCCATGCGCAAGAAAGTCTACGCCCGCCGCGTCGCCGATAACCGGATGCCGCAGGCCAAGGCCGACAATGAAATCGCGACGATGGAAGCCATTGTCGAAACCCTGAGAGGATTGAAGTAATGCCCGTCAGACACACGATTCCCCTGAATGACCCGTCCCTGCGGGAATTTGAGCGCATCAGTGCGGCGTTCATCGCGGCCGTGCGTAACCAGGTGCTCGAATCCTTTGAAGCCGCGGGCATCAGCCAGGGGCCAAATGAGACCGACGAAAACTTTGTGCGGCGCACCCGCATGTCGATGTTGCTGAATGGCTGGGTGCAGGTGACGCGCGGCGTACTCGAGCAATCCGGCCTGATGATGCCCGCCGACGATTTCAAGCACGTCGTGGACCAATTCATCGACATCCAGACGCAAGAACTCCCACCGGTCGACGGCAGCCTGCCGCGCGCGTCATGATTTCCCGCCTCAAACCCTGCAAGGGCATCAGCCCGAAAACCGGTCGCCGTGTCGGCACCCGCCACAAATGGCCGAAAGGCCGCCAGGGCGCCGGGAAATGGGGCGAGGGCCGCTGCCTGTATTGCGGCCGCACCGCCGACGAGCTCGTCCCGACCGGGCGCAAACTCGAACAACAAACCCTGAACCTGTTGGAAGGCCTGACGACATGACCCGCGACCGTTTCAAACCCCTGACCGACCGGCTCGGCGTCCTGTTCGACCCGCGCTTCTGGATGCGGACCCATAACGTCGACGATGATTGGGACCGCACGCTCGCCGCCGCGCTTTACCTGGTCGAGCACAATGCCAAGACGATCGAGGATGTGACCGACTATTCCGCAACCGTTGCCGGCATGAAACTCTGGGTCGGCAACTGGCCGCATGCATTCGGGTCGCTCTATCACGTCCCGAACGGTATGCAGGTCCTGCCGCGCCGCAAGACCGCGATACGCCTGCGCGAGCACATCATCGCCAGGGCCAGCGCGGATCGCGCCGAGGCGCAGCGCGCGGCGGCCGTGTCATGATCGAGGTCAAGACCTATCGCCTGGTCGACGAAATGGTGACGGCCAACCCGCTGTATAACGGCCCCGTCCTGGCATTCCGTATTCCGGAAAGTGCGCGACGGCCGGACGCGGACGCGCTCACGCAAAGCCCCGCGGTCGGCCGCGAGTGGCAGCGCACCCTGATGTCGATCGAGGAAGCCCTGGCCGTCATGGGCGCCAACCTGCGCCGCGAGCCCTGGAAATGGGTGCCGCGCGGCCTGTTGATCCCGAAACCGGGCGGCTGTCGCGCCGTCGCCGAGGTGGGGGATTGGGTCCTGCGCCCACCCCCGCCCCGGTCTGCCGCGTTCTCGCACAAGACCGACCTCGCTTTCCGGCGGACCTATGTATTGGAGGGTGAAGCCGATGGCTGACGGGCGAAACCACCTCAGAGCGACGCACCCGGCGCGCCTGAAATCGCCGCCGGCCGTGACGGTTCAGTTAAGCCTGGCGCAATACAGCAAACTGTACGAGCGCGCCGCACTTGCTGGGATTTCGATGTCCCAGGCAATGCGGGATTTGATTGATTTAAATCAGAGGGATGAATTGAAATGAATACGGCAATCAATGACATTATCGTGGAGCGTGAACGCCAGAAGTCGGCGGAGGGCTGGACGCCCGAGCATGACGACGAGCATTCCGATGGTTCGCTGGCTATGGCTGCGGCCTGCTACGCCGGAGACCGCCGCAAATGGAATAAGGCGGCGCCAGTTAATTGGCCTTGGGGCGATGACTGGTGGAAGCCGAAAAACCCGCGTCGTGATCTAGTCCGCGCTGCCGCGCTCATTGTTGCCGAAATCGAGCGACTCGACCGTGCCAGGCTGAAGGATCAAAGCCATGACCAGAAGGGTGCGCCGGAATGACCTACGCCGAGACCACAAAAGTGCCTGTCGAAAGGTCGCAAACCGAGGTCCAGAAACTGCTGACCGCGCTCGGTGCGCAGCGCATGGCGATCTATCACCAGCCGGAAGGCGTCACGGTCGTGTTCGAGCTTGGCGAAACCTATTACCGGATCAGCGCGCCGCCGCCGCACCCGGTGCGCGACACACAGGCGGCGCGGGCGCAGGCCGAACGCGCCGCCTGGCGTGCGCTGGTCCTGCTGGTGAAGGCCAAGAAAGTCGCGATCGATCAGAAAATCACCACCGTCGAGCGGGAATTCATGGCCGACACGGTCATGCCTGACGGCTCGGTCCTGATCGATCATCACCGCGCCATCGTGGCGCACAATTACCGCGAGGGCGGGGTTCCGAGATTGGGGTTCGACGGATGACGCTCACACCCGAAATGAAAGCGAAATTCCCGGAGTTCTTCGAGGCGACCTGCGAGAAATGCGGGCACACCCATCTGGGAACCTACAAGACAGTGAACATGGACGCCGGCCCGGTCCGAATGGCCGCTGTTCACTGTCTTTGCGGGCATATGTTCACTGTGAAGGACGAGGAAGAATGACCGCACACTCGCCGCCGACCTTCACCTGCATCATCTGCCAGTTCGTGCGGGGCCGGTTTTACCACGAACGCAGCGGGCCTGATAAAGCGCGGCCGCCGGTCTGCACGGGATGCGAGTCCGAGTATGCCCCGAGGATCCGCGAGGGCGCGTTCGGTGACCGTCGCATCATCCAGCAGGGCCTTGCCCTGGCCGAGGCGTTGCGCTGCGAGGCCGCGATCATGGAATGGCCGCCGGAATGGAGAAAGGGTTACAATGCCCCAGCGTGACTATGACTCGACGCCCGTGTCCGACGAGCTCGGCCTGCAGGATGTTATCAAGGGACTCGCCGCAGACATACAAGGCCTGCGCGATGGCAAGGTCAGTATTCAAGACGCGCACGCCAGGGCCGCGCTCGCGAAACAGCTGTTCAATGGCTGCAGGATCTACCTGCAGGCCGTGAAGACGATCGAGGCCGCCGCGAAGCGGATCGAGCAGGTGCCGGAATGACTCTGCCCGTTTCAGCCATTTCCGTTCGCCAGCCTTGGGCCTGGGCCATCATTCACGGCGGCAAGGACGTCGAGAACCGATCGAAAGCGCCATTCGGTACAAAGGGCCTGCTCGGTCGCCGCGTGGCGATACATGCCGCGCAAGGCATGGCGCAACTCGAATATGAACGCGCGCGGGCGTTCATGCTGGACCTTGGAGTCGAATGCCCTCGGCCCGACAGGCTGGTCCGCGGCGCTATTATTGGCAGTGTCCGGCTGGATAATGTCGTCAGCGAACGACCGAGTCGCTGGTTCTTCGGGCCGCGCGGACTAGTCCTGTATGACGCGAAAGCCTGCGAGCCGGTGCCCGCATCGGGTCAGCTAGGCTGGTTTAAGTGGAAACCCGAGGATCGAGACCCAGTCGCGCCCCTTCCCTGGATGCGAAAATGGCCAAACACAATCGTGCATCGTGAGTTCTGCGACGCATCCCCCGGCCCTTTGTTTGAACAGGCGCCGCAATGACCCGCCAGCCCGACACCCCTTTCCCGCCGCGCCTGCTGCGCGCCGAGGCGGCTGCGTATTATGTCGGGCTTGGCCGCACAAAATTCCTCGAGCTCGTCGATGCCGGCACGATCGCGCAGCCGAGTGACGAGGATCCGCCGCGCTGGAAACGTGAAGACCTCGACGACTATGCCGACAGCTTGCACCGTCGCGGTGAAACTGTCACAACTTCCCCGCGCGCCCGAGAGGTCAGGGCGCTATGACAGGTCGGGACGTGGCAGAATTCAGGAAACGCTATCGCTTCACGCGCAGCGATGTCGATCGGCATGGCAATCGCCGCTGGTACGTCCTGCACCCCGTCACGGGCCGCAAGATCCGCTTGAAGGCCGAGCCGGGGTCGGATGCGTTCGAAGCGCAATACAATGCCGTCAGGGCCGCGCGCGATCGCAGCCGCGCCATTGAAGGCTCGCTCGAATGGATGATTCAGCAATTCCTCGCCAGTCCGGAATTCCTGACCGACCTCAAACCCTCGACCCAGGCCGTGCGTCGGCGGATCCTCGCCAAGGTCATCACCGACGGCGGCGACTTGATGGCGCGCGAGGTGACCAGCGCAGACATTCGCGCAGGCCGGAACGCGAGACGGGACACACCCGCCGCCGCGAACAACCGGATGAAGGCGATCAGCGCCGTCTATGAATGGGGAAAAGAGGAAGGCCTAGTCGATCATAACCCGGTGCGCGGCGTCAAGCGCCTCAAGGAAACCGGGCCGGGTCATCACACCTGGACCGTCGAGGAATGCCTGCAATACGAGGAACGCCATGCCGTCGGCACAATGGCCCGCCTGGTCTATGCGCTCGCCCTCTATACCGCGTCGCGCGTGTCAGACGTTCACCGGCTCGGGCCGCAGCATGTCTCGCTGAAAACATTCACCGAGCCGGACACCGGCGCGCAATACCAGGTGCGCGGCATCCATATCGTTCAGGAAAAGACGAATGCGCGGGTCTGGCTGCCCGTCGTGCCGCCGCTAGCGGTCGCGATCGACAACACGCCGCCGGCCGCGCTGGCGTTCGCGCTGACGGCGCACGGCAAGCCGTTCTCGGTGAAGGGCCTGTCGAACAAGATGCGCCAATGGTGCGACGAGGCCGGCCTGCCCGGCTGTTCCATGCATGGCCTGCGCAAGGCCACCGCGACCCGGCTCGCCGCCTATGGCATGTCGACCAGGGAAATCGCTGCCGTCACGGGTCACAAGACCCTGTCGGAGGTCCAGCACTATACCGAGGAAGTCGACCAGGCGCTGCTCGCGCTCGGCGCGATGCGAAAGACATTTGGAGGGAATTGATGAACTGGCTCGTCTATAATGTGGGAATTGTCGCCACGTTGGCAGGGTGTGCCGCCGCTTATGTAGGCGGACAAGGCATGACCGTTTTTGCTGGCGCGTTCGTCGGCACCCATATTGCTGTTGTGGGCGGCTGGCTCGCGCGAGACAAGAGCAGGGAAACCGGGCTGCGGCTGTTCATGCGCTCGGCCTGCCCCGTCGATACATCGATCGACCCGCGCGGATATAGTTGGTCGGAGGCCTACCTCGACCAGGCACGTGAGCATGTTCTGACCGAGGGAGAGAATTGATGCCGACGACATCCATAATGCAGGCCATGTCACAATTGATTTTTGCCTTCGAGGCCGAGGGTATCAAACTCACCTCGATCGGTGTCGATGACACCCAGCGGCTTGACTATGTTTGCCGGCGCGAGGCGTCCGCGAATGCCCGGCCGGAACTGCCCTTATCCGGCCCCAGGTCAAAACAGGGCCGCGTTCGCACGATCTGCGGCGTCGCCGTGGTCTGCCGGAAGGGAGAGAATTGATGTTTGGCGAAATCGAGCACCTGCGCATGATCGCGCGACACCGCGCCCGCATCGAGGCCGAGATCGTTGCGCCCCTGCAGCGCCGTGTGTTCGAATTGCTTAAAACGACTCAGGAACAAAACGTCCCACCCGCGCCCACGGGTGGCGACCAAACCGTCCCACCTTCGGGAAAACCCGAATGATTACAGCGCCATTTTTTGAGGGTGTGAATCCTGCCGGGGTCGCCA
>MRWG01000519.1_pt1 | contig 41396 bp, 19 predicted proteins | sample 1013341 | NCBI WGS metagenome assembly MRWG01 (sample SAMN06117577, study PRJNA244670) | biofilm metagenome | biome: Water; feature: Cathode Biofilm; material: Biofilm; isolation source: microbial consortium enriched at the cathode of a solar microbial fuel cell | place: USA: District of Columbia ... | reverse complement strand
CTCGACGTGACCGCGGTGAACGACCAGCTTGCGGCGACGAACGTGACGCAGACGCAGACGTACACGGAAGGTGACGCGTCGGTCGCGCTCGATGACATCGTCGTCACGGACGTCGACACGGGCGAGATGGTCACCGCGACCCTGACCCTGGCCGATACGTCAGCGGGGGTACTGACGACGTCCGGCAGCGCGACGTACACGGTGGGCACCGGGGTGTGGACGATCACGGACACGGTGGCGAACGTGAACGCGGCGCTCGCCGCCGTCAGTTTCATGCCGGCCACGAACAACGATCAGGACACGACGATTACCGTGTCGATCGCGGATGGGGGTGAGAACGGTACGGTCGCGGTGACGGGGACGATCACGCTCGATGTGACCCCGGTCAACGATCAACTTGCGGCGACGAATACGACGCAGACGCAGGTGTACAACGAAGGCGATCCGAGTGTCGCGCTCGACGACATCGTCGTCACCGACGTTGACACGGGCGAGATGGTCACGGCGACCCTGAGCCTCGCGAACCCCGCTACAGGCGCTCTGACGACGTCCGGTTCCGCAACGTATACCGCCGGAACCGGTGTGTGGACGATCACGGATACGGTCGCGAACGTGAATGCCGCACTGGCGGCCGTCAGTTTCACGCCGGTCGTGACGAATATGCTGGATACGACGATTGCGGTCAGCATTGCCGACGGCGGCGAGAACGGCACGGTCGCGGTGACGGGAACGATTACGCTGGATGCGACGCCATTCAATACGCAGGCCACGGCGACGAATACGACGCAAACGATCGGCTACCTCGAAGGCGCGGCTTCCGTCGCACTGAACGATATTGTTGTTACCGACCCGGACGCTGGCGAGATTATCACCGCGAGCCTGACGCTGGCCGATCCGAACGCCGGCGTGCTGACGGTCTCGGGCGCGGCGACCTACAGTGCCGCAACGGGCGTCTGGACCATCACCGACAGCGTTGCGGACGTCAACGCGGCGCTGGCCGCCGTCAGCTTTACCCCGGGGCCGGGCTACGATCGGGATACGACGATCGCGGTCAGCATCGCCGATGGCGGTGAATTTTCGACCACACCGGTTACGGGAACCATCACGCTCGACGTCACGGGGATCAACGAGCAGCCGCTCGCGACGAACCTGATTCAAACACGCACTTACATCGAAGACAGCAGCGCTGCGTTCGACGACATCGTGATCACGGACAACGATTACCTCGAATCCGTTACCGCGCTGCTGACGCTCGACAACCCCGGTGCGGGCGCGTTGTCGACGAGCGGGATCGCAACGTTCGACAGCGGCACCGGGGTGTGGCGCGCAAGCGGAAGCGTTGCGGATGTGAACGCGGCGCTCGCGCTCGTGGCGTTCAATCCGGCCATGAATTATGACGACAATGTTTCCGTCGCCGTACACATCAGCGACGGTGGCGAAAACGGCGCGACCGCGCTAAACGGAACGATCGCACTGGCGGCGGTTCCCGTCGGCGATACGCCGGTCGTGGGGAACGCAACGACACCCGTGAACACGCAATCGGATCTCATCGTGATTGATCGCAACGCGAATGACGGGGTGGAAGTGACGCACTTCCGGATCTCCGGGATTACGAACGGTCGGGTCATGCTCGCCGACGGTACCACGCCGGTTGGCGAAGGCGACTACATTACGGTTGCCGCGGGCCAGGCCGGACTCCGCTTCGTACCGGATGCGGACAGTCTCGCGAACGGCCGTTTCGCCGTTGAAGCGTCACAGGACGGACTCAATGTCGCGGCACAGAGCGCGAAGGCGATCGCAACGATCACGATCACCGGGTCGCTGGATGACGATCCGGAGGTTGAACTTGCCGGTACGGCCGGGGCTTACGTATCAGAGAATGCCGTGACCACCGGCTCCCCGGACCCGTCCGAAGAGACGGACGTCGCGGTAGACGAAGACACGGGTTCGGCCCCGGCGGAGTCCGTGGACGACGGGAACCCGAACCTTCTCGCCGCCGCCGCCGCGACAGCCGAGGCGCCGGCGCGCGGGTTCGGCGGTGACGCGATCGCGGCCGACGACGGGCTCATAACGCCGTTCGGATCGCCGGGCGGGGATAGCGCACGCGGCGACGCCTTCGCCGTCGATCTGCGCGACAGCAACGATGGCGCCGCGAACCATCCGGGTTTTGTCGAGCGATTCATGTTTTCAGCGGCCGCCGGCCTGATCCGCACCGACTCCTATGTCGATGCGGACATCGGGCTGTCGGATTCCGACGGCAACGGTCGCGCCTACGACGCGCTGCTTGCCGACGCCGAATTCCTCAAGGAACTCGATCTCGTTCGTGAGGAACTGAATGACGTTGCCGCGCTTGGACAGACGTTCGTCGGCTCGTCCGTTGCGCTGTCGACCGGTATCTCGGTGGGTTACGTCGTGTGGATTGCGCGCGGCGGCCTGCTGCTCGCGAGCCTCGTCTCGTCGATGCCGGCGTGGCGTCTCGTCGACCCGCTGCCAATCCTCGCACGGCTCGAGGACTCCGATGCGGCGGCACGCGAGGGCGACTCCCTCGCTTCGATTATCGAACAGAACGACGACGGACCGATGGTGGGCGAACACTCCGTCGATGCGGCGCCGGTCGCACCGCGCGTGCATTAACCCCGGGGGCAAGTGACCATGTTGCGCAATCTCACTACCCGCTCTTACGTTTCCATCGGGCTCAGTTTTATTCTCGTGACGATCCTGCTCGTCGCGATGCTGTTCGGACTCGTGCCCGACCGCGCCGGGGCCATTCGCGCCAGCCGCGCGACGATCGCAGAGACGATCGCGGCGTACGGTTCGGCGTCGATCACCGACGCCGACACGGATCGCCTGCGCACGACCTTGCGTCTCGCGGTCGACCGCAACGACGATTTGCTGTCGGCGGCCGTGCGGCGCAGCGACGGCACCCTCGCGGTTTCCGTCGGTGATCACGAACGGCAGTGGCAGGGCAACGAGGGCGATGTTTCCACGAGCGCGAACGTCAACGTCCCGATCTGGTCCGATGGCGCGCGCTGGGGTCGGATCGAACTGCGCTTCGTGCCGTTGTTCGCGGGCGGCGCGTTCGGTGTTCTCGGTGACCAGCGTCTGCACCTGATGCTGTTCATTCTAATCGCCGCGTTCTTCGCCTTCAGAACCTACCTCGGCCGGGTGCTGAAACATCTCGATCCCGCGCAGGCGGTGCCACCGCACGTACGCTCCGCGCTCGACACGCTCGCCGAGGGCCTGCTCGTCGTCGACAAACGCGAGTTCGTCGTGCTCGCGAACGAGGCGTTCGCCTCGATCACGGGCCATGCCGCGGACAAGCTCGTGGGTCGCCGTGCGTCCGACCTCGGCTTTACGGATGCGTCGGGACAGCGCGTATCAACGGACCGGTCGCCGTGGCAGGCGGCGCTCGAAACCGGCACCCCGCGCCGCAACGAAATGCTCCATCTCGACGATGCCGGGGGCGCGCAGCGCACGTTCATCGTGAACTGTTCGCCGGTTCTCGGCACCGGCGGCGAACATGCCGGCGTGCTGATCAGTCTCGATGATGTGACCCAGCTCGAGGCGAACAAGGTTGAACTGAAGCTGTCGAAGGATGCGGCGGAAGCGGCGAACCAGGCGAAGAGCGATTTCCTCGCGAACATGAGCCACGAGATCCGCACACCAATGAATGCGATCCTCGGGTTCACGGATATCCTGCGGCGCGGCTACGACAAATCGACGTCGGAGCGCACCAGGTACCTCGACACGATTCATTCGAGCGGCAAGCATCTGCTGCAACTGATCAACGACGTGCTCGACCTGTCGAAGGTAGAGGCCGGTCGGGTCGAGATCGAGAGGCTGCCGACAGCCGCGCATACGATCGTCAACGAAGTCGCCTCGGTGCTGCGCGTGCGGGCGCAGGAGAAAGGCATCGACCTGACGCTCGAAGTGAACGGCGGGATCCCGGCCGCGATCTCGACGGATCCGACCCGCCTGCGCCAGATCGTGACGAACCTGATCGGCAACGCGATCAAGTTCACCGAACACGGCGGGGTGCGCGTCGTGCTGAGTCTGCAGGACCACGACGGCGCGCCGCAGTATGCGATCCGGATCATCGACAGCGGGATCGGGATCGACGCCGAAGCGCTCGAATCCGTGTTCGAGCCGTTCGTACAGGCGGATGCGTCCGTGACCCGGCGCTTTGGCGGCACCGGTCTCGGGCTCGCCATCAGCCGGCGTTTCGCGCGGCTGCTCGGCGGCGATATCGTCGCGCACAGCACGGTCGGCGAGGGCACGGTCTTCGTCGTCACGCTCGATGCCGGCGAGATCGCCGGTACCGAAATGCTGGACGCCGAGGCCGCGATCGCGGACGCCGCCGTCAGCGCGCCGCAACAGGTCGTGGCGTGGCGTTTTCCGTCGCCGACCCGCGTGCTCGTTGTGGATGACGGCGAGGAGAACCGCGAACTCGTGCAGCTCGTACTGCAAAACGTCGGCATCGATGTGGCCGTGGCCGAAAACGGGCAGGTCGCCGTCGATGTCGTCCGTGAGCAGGCCTTCGACCTGATCCTGATGGATATGCAGATGCCCGTACTCGACGGCTACGGCGCCACGCGCCAGTTACGCGCCGACGGGGTCGACGTTCCGATCATCGCGCTCACAGCCGATGCGATGAAGGGTTTCGAGGACAAATGTCTTGCCGCCGGGTGTACGGGTTACCTGACGAAACCCGTCGACATCGATCAGCTGCTCGAAACGCTCGGCGAGCGCCTCGGTGGCACGCTCGAGACGAACATCGCCGCGACCGCGGCAGAGGCCCCGCACCCGGGCATCGCGGTCGGCGTCGCCGAACCGGACCTTGCCACCGGAGACCCGACCCGCCTGATCCACTCGCGGCTCGCGCACGCGGGGCCCGCGATCCAGGCGACCGTGTGCAAGTTCGTCGATGGTCTCGACGACCGCTTCGCCGCGGCGCGCCGCGCGCTCGCAGCCGGGGACATGGAAGCGATTGCGGCTTTTGCGCACTGGATCAAGGGGGCCGGTGGCACGGTCGGGTTCGATGAATTCACGAAACCGGCGGCTCGGCTCGAAGCGTTGGCGAAAGGTAATGCCGGCGACTACATCGAACCGGCACTCGCCGCGCTCGAAACGATCGGCGCGGCGCTCGTGCGGCCGGGCGACGTCGCGACCCCGGGGGGACGCGCTGAACCGCCGGCAGCGGCTGCCGCGGACGTGCCATTACCGGAAATCGATGGGGACGATACGCCGGTGGTCTCGCGCCTGCTGCTGGAAAATCCGCGCATGCGCCCAATCGTCGAGCAGTTTCACAGCCGTCTCGACGAACGCATGGCGGAGCTGCGCGCCGCGCTGGCGGCGCAGGACTGCGCCGCGGTTTGCGAAATCGCGGTCTGGCTCAAGGGCGCCGCGGCAACGGTGGGTTATGACGTCTTCATCGAGCCCGCGGACCATCTCGAAACGTCCGCCAGGACATCGATTTGTGCCGCGGCGCTCGCGTGGACAGAGGCTGTCGAGCGCCTCGTCGCGCGAATCGACCGCGATCCCGGGGCAACCACCGGTAAAGCCGTGCCGTCAACGGCCGATAACCGGGCTTAGGAGAGAGAACCCATGGCTTCAGAAGCAGCCCCGAACGTCGATGTAGCCGCGCCCGACGAGCGGTACACGGATCCGCTGGCCGTCCCGAATCCGCCGCTGGCGAGCGCTGCCGTTCCCGGCGCGCGCGGTTTCGCCGAGGAATCGCAACGCAACGCATTGATCATGATGGTCGACGATGAACCGACTACGATTGACGTGCTGCGCATGTTTCTCGAAGACGCGGGTTACCGGAACTTCGTCACGACCTCGGATTCACGCGAAGCGATCGGTCTGATCGGGTCGCGCCATCCCGATGTCGTGCTGCTCGATCTGATGATGCCGCACGTCGGCGGATTCGACATTCTCTCGGCGATGCGCGCCGATGCCCTGATGCGTCACACCCCCGTGATCATGCTGACGTCGTCCGTGGATGGCGGCACGAAACTCACGGCGCTCGAACTCGGCGCGACGGACTTTCTCGGTAAACCCGTCGACCCGAGCGAGCTCGCGTTACGCCTGCGCAATACGCTCACCGCGAAGGCCCACCAGGATTCGCTCGCGTTGCATGATTCGCTCACCGGTCTGCCGAACCGCCAGTTGTTCGGCGATCGTCTCGAGCGCGCGCTGTTCCGGGCGCAGGCGACCGCGCAACATTGCGCCGTCGTGCATATCGATCTCGATCGGTTCAAGAAAATCAATGAATCGCTCGGTCAGGCCACCGGTGACATGCTGCTCAAGGCCATCGCCCACCGGATCGGATCCGTGCTCGACTGGAGCGAAAACGCGAACGCCAGCGGTGAGCGCGAAGCGCCGTTCGTCGCACGCCTGGGCGGCGACGAATTTGCCATTGTCGTGCCGGATCTCGACAACCCGGATTTCGCGGTCGAAATTGCCGATCGCGTGAACAAGAGTTTCGCCCAGCCGTTCATCCACGCCCATGGTGAATGCTATGTCGCCGCGAGCCTCGGTGCCGCGGTTTCTCCGCAGGATGGCGCGGACGCGGATACGCTGCTGCAGCATGCGAGCGCGGCGACCGTGTTCGCGAAACAACGCGGCTTGCGCCAGTTCCACTTTTATTCCGGCGAAGTCAGCGATCACGTCAGCGAGCGCTTCATGCTCGAACATGAGCTTCACAGCGCGTTGCAGCGCGACCAGTTGAAGTTGTTCTACCAACCGAAACTGTGCCTCAAAAGCGACCGTGTCGTCGGTGCCGAAGCGCTGATGCGCTGGGATCTGCCGGGTACGGGTCTCGTATCACCGGGCAAATTTATTCCCATCGCGGAGGACACCGGTCTGATCGTGCCGATCGGTGAATGGGCGATGCGTGAATCGATCCGGCAGTTGCGTTGCTGGCACGACGCGAACCACGACATCACGGTTTCCGTCAACGTGTCGGCGATCCAGTTTCGTGACGACGCGTTCATCGAGCAGCTCGAATCGATCCTGCTCAGCACCGGCGTGCGGCGGGAAATGGTCACGATAGAACTGACGGAAACGCTCCTGATGGAGAACGCCCGGGAATCCGAGCTCATGCTCAACCGGATCCGGGAGATGGGTGCGAAAGTGTCGGTCGACGACTTCGGTACCGGTTATTCATCGTTGAGCTATCTGAAGCGTTTCTCGGTTGATGAACTGAAGATCGACCGTTCGTTCCTGAACGGGATCCCGCAGGACAAGGACAACAGCGCGATCGTCAGCGCGGTCATCGGCATGGCGCACGGGCTCGGGCTGCACGTGGTGGCCGAAGGCGTGGAGGACGAAGCGCAACTGCAGTTCCTGCAGCACAAGCATTGCCACGAATTCCAGGGCTTTCTCGTCAGCCCGCCGATCCCGGCGGAAAACTTCAGCGACCTGCTCGAACGCTCCCGCGAACGCGGCTGGCGCGCCGCGCTCGTCTGAACGGAGACACCGGATTACACGACGCCGGATCTGAACGTGAGTCCCCGGTGCGCGAACCGACGGGGGAGAGGTCGCCGCAGCGATGATTCCGCTCCGAAGCCCGCGCGCGGCAGTGTCTGTAACGCTGCGTCAGTCGTAGATGACGATGCAACGCACCTCGATACTCCAGCGATCCGGCGCATCGGGCGGGGTCGACGGATCCTCGAACGCGCTGTGAAAGCTGAACGTACACGGCGAGCCCGTGTCCGTGCCGTCGCCGGCGGCGCCTTCGCTGCGCGCGAGGGTCCCGTCCGAATCCCATTGCTTGATCAACAGCGCTTCGTCGCGCGTCATCTGCGGGTAGTAATACCACGCGTGTCCTGGCGCGTACTTCGCGAAGTAGTTTTCACCGATCCGATCCTGGTAATGAATCTCGAACACGACGAGATCTTCCGGCGCCACGGTTTGTCCGTCACACAGCGCGATGGGGTGGGTCTGAACGGGCTCGTCGGCGATGTTGCGCCACACGTTGATAATCGCGAACCGGCCGCCCTCGGCGAGGCAGCGCGCAACCATGTCGTCGGTGATCAGCGTCTGCCCGGGTGCGAGCACGGAGCACAAGGTGTCGTTACCGCTCGGCGGCTTCGCGAGATCGCGCAGGCGCTGCGGTGCACTCGTCAGGGTGTAGTCGCCGTGGACGATGTGCGCCGGACCCTGCACCTGCTGGCCGCCACGGATCCGCTGTTTGCTCTGTTTGCCCTGGGCCGAGCGGATGTTGTGGTCGAACGCAAACGCGCGGGCGCCCGTTGCCTCCGCGACGAGTTGCGCGCACTGGTCGTAGTAGTTGTGCACGACTTCGGCGTGGGTGAAAAAGTCGATCGGATCACCGCTGATCGGGCGCTCGAGCAGTTCGAAACCATGACTTCTGACGGTGCGGCGATCGGCCCCGGTGCACAGGCGGGCGTTGGCCACGGTCATTTCGTGCCGCGCGAGGTTCACGCCCTGCATGCCGCCGTCACTGCCATCGGGGTCGCGCCGGGTGAGTACCCTGCCATTGCGAAGCAGTGACGGGACGGCGGCTTCGTCGAGGTAGTTGAACAGGCCGGGCTGGCTGATGTCGTTATTCAGTGCGCGTGCGCTCGTACTCATGAACAGGGCTCCTGCAACCGGATGCAGGCAGTATAGCGCCCGAATCGCGCCGCGACCCGGGCGCTGCCGCAGGCGCTCGGGCATTCCCCTATAATCGTTGGCAAAAGCACGTGGATACACACGCAAACAACGGGGGAATACGGATGAAGAAGGGTCTGATGACCGGCGCCGATGGTGGCACGAACTCGCTCGACGATATCGTCGCGATCGCACAGAAAGCCGAAGCCGGCGGATTCGATTCGCTGTGGATGGCGAACATTTTCTCCCTCGACGCGATCATGACGCTCGGCACGGCCGGCCGTGAGACGCAGCATATTGAAGTCGGCACGGCCGTCACGCCGACGTATCCGCGCCACCCCAGTGCCATCGCGCAGCAGGCCCTGACGGCGGCGAGCATGGCCAGGAATCGCTTCACGCTCGGGATCGGGCTGTCGCACAAGATGGTCATCGAGGACATGCTCGGCATGTCGTTCGCGAAACCCGCGCGCCACATGAAGGAATATCTCGACGTCCTGATCCCGCTGTTGCGCGGCGACGTAGTCAATTACGACGGCAACGAATATCGCGTGCACAACACGCAGGTCAAGGTGCCCGGCGTCGACGACGTGCCGGTAATCATCGCGGCACTGGGACCGGCGATGCTGAAACTCGCCGGTGAACTGACGGCCGGGACGAACACGTGGATGGTGGGGCCGAAAACGATGGAGGATCACATCGTCGCGCGCCTGAACGCGGCGGCGACCACGGCCGGGCGTCCGGCGCCACGCGTAATCGGCGGGTTTCCCGTCGTGCTGACGAACGCCGTCGAGGAGACGCGCGCCGCGCTGGCCGAACCACTCGCGATCTACGGCCAGCTGCCGAGTTATCGCGCGATGCTCGACCGTGAAGGTTTGGCGCATCCGCAGGACATGGCGCTGATCGGCGACGAAGCCGCGTTGCGCGCGGGCATCCGGCGGATCGAGGAATCCGGGGTGACTGATTTCAACGCCGCGATCATGGCAGCCGACAGTGAAACGTATGAGCGCACGTTCGGGTTTCTCGCGAGCCTGTGAGGGACCGCGTCAGCGGGTAATGTCAGCTTGAATTGTTACAGGGGTTTGCCATGAGATTCGCCATCGCCCGCTGGGTCATGCACCATCGCGTACTCGTCCTGCTGCTGTTCGTCGCGGCCACGGCGTTTTTCATGACCGGGCTGAAAAACGTCGAAATCCGTACCGTGTTCAACGACCTGTTGCCGGCGAACGACCCGTACGTGCAGGTGTATTTCGATCACCGCAATTTCGGCAATCCGATGTCGGTGGCGATCGTCGTGAAACGCAAGGATGGCGAGATCTACCATGCCGAGACGCTGCAAAAGGTGTGGGATCTGACCCGCGACCTCGACCTCGCGCCGGCGATGAACCACGATACGGTGATTTCGGTTGCGACCGAGAAACTGCGCTACGCCGAGGCTACCCCGTTCGGCGTGGCCGCTAATCCGCTCATGGACAACCACCCGCCAGCGACGCCGGAAGAGGTCGCGGAGTTCAAACGGCGGATCGGTGTTTCGACGAACGCGCAGACGTTCTTTGTTTCCCGTGACGAAAGCGCAACGATGATCCTCGGCGCGTTTCATGACTACGTCGATTACGGTGAAGGGTTTGAATTCGTCCAGAACCTCGTCGAACAGGCGCGCGACGACAAGCACGAAATTTATCTTTCCGGCCAGCCCGTATTGACCGGCTGGGTCTACAAGCTGCAGAAGCAAACGTACAAGATCTTCGCCGTCACGGTCGGCGCGCTCGTGATCGCGCTCATCTTCTACATGCGTAATTTCGCCGGTGTGCTCACCCCGATCACGTGTGCGCTCGTCGCCGCGGTGTGGGGGTTCGGTTTCATCGGCCTGATCGGGCGGCCGATCGAACCCCTGCTCATGATCGTCCCGCTGCTCCTCGTCGCGCGTTCGTTTTCGCACTGCGTGCAGTACACGGAGCGCTACTACGAAATTCTCATGGAGATCCACGATCGGCGAAAGGCCGCGGAACTGACGATGGGGATCATGATGGCGCCGTCGATCCTCGGCATCCTGACGGATGTGTGCGGGATCATCTTCATCGCCATCGCGCCGATTAAATCGATGGAGAACCATGCCCTGTTCTGCGGTTTCTGGGCGTTGTGGATCATTCCGACGGGTGTATTCCTGTGTTCGATCATGCTGTCCTACCTGCCGGTGCCGGGCAACATCGAACAGATCGTCGGCGGTTCGCGCACCGGCAGCGGTATCCATCTGCTGCAGGAGAAATTACTCAACCGGGTCGCGCGGCTGACCCATGGCGCGACGGCGAACAGGACCGCGGTCGTCGTCGTGATCGTCGGTGCGATCGCGGTATATCTGAATACACAGATCAAGATGGGCAACCCCGTCGAAGGCAGCAGCCTGTTGCACCACGACTCCGAGTTCAACACGGCGGCGCGCGCGATCAATGATCATTTCCCCGGTACGAACACACTCGAGATCATTCTCGAAACGAAGGAAAAGAATTTCGAGAACCCCACGGCGCGCACGCCGGAGGTCGTCGAAGTCGCGACGAAGTTGCAACGATTGCTCGAGTCGGATCCGGAATTGCCACCGCGCGCGACGCTGACATTCTCGGATTACATGCGCGAAGTCACCCGGCTGTTCGCTGGCGGCAATCCGAAGTGGCGCGAGCTCGACCTGACCGATGAGAACATCGCGTCTGTGTCGTTTGCGACCCTGATGGGCAACAACGCGCTGAACTTCGCCCACGTCGCCGACCCGGAGTTCGAGAACTCCACCGTCACGGCCTGGTACAAGGACAACAAGCAGGAAACGGTCGACCTCGCGATCGCGAGCGCGGAACGCGCGATCGCCGCGGTGGGTGAAGATCATGAACGTTTTCGCGTACGGCTCGGCACCGGCGTGATCGCATTGCAGCAGGCGATGAACAATACGGTGGAGAAATATCACTGGCTGATCATGGGCATGGTCAACGGCGCCGTGCTGCTGATCTCCGCGTTCGCCTACCGCTCGTTCGTCGCCGCGCTGATCCTGCTGATTCCGGTAAACCTGTCGAACCTGCTGCTCGGGGCGGCGATCCATTTGCTCGGGATCGGGCTCGACATCAACGCCGGGATCGTCGCGGTAATCGGGGTCGGGGTCGGGATCGATTACGGTATTTACCTGTTGTCGCGGATCTGCGAGGAATACAGCAACCAGGCGCAGGATCTGCCGCGCGCGATAACGGCGGCGTTGACGACGACGGGCAAGGCGATCATGTTCACCGCGACGATCATGCTGATCGGCATCCTGCCGTGGTATTTCCTTTCCGATCTGAAATTCATGGCGGACATGGGCCTGCTGCTCGTTGCCGTCATGCTGATCAACATGGTGTTGTCGCTCGTTGTGTTGCCGATGCTCGTGTGGTTCATCAAACCGCGCTTCCTCGGGCGCGACGATCTGATGGTAGGCCACAGCGTAGACATCCAGGACCTGATGCGCAACGAGCCGGCAGCCGCGTCGTAAGCCTGACCGCGAGTTGATCCGGCGCAATCCGCGGTGCCGTTTATCGCGTACAGTCGGGAACAGTCAGGTATTCGAGGCTGCGGTCCGTGCACCGGTTTGCATCGTCGGCGCTGCGACGCGGGGCGCCACCGTGCCGCGCCTTGTCTGCCCCGGTTCACGCCGCAAGCCCGTGCTGCTTGCCCCTGTTACTGCTGCCTGAATTCCTATGGGTGAAGAAATCCGCGACAGCCGTTTCACTCGCGCAGACTTCGTTGCGTTCGAGGCACGCCTGCGTGAAGAAACCGCACTGTTACAGGAAATGCTCGACGCCGGGGTGTTCAGTTCGCGTGGCAACATGGTCGGGATCGAACTCGAAGCGTGGATCGTCGATGAGCACGCGCGGCCGCTGCCGCTGAACGAGCGCTTGTTGGCCGAACTCGACAATCCGATGGTCGTGCCGGAATTGTCCACGTTCAACTTCGAACTGAACGTCGCGCCGCAGGTACTCACGGGTCGCGCGCTCAGCCTGCTCGGCGGCGAGCTCGTCGCGACCTGGCACGCGTGTCGCGATGCCGCCCGCCGACTCGGTGCCGACATCGTGGCCATCGGGATCCTGCCGACGGTACGCGACGGCGATCTGACGCTTGCGCACATGTCGAACGCGCAACGCTACCGCGCGCTCAATGAACAGATCGTCGCCGCGCGTGGCGGTGAACCGCTCGTGGTCAATATCCAGGGACGCCAACATCTCGAGGCGGAGCATGATCATGTCATGGTCGAAGCGGCGGCGACTTCACTGCAGCTCCATCAGCAGGTAACACCCGAAGAAGCGGCGAGCGTCTACAACGCTTCGCTGATCGCCTCGGCCGCCGTTGTCGCCGTCAGCGCGAACTCTCCGTACGCGTTCGAACACGACCTGTGGGACGAAAGCCGGATCCCCCTGTTCGAACAATCGATCGGCGCGAGCAGTGGCGGCGGCGGGCGGGTGACGTTCGGTGAGCGTTTCGAGACCGGGTCGCTCGCCGCCTGTTTCACGGAAAACCTGGCGCGATTCCCCGTGTTGTTGCCGAGCCTGCGTCCCGATGCACCCGAACACCTGAGCCATTTGCGCTTGCACAACGGTACGATCTGGCGCTGGAACCGGCCGCTCGTCGGCTTCGATGCCGACGGCACGCCGCACCTGCGAATCGAGCATCGGGTTATCCCCGCGGGCCCCACGATCATCGACGCGTTTGCGAATGCGGCTTTTTTCTGGGGCCTCGTACGCGCGCTCGTCGATCGTGGCGAAGCAGACTCACCGTCGCTGGCGTTCGAGCAGGTACGCTGGAACTTCTATGAAGCGGCGCGCTATGGTCTGCATTGTTCGACGAACTGGATCGACGGGCGCCTGCGGCCGCTGCGCGAAGTGTTGATCGAAAACTGTATACCGCTGGCCGCGGAAGGGCTCGCACGGCTCGGCATCGACGCCGGTCATATCGATCATTTTCTCGGTATCATCGGCGAACGCACGGCGAGTGATCAGAACGGCGCGACGTGGCAGCGACGCTGGGTCGCGCGGCACGGCTTCGACGTACGCGCGCTGACGGAGAACTACATGCAGCGCCAGAACACGGAAATACCGGTACACGAATGGGACATACACGCGTGAGCGGGGGCGCACCCGACGCCGCCCTGCAGGTACTCGATCAGCTCCCCGAGGGCTTGCTCGGGCTCGACGCAGCGGAACTCTGCACGTGCCTGCCCGGGCCAACGCTGATCCATTTACCCGGGCGGCGTGAGCGACCATTGTTCGTTTCCGTGCTGCTGCACGGCAACGAGACGAGCGGCTGGGACGCGATGCGCGAGGTCCTCGGTGCGTACGCGGGCCGCGAGCTGCCGCGCGCCCTGTCGCTGTTTATCGGCAACGTCGCGGCAGCACGCGTCGGCCGTCGTCATCTCGATCATCAGATTGACTTCAACCGCGCGTGGAACGACGGCACGACGCCCGAGCATGCAACGATGGCGGCGGTGGTGGCGGAAATGCGTCGCCGTGACGTTGAGTTCAGCATCGATATCCACAACAACACCGGTCTGAATCCGCACTATGGCTGCGTGAATTCCACCGACCCGCGTTTCCTGCAGCTCGCACGCCTGTTCTCGCGCCTGATTGTTTATTTCCGGCGGCCGGACAGTGTGCAGAGCATGGCGTTTGCCGCCTTGTGCCCGGCGGTAACGGTTGAATGCGGGCGCGCCGATACGAGCAGTGGCGCCGACCACGCCGCGGAATTCGTTCGCGCCGTGCTGAACCTGTCGGAATTACCGAGCCATCCGATTGCCGCGCATGACATCGATGTGTTCCACACCGTGGCCACGGTGCGGGTCCATCCGGATTGCAGCTTCACTTACGGCGAGACGCCGTGCGATCTGCGCTTCGCGGCGGATCTCGACCGGCTCAATTTCGCCGAAGTCGCCGCCGGAACACCGATCGGGACGCTCAGCGGCGGGTTCGACGAGCCGCTCGTGGTGACGAACGAAGCGGGGGAGATCGTCACCGACGACTATCTCGAGGCAGCCGACGGGATCGTGCGTTTTCGTCGCACGATGATCCCGGCGATGATCACGCTCGACGAGGAAGTGATCAGGCAGGATTGCGTCTGCTACCTGATGGAGCCTTACCCGTGGCAGAACACTCGCGGCGATCCGCGCAAGGAGACGACGGCATGAACCATCCGATTCCACGCGTGCCACTGTTGCTCGGAGCGGCGGGGCTGTTGCCGTTCCTCGTGCTGGCGCTCATGCTGTGGGCCTTACCGGCGGCTTATACGGACACGGCGGTCACCTGGCTGCTCGCCTACAGTGCGGTCATTCTCTGTTTCGTCGGCGCGCTGCATTGGGGCGTGGCGCTCGTACACCCCGAGATGGGTGATACGGAACGCGGACTGCTCATGGCCTGGAGTGTCGTGCCCGCGCTCGTCGCCTGGATCGCGCTCGCGTTGCCGCCGCTCGTTGGCATGCTCGTGATGCTGGCAATGTTTACCGTGCAGCTCGTCGCCGACCATATCCTCGTGCGGCGTTTTCCGGTGACCCCGTGGTTTCTCCACCTGCGCCAGCGCCTGACGGTCGTGGTTGTCGTATGCCTCGCGCTCGCGGCGACGTATTTGGGCATTAATTGAACCGTATGAATCGATCGCCGGTGTCCGGTTTCATACAATCTTGATCGCGATCACGGATCGCTGCCGGCGACGGGCGTCAAATTGGTCGTGAGCAATCAGGGCGGTTGCGGAGGAAAAAGCCGATGCGCAGACATGTCATTCCCGATGTCGTTCAGGGGCAGGAACTCGTAACGATGCCGCGAACCGCTACCGTCGCGGAAGCGGCGCGCCGTATGAACGAGCGCGGGGTGAGTTCCGTGCTCGTGGTTGAGCAAGGCCGGCTGCTCGGTATTTTCACCGTGCGTGACGTGGCGCGCCGGGTGGTCGGGCAGGACCGCGGGCTCGACACCCCGCTCGCCGACGTCATGACCGTCGACCCGGAAACGGTCGACGCGTTTGAAATCCCCCTGCGTGCGCTGCGTGCAATGCACGATGGCGGCTATCGCCACCTGCCGGTGACGGAGAACGACGCGGTTGTCGGGATCGTATCGCGCCGCGATTTCTTCCAGGAAGACGAGCGTTTGCTCGAAGACGAAACCGCGCTGTGGGAGCATTTGCGCTGAAGCGATAGCGGCTGCACGGCAGTGATGTCCGCGACTGCCGGCTCGCGGGCGGCCGTCACCCCGGAGCGCTGGCGCGACTGGCCCGCACGCGTTACAGCGTGTAGAAGTCGATCAACGCCGGCACGCAATCATTCTTCAGATGGATCACGTGACGCGCTACGCGCCAGCTGCCGCCGACGGCGATCAGCGCGAGTTCGTAGTAGCCGAAATTCACGTATTGCAGGCCGCTGCGCGGTTGGTAGACGTGGACCATGGCGCTGGCCCGCGCGTTAATCGTATCCGGATTCCCGGCAGTCACGGACGCCGCGATGTTCGACGTAAAATGCGTCGTACGCGGCAACGGTAACGCAGTGACGGACTGGCCGGAGCGCACGCGCGCAACCCGCTCCGCGAGGCCGGCGCGGCGATCGTGGTAGATCTGCGAGATTTCTCGATCGGGGTTGCTCGTCTCGGTGTCTTCGTCGCGCCATGCCGGCACCCGGTAAACCGCGTCCTCGTGGTACAGGTCGAGCCAGACGTCCCAGGCACGATCGTCGAGCGCGGCGCCGAGCCGGTTCAACAGGTCGTGCGCAATTTCGCCTGCTTGCGCGCTCATGCGCCGGCATCCGTAGCGAGCAACAGTCGCATCCATTCACGGTAACCCGCGTGGATACCCGTCTCGTCGCCGAAGCCGAAGCCCGTGGCACTGTACGAGCACCGCGCATCACTGAGGCCGAGTGCCGCGAACGCATCGCCGGCCGGGTCCGTCACGCCGAGGCCGCGCGCATACGCCAGCGCTGAACCTTCGCGCGCCGTGCGGTAACCCGCCTGGCTGAACTCGTACATCACGTTGTCGTCCGACGTGGCGAGTCCGCCCGCGTTGAAAAATTCCTCGTACTGCCGGATCCGGAACCGGCGCGCGTTAGCATCTTCACCGCGCGGCGCGAGGCAGTAGGATGTCATCCGCGTTTTGTCCACCGCCAGCGGCTCCCACGTGCGCAGTTGCAGGGATTGAATGTCGATCACCTGCACGTTCGGAAATATCGTCAGATTGCGCTGGCGCAGCATCCAGTCGAGCCGCTCCTCGCCCACGTGTTTGCGCACGCGTTCGAACAAAGCGCGATCGCGGGTGAGCGGCCGTTGCTCGGCGCTTTGGCCGGGCGCGCCGATCGACCACGACATCGCGTGGCCACGCGGGAAGCTGATCGTGCCGGATGCCGGCGCCCTGGCAGCGTCGCTGACGACGTCGAGATCCGGTGGTACCGGCGGCGGAGGCCGACGTTTCAGGATGTTGACGAAAGCCGCGTGCGTCGACGGGAAGTGGTAGGCATCGAGTCCGTTCTCAAACTGGAGTTTCCAGTTGCCATCGAACGTGTAAGACGCGGAACCCGGGATGAACTCGAGCCCGTCCGGCGCCTGATCGGCGACGAGGTCGAGCAGGATGCGTGCTTCACCGAGGTGCTCGTTCAGCGACGGTACCTCCCCGGACAGGCTCGCAAAGATAAATCCGCGATAATTCGCGACCCGCGCGACGGGCACGAGGTCGCGGTCGGTCGTAGCGAAAGTTTGCGGGTAGCGCCCGTCGTCACGCAGGGTCACGCCGATGTTGCGCCCGCGCGAGTCGTACGACCAGCCGTGGTAGCGGCAGACGTGGATTTTGCGCCGGCCCGCCGCGAGTGCGCACAACTGGGTGCCGCGATGACGGCAGCTGTTCAGAAAGCAGCGAATTTCACCGTCGCCGTCGCGGGTGAGGATCACGCCGCGGCGCCCGATCCGACGCGTGATGTAGGCGTGCGGCTCGGCGATCTCCGATTCGAGGCCGAGGAAAACCCACGTACCTTCGAAGATACGCGCGATTTCGAGTTCGAAAATGTCGCGGTCTGTAAACGCGTCCGGATGCACGCGGAATATGCCGTCGGTCGACCGATCATCAAGGAGTCGCGCAATATCCGGGTTGATGCGGCTGGATCGATTCATGGTGTCACCCGGCGTGCCGTGGAAGAGCAGCGAGCATAATCGATATCGTCGCGACGGACAAGCCGGTGGCCCCGGTTCTACGCGTCGCGGCGCGTGCCCCAGTCGTCCCAGAACGTGACGTCGCGCGCGGGCCGCCGTTGCGCCCGGCGCAACACGGCGTTGTGCACGTGCCCCACCGGCAACAGCACCGCGAGTGTCGCATCCGCCGGCATCTTCAGCAGCGCAGCGACTTCCGCTTCATAGCTCGACAGCAGGCTCGTCCACGTCGCGCCGAGACCGCGCGAGCGCAGGGCCAGCATGAGCGACCACGCGGCCGGCAGTACGGAGCCGTAGAAAGCGAGTTGACGCGGCACGTTTCCGGGCGGCCGCCCTTCGCGGCAGACGACGACGAGCGCCGGGAAATCCTGCAGGTGATCGGCAAGAAACCGGTAATTTCCGGACAGGCTTGCCGGCGCGCCGCCCGTGGTTTCCTGCTCGGCCGCGCGCGCGGCGGTGTAGTCATCGAACGCGCGACGATAGAGTTTCGCGATCGCGCGCTTCTTGTCGTCGTCCGTGACGATGACGAAGCGCCAGGATTCGCCGCCGACCCCGGTCGGGGCCTGGACCGCGAGTTCGATACACTCGAGCAGCAAGGCGGGATCGACGACGCGGGCGAAATCGATCCGCCGCCGCACGGAGCGGGTCGTGGCGAGAATTTCGTCGATATCCGGGCGCTCCGCACTCATCATCTCGTTTCCCTTAGCGTGATTTACCTGCGACCGCCGGTCGCCGCCGATGCACGGCACCGGCACCTCGCCATCGTGCGCGCACGCGCGACGACAAGCGTCGAACCGACCGGGCACGGCAATAGTACTCAACGCACGGCGCCCGTCGTACTGCTGCAGTGCGAACCCGTCGCGTGCTCAACGCGGCTTTGCACCCATGGTATCTTTTGCCTCCGCGCCGCGCGCGCTGCGCGCGTGAATCGGCGAGCCTACACAAACACAGCGGGGGTGGCGGATGGAAACGATCAACGACGATCCGAACAGAATCCTGTTACAGGCCGGCATGGCAGTGTTGCTGATTGCGCTGGCACTCGCCTGGACACTCGTGTTCACCCGGGCGATCCCGATCGACATCGTGACGAACGTGATCGCGGATTATCCGCGCCTGTTGCAGGCGCATATCGATTTTCTGCTGATGGGCGCGCTGCTGCTCGGTTTCTATGGCGCGCGGGTGCCGTTGCCGAAAAGCGTGCGCGGCGCGATGGCGATCGGCGTGTTTACGAATCCCGCGGGCTTTCTGTATCTCGCGTTGTGGCCGGAGCTGATCACGGATGCGTTTCTCGCATTCTCAATCGTAAGCTTCGTGATCACGACTTACGGCTTTGGTATGGCCTGCGTCGTCATTCTCAGATCAACCGTGAGTCGGCGCGCGGAATCCTTCCCCGCCGGGCGCGCGGCGGCGACCAGCGGCGCCTGAGTCGCGCGCTGTATTTCCGATCATCGTGCCCGTGTTGTTGCGTAACAGCGTCCATCGATTCGGATGGATCGCGCGGATCGCGCACTGGACGACGGTTGCCCTGGTCGTGATCGTCTTCATCGACATCAGTGGCCTCGATGTGCCGCCGAAGCTTGCGCGGCGCGAGGCCGTCGTCGCGTTTCACGTGTCCCTGGGCGCAGTCGTATTGCTGCTCATGCTCGGCCGGCTCGGCTGGCGCTTATCAAACCCGAACCCCGTACGCGCATGGAATCTGTCGCCGGGACACCGCACGTTCGCGATCTCCGTGCACCGGCTCATGTATGTCGTCGTCATCGGCTTGTGCCTGTGCGGAATCGCCGCGGTTATCGCCGACAGTGCACCGCTCGAGGTTTTCGGTCTGCGCCTGGCGTCCCCGGCAATGGCCGCGCATGCGACCTCGCACGCGCTCGCGCTCGACGTCCATGCGCGGCTTGCGACCGTATTGCTCATCATGATCGCGGCGCACGCGACGACGGCCGTCGTGAACCAGGTGTTCGCCGGCGACGAGCCGCGCGCGCAATGACGGGTCCGGCGCATGTCTGAATTACTCGGGATCTACGCCGGCGGCCTGCGCGCGCTCGAACCCGAAGGCCAGGCTACCGGCATGTTCAAACAGCCGCTGGAACGCGCCGAAGTGACGCGGCTCGGTATCGCCGGTGATCAGCAGGCGGATCGCCGCATCCATGGCGGACCGGACAAGGCCCTGCACGAATTCGCCCGCGTCAGCTACACGGCGATTGCGCAGAGTTTCCCCGCACTCGTCGCTGCCGCCGTCCCCGGCACGCTCGGCGAGAACCTGTCGAGCGCGGAGCGTGATGACGCGACGGTGTGTATCGGCGATACGCTGCGGATCGGCGGGGCGCTCGTACAGGTGTCGCAACCGCGGCGCCCGTGCTGGAAAATCAATCACCGCTTTGATTGCCGCGAACTATCGCATTTCATCGAGCGCCGGCAGCTGACCGGCTGGTACTATCGCGTTCTCGAGCCCGGCGTGATCGCGCTCGGCGACCGCATCGAGTTACTCGAGCGCGCCGATCCGGGTGTCACGATAGCGGCGTTTACGCGAACGGTCACCGCGCACCGGCCGGAGGCCGATGCGCTCAATGTGCTCATCAATGCGCACGGGCTCAGTGAGGAATGGCGGGCCCGGCTGACCCGGCGGCGCGACTATCTCGCGCGGCGCAGGGGCGCGGGCCGGGTATCGCCGGCCGCCGGCGACAACACGAACACGGAGTAAGCTGCTTATGGCCATTCGACGAATTCTGCGCATGGGGCACCCGCTTTTGCGCGAGGTGGCGCGGCCATTGCGCAGCGAGGAAATCGGCACGCCGGAAATGGAGCGACTGATCGCCGACATGGTCGATACGCTGCACGACTACGGCGGCATCGGCCTCGCCGCACCCCAGATCGGAGAATCCGTGCGGCTGGCGCTGATTGAAATTCCGGGCGGTGCCACGCGCTACGGCGACCTCGTGCCGATGTCGCTGTCCGTATTCATCAATCCCGTGATCGAAGTTGTCGACCCGGCCATCGCGGGCTACTGGGAAGGGTGTCTGTCCGTGCCCGGTTTGCGCGGCTTCGTCGAGCGGCCACAGCACGTTCGGATCAACTACCTGTCGGAGTCGGGCGAGGCGAAATCACTCGAACTGAAGGGCTTCGCCGCCACCGTGTTTCAGCACGAATTCGATCATCTCGACGGCAAGCTCTACATCGACCGCATCACGGACACCCGGCTGCTCGCGTTCGAACAGGAGTATGAGCGCTACGCCCTGCCACACCTCGAAGCGTAATCAGTCGGCCGCATACAGCGACTGGTGAAAGCGGTTCATGCCGCGGATCCAGCGGTCGTAATCCGCGGTTTTTCGCCGCATGTATTCCTCGACTTCCGGGTGTGGCAGGATCAGAAAGCGCTCCTCGCGCAAACCCTCGACGACGGTTTCCGCGAGCACATCGGCTTCGATCATGCCGTCGTTCGCGGCTGCGGCGACGCCCTTGTTGTTCATTGCCTCGCCGGACGTCATCGCCGTGCGCACGGCCTGCGGACATAACAGCGACACGCGGATCCCCTCGTGCGCATACGTCATGGCGATCCACTCGCCAAGCCCGACCGCGGCGTGCTTCGTCACGCCGTAGGCAACCCCGCCGATCTGATTGAGCAAACCCGCGGCGGAGGCGGTATTCATGAGGTAACCACCGCCACGCGCGACCATGCGCGGCACGAGATGGCGCGCGGCATAGACGTGCGCCATTACGTTCACGTCCCAGATCAACTGCCATTCGTCGTTCGGTGAATCGAGACTGTCGGCGGCGGCGATGCCGGCATTCGAGCAAAACAGGTCGATCGGTCCGATCGTGGTTTCCGTCGTTTCGATCAGGCGCGCGATCGCCGCTTCGTCGCTGACGTCGGTTTCCATCGATGTGCCGCCGACGGCGTCGGCAACTGCCTTCGCCCCTGTCGCATCGCGATCGGCGACGACGATGTGCCGCGCGCCGGCCCGGTCGAAGCGCAATGCGAGCGCCTTGCCGATGCCGTTCGCGCCGCCCGTGATAACGATGATCTTGTCGGCCAGTTCCATGCAGGTGTCCCGGTTGATGTGACCGCCATATTCTACGGTCTGATCAATGTCGGGATCAGGATCGGCTTCGTCGTTCCTTGCCGGCATGCGCGCCCGGTGAACGCATTGCCGTCGCCACTGGACGCACCGAACCGGTGCATTCCCGCCGGAGAAGGAATAGCGGGGTCAGATGAAACGTTGTGGGAAAGTTGTACCGGACCCCGCTTTTTCGATCTGAATCAGCGGTGCATCGTCAGGTATTCCGGGGTGATTTTCAGGCCAACCGCGGCGGCGAGCCGATTCGCACCCGCGTAGAACGCGGCGGTCGAGGCGATGGTCCAGATCGCTTCGTCGTCGAACCCTTCCGCGCGCAGCACGTCGCGTTCGGCATCGCCGATCGCTTCCGGCTCCTGCAGCACCATGACGGCGAAATCGAGCATTGCCCGATCACGACGCGACAGCTCGGCCAGCTTGTAATTACGACCGATGTACTCCGCGAACACGGGATCGCCACAGACGCCGCGCAACGCGGCACCGTGATGTGCGCAGCAGTACGCGCAACCGTTCGTGTGCGCGCTGACGAGCGCAATCAGTTCGTGGTCGAGCGGGGACAGGCCCGAGTCCGCGCGCATCAGTTCCATGTAGGGAACCATGAAAGCTCGCAGGCGCTGGTTGTCCGTTGCGAACAGGCGCACGAAGTTCGGCATAAAACCGTATTTCTTTTCGATCCCGCGGACCATGCTCGCCATTTCGGCGTCGAGGTTGTCGCGCTCCCTGAGCGCGAGCCCGCAGATGTCGCGGACGGTGCTGGCAGGTTCGATGCTTGCTGCGGTCGTGGCCATCGGATTCTCCTTTTGAGGGGGCGGTTTGATGATGCTGTCGCACCTGCAAGTCTAGCGCCGAATGCCGCGTCGGGTACGAGCGCTTTCTGCCTCGCGCCCTTATCCGTAGCGCCGGTCATATCGCTGTCACGTTGCGCGGTTAAGCTGCTCGCGCTTGTTGCGTCGCGGCACCCGGCACCGTTCCGGATCCGCCGGCGTGGTGTGAACAATTACCGGAACCAACCTCATCGCGCGCCTTGTGTCGCGCGAGGCAAGGGGTCATCATCAACGCTGGCCACGGATCGGTGGCAGGTGAAAAAAATAATAGCTTGGGTTTGGTCCAGGCGCCCGCAAGAGGCGCCACGTTTCGGTTCCAAACCCGGTCGGCAGGACGGATAGGGAGGTGTTTCGATGGCTTTAACAGGCTGGCCCGCGCGCGCGGGAGCAGTGGCGCTGCTGTGGTTTGCGCTGATTCAGAACCCGCTGGCGGCCGTTTCCGTCGCCGATGTCTCCGGAAATCCGCTTGATGAAGTGACGGTCGGTCTGTTCATCGATGGCCTGCGCCTCGATAGTGTACCGGGGTTCTTCGATTTCGAAGCCGTGCTCGCGTTCGATCCGAATCTCACATTAATGCGCGTCGAGGCTGGCCCCGACGCACCTTCAGGGCCCGGGGACATTTTCTGGGTACTCCACACCGCAGCGGACACCGTCGGTTTCAACGCGGGGTACATGAGTGACCCCGGCCCGTTCGTGAATGCCGAAGTATTGCGTCTCACGTTCAAGGTTGGCGCCGCGTCCGGCGCCGGCCCGTTTGCCATTGCTGCAACGCAAAATTATGTCGGCGCCTCCGTCGTGCCGCTGCCGCCGGCGCTCGTATTGTGTACCGGCGCGCTTGCCGCGCTGTCCATGTTCCGCCGCCGCACCTGATGGTGCCGCGCGTGCACGCGTGGCACGCCGTATTGACTCCGTCGGCACGGGGGCGCACCGCCCTTGCCGCAAACCCACTCAATCACAATAAGGCCTGCGCATGTCGACGAGCGTAACGGACTTCGTGTCGCGCCGCGCGCGACGACCAGCCCCCGGTGGACTTCGCGCCGGGATCCGGCCACTGCAGGCATTGCACAGCCGCACCATCGCCCCGGGTGCGAACCCGCCGTTCAGGCGCAAGGCGCTGTTCGAGGCGCTCGAACCGCGGCTGCTGCTGTCGGCCGATCCCCTCAGTGCCGCGGCGCAAACGGCTTTTATGGGCGGGCTCGACGAGTTGCGCGACTGGGCCGACCGCCTCGACGACTACGACCTGCTGGCGCAGCCGCTGCCGGTGCTCAATACCGCGATCAGCGCCGCGCTCGACCTGCCGAACCTGCTCCAGGACCGCCTGATCACGCCCATTGGTGATTTCTTTGGCGACTTCACCGGCGGCGACCTGCCGACGGCGGACGACCTCGCCGGGTTTCTGAGCGGCTTGCCGGACAGCGTCGGCGACGTCACCGGGGAGCTGATCGGCGATGAATTCCTGTTCGGTTTCGTCTTTGATGCGTCGCGCGAGACGACGGTAGCCGGCATCGACCTGCCGGGGGTGAGTGCGCTCGGCCTCGATGTCGACACGGGCTCGGTGTCGGTCGACTTCGCCGCGCGGTTTTCGACGGCGCTGACGCTCGGACTCGACCTGTCGGACGGCAGTCTCGACGTCGACGACTTCTTCGTCCGCTTCGACACGCTCAGCGTCGGCGCCACGGCCACCGCGAATCTGCCGGACCTCGATGCCGGGTTCGGCTTTCTCGATCTCACGGTCGCCGGCGGCGAGCTCATGCTCGACGTCGACGCCGATCTGACGCTCGCGAATCCCGACGCGGATCCGGACGGCAGGCTCACGCTGACGGAATTGCGCGACACGGAACTCGCGGATCTCGTGGCGTTCTCGGTGACGAGCGATCTGTCGCTGACACTGCCGCTCGATGCGGATTTCCTGCCGTTCTCCACCGACGAAACCCCCACGCTCACCCTCGGCAGCAGTGACGTCTACGACGCCGAAACGACGCTGATCGCATTCGAGAATTTCGATCCGGTCGGCGCGGTGCAGCAGCAGGCGGAAGACGCGCTCGTGCAGGGCCTGATGGCGTTCGGCGACACGCTCGATGGCATCAACGAGGGTCTGCTCGCGACCCCGGTGCCGTTTATCGGCGGCAATCTCGGTGACCATTTCGATCTCGGCGGCATCGTTCAGACCCGCCTGATTCAACCGCTGCAGGATTTGCTCGCGGCAGACGGCCCGGTAGACCTCGCGCAACTCGAGGCCTTGTTCAAAGGCCTCGGCGGCGCCGCCGATGGCGTGGATCTCGATATCGATCCGGACGCGGTAACCGCGCAGATCATCGAGGACGAAACGGAAAACTCGCGCGAACTCACGTTCGACCTCGCCTTCGCGTCGCTCAGAACGAGCGAGGTGGCGCTCAGTTTTGGCGACGATCTCGCCACTGCCGGGCTCAGCGTTGCCGGTGATTTCAACGGCGATCTGATCACCGAGCTGTTCGCCGACTTCACGTTTGGCGTGAACCTGGCCGCGCTGCCGTCGGTATCGGACGCGTTCTTCCTGCGCTTCAACAACGACCCGCGTGCCCGCGCCGCGCTGATGCTCGACGACATCGACGTCGCCGCGAGTTTCGGTTTTCTCGAACTCGACATCGTCGACGGCAGTGCGAGCCTCGATGCCGAGGTTTCCGCGCACCTGAACGATCCGAACGCGGATGGCAACATCACGCTCGGTGAACTGACCGGCACGCCGCTCGACGATCTCGTCGACCTGACGTCGACCTCGGCGCTCGCCGTCGATCTGCCGATCCAGGCGGCCATCGGCGATCACGATTTCAACAGCGGCGCCGATCCGCGCGTCACGCTGACCGACGACAACCTGTTCGATACCGACCCGCCGGATTTCCAGCTCGAGGATTTTGACGGCCTGCTCGATTTCAACAACATCAGCAGCGCCGACATGGTCAGCGCGTTCGGACAGCTCGCGAACTGGCTCGATCAATTATCCGGCCTCGATGCGCTGAATATCGAAATCCCGTTCACCGAAGGCACGACCCTCGGCGACGTGATCGATTTCGGCACCGCGTTCGCCGGCCCGGTGCTCGACCTGCTGCAGGATCCGAACAACGGTTCAACGAATTTCTCCGACGCGGCGAGCCTCGAAGCGCTCGTGCCCGCGCTTACCGGGGTCGACTACGATCCGACCACGCGCGAACTGACCTACACGCTCGCGTTCGCGACCGACCTCGATCCGATCACCGTGAACGCGGGCTTCGATTTCGACCTCGGCCCGCTCGGCGGTATCAGCACGGCGAGCACGCTCGGCTTCACCCCGAGCCTGACGGCGACGACGACATTTGGTGTCCTGCTCACGGAACTCGGCGAATCACCCGAGGGGGTGAAGTTCCGGCTGACGAACGCGACGGAACTCGACACCCTGAACGCCGGCAACGGCGTCTTGACCGAGTCCGGTGCCGATCTCGAAATCAGCCTGCGTGACGGTTCCACCCATAGCGTTGATCTGAGCGCCGCAACGACGATCGGCGACGTGCTCGTGGCCCTGAACGCGGCTGCGCCGGGCATGCTCGTCGCGCGCATCAACAATGCGGAAAACGGCCTCGAACTCGAAGATCTGACGAACGGGCTCGTGCAGGATTTCCGGGTCAGGGGGCTGAACGGTTCGCTCGCCGGCCTGCAACTCGGCATTTTCGGCACCGATAACGACGCCGACGGCACGATCGACGGCAAGCCGCTGCACGGCGATTCGCTGATGAATCACGTGTTCCTGCGCGACACGCAACTCGACGCGAGTCTCACCGTGTTCGCCGACGATATCGATGCACTCGCGAATTTCGGCATCGTCGGGGTCGGCATCGAGGACGGTTCCGCGAGCGGCACGATCACCGGCTCGATCAGCCTGACCGACCCGGGTGGTCCGGGCAATCGCCTGACGATCCGCGAGATCACGGAAAACATCAATTCCGTGCTGTCGCCGAGCTTCAGCGGTTCCGTCGATCTCGACCTGCCCGTCGTGCTCACCGGCGCGCTCGACGGGCTCATGATCGGCACGAGCGGACAGCCGCGGCTGTCCGTCAACCTCGCGGATATCGCCGACCCGACGTCGCTGACGTTCGAAACGTTCAATTTCAACGAACTGTTCGACCTGCAGGATCTGTCGCTCGCCGATGTCATCGCCGGCCTCAGGGGCGCGCTCGGCTTCGTCGCCGGCCTCGAGGACCGTCCCGAACTCGATTTCGATATTCCGCTGATCAACGTGAATCTGCAGGAAGTCGTTGGTTTCGCTGACAACTTCGATGCGTTCCTCGTCGAACTCGAAAGCCTCGCCAGCGGCGATTTGCAGGGCCTCGAAGCCCTGATCGAAGACGCGCTGGGTCTCGGTGCGGGCGACAGCCCGCTCGTCGAACTGAGCCTCGATACCTCGATCGCCGATGCCACGGCCCTGCGTCTCGACCTCGTGTTCGAGCACGGCGTGGCGGAGCATTTCGCGCTCGACATCGGTCTGCCGGATCTCGGCATTCCCGCGGTGTCCTCGATCATCGATCTGAACGGCGAAGCGATGCTCGAACTCGAAGCCGGCGCGTCGTTCGCCCTGGCGCTCGGTATCGACCTGTCCGATCCGCTCGCGCCGGTTGGCTTCCTGTACGACGACACGGGGGTGGAATTCACCGCGAAGGCGCTCGCGAACGACGTGAATTTCGATGCCTCGGTCGGTCCGATCGGCGTGTTCATTCGCGACGGTCAGGCCGGGATCAACCGTTCAGGGGCCGGCAACAACGACGCGGCGCGTTTTGCGCTCGGTCTGTCCGGCGACGGTAACGGCCGCGTGTTCTTCGACGACATCGATTTCAACGCACTCGACATCGAACTCGAAGCCGCCGCGTTCGCGAACCTGCCCTTGCGTTTCCCCACCGACGATCCGGCCGATGAAATCATCGTGCTGGAAATGGGCATTTCGGACTTCACCGATATCGCCGGCAGCACGACGTTCCCGAACATCGACGCGGTCGGCGACGCGTTCAACGACGCGATTGGCAACATCGATTTGTCCGCGACGCTCGACAGCCTGATCGGCGGCTGGCAGGGCGCGACCGATCTGATCCTCGACGCGATGCGCGGCGAAGTGTTCGGCGTCGAGTTGCCGCTGATCGGCGATGCGCTGCGCGACGAGGCGGATTTCCTCGAAAATATCCGCGATGCGGTCGTCGACAACTTCAACGACCTGACGGAAACCGGGGTGTTGTTCGTCCAGCAGGCGTTTTTCGATGCCCTCGGCCCCGGCGGTATCAAGCTGCTGCAGGACATCGACGGCGATACCGACATCGATCTCGACGATATCCGGGTACGCCAGATCGAGGATGGTGGTCTCGTCACCGGGGTCGAATTCGACATCCTCATGGGCCAGGACCTGCTCGACCTCGACGTCCCGCTCGGCTTCGACCTCGGCCTGCCGGGCTTCGGTCTCGAAGTCGACGGCGGGGTCAATGTGAAGCTCGGCTACGACATTTTCCTCAGCCTGGGCTTAAGCCTCGATGACGGCTTCTATCTGAACACCGAAGGTCTCGACGGCTCCGGCATGCCGGAAATCGTGCTCGACCTGCTCGTCACGGCACCGGGATTGTCCGCGACGGGTGAACTGTTCTTCCTGCAACTCGACGTCGAAGACGACAATTCGCGCTTCGAAGGTCAGTTCATCGTCGACATCATGGATCCCGATGACGACGACGGAAAACTCACGATCGACGAGTTCGGCCGCGGTTTTGGCAACATCATCGACGTCGGCTTCGAAGCGACGGCCGACATCAATCTCGATCTGATCGCGAGCTTCGACGGGCAGAGTGCGTTTCCGCGTATTCGCGCCGATCTCGGCATCGACTGGCTGTTCAATCCGTTCGAGGATATTGCCGACGCCGTTCCGACGATCTCGTTCGAAAACGTCCAGCTCAGTCTCGGCGATTTCTTCAATGACTTCGCGGGCCCGGTGCTCGGCCAGATCCAGGAAGTGCTCGAACCGATCCAGCCGATCATCGAGATCCTGACGACCCCGCTGCCGGTGATCTCCGAATTGTCCGGCGGCGATGTCACGATGCTCGATCTCGCGCGCATGCTCGGCGGCGGTGCCGAGACGGCGGTCGACTTCATCGAAGCCGTGATCGGGGTCAATGATTTCATCAACAGTATTCCGCTCGATGCCGACGGTTTGTGGATCGACCTCGGCGGATTCGGGGTCGACGGTCTCGCCGCGCTCGGCCGCAGTGGCTCCGGACCGCTGACCCCGATGGTCGGCGACCCGATGCGACCGGAACTGAACGCACGAACGGACACGGTGAACCAGGTCGGCAGCGCCGGTGGCGGCAAGGCCGGCGGGTTCAAGAACAATCTCGAAGGCGGCAAGGTCGATATCAGCTTCCCGCTGATCGAGGATCCGCTGTCGGTCTTCAACCTGATCCTCGGCGGCAGTGTCGATATCTTCCTGCTCGACCTGCCCCCGATGGGCGTCGATTTCACATATTCGCAGTTTTTCCCGGTACCGCCGTTCCCGATCCTCGGCGCGGAACTCGGCGGACGCGTGTACGCGATCGCGGACTTCGCGTTCGGCTTCGATTCGAGCGGCATCCAGGAATTTCTGATCAGCGACGATCCGCTCGATATTTTCGAGGGGTTCTTCATCAGCGATCGCGAGAACCCGGACGGTACCGGTGCCGATGTGCCCGAGATCACGCTCGGCGCGAGTATCTTCGCCGGCGCGAAGCTGAATCTTGGCCTCGCCGAGGCCGGGGTGCGCGGCGGCATCACCGCGGAAATCCTGTTCGACCTGCACGACAATAACGACGACGGCCGCGTGCGACCGTCCGAGCTGATCGAGAATTTCGAACTCGGACCGATCCATGTGTTCGATATCTCGGGCACGCTCGACGCGTTCCTCGAAGCATTCCTGAAGATCGATCTGTTCCTGTTCTCGATCGATGAAACGTTCACGCTCGCGGAAGTCCGCCTGCTCGATTTCGCGATCGAGCGGCCGACCCCGGCGCCGGGCGAGACCCTGCCCGCGCTGGCCGCGCAGTCCGGCGGCACGATCACGCTCGCGCTGACGGAAGACGTCGACAAATTCACGATCAAAAAGGGTCCTGCCGACGGTGACGTGCTCGTCGAGGCGTACGGCCGCCAGGAACTGTATACCGGGGTCAACCGGGTCGTGGGTCACGCGGGCGGCGGCGATGACAGCATTACGATCGAACGCGACGTCGTGCTCTCGGCCGGGGTCGAGATCTTCGGCGGAGCCGGCAAGGACCGGATCACGATGCTCGGCACGGGTAACGCCGTTATCCGCGGCGACGACGGCGACGACATCCTGATCGGCGGCCGTGGCGACGACCTGATCCTCGGCGGCCTCGGCAACGACATCCTCGAAGGCGGCGATGGCGAAGACCGGCTCGAAGGCGGGCTCGGTGACGATATCCTCAAGGGCGGCCGTGACGACGATGAATTGTTCGGCAACGAAGGAGCCGACACGCTGTTCGGCGGTCGTGGCGACGACCTGCTCGAAGGTAACGATGGCGACGATATTCTCCTCGGCGATCGTGGCGGCGACACGATCCTCGGCGGCGCGGGCATGGACCGCATCGAGGGCGGCGCCGGCAACGACGATATCGACGGCGGCGCCGGCAACGACATCATCTATGGCGACGACCAGCCAGCGTTCGGCGCGGAAGCCGCGGGCGCGGATGAATTCACGCTCGACGGGCGCGACATCATCCACGGTGGTGACGGCGACGACCTGATCTACGGCGGTGCGCGCAACGACGATATCTACGGCGGAGCCGGCAAGGACACGATCTACGGCGGCGAGAACAACGATCTCATCTACGGCGGCGACGATGACGACACGATCTACGGTGGCGGTGGCAGCGACGAGTTGTATGGCGACCTCGGCAATGACCTGATCTACGCCGATATCGATGCCGCCGGCGGCAGCGTCGAAGCATTCCACGTGATCGACGGCGGCGCCGGCGACGACGTCATCTATGGCGACAATTACGCCGACACGATCCGGGGCGGATTCAACGTGCAGGTCGTGCCCGGCGTGGTCAGCGACAACGACGTGATCTTCGCGCTCGGCGGCGCCGATTTCATCGATGCCGGGCAGGGCGACGACATCGTCTACGCCGGTGCGGGCGACGACGAAGTACGCGGCGACCAGGGCAACGACATCCTCTACGGCGACGACGGCAACGACGATATTTTCGGCGGCCTCGGCAATGACTTCATCAACGCCGGCAGCGGCGACGACTGGGTCGTCGGCGGCTTCGGCAACGATACGATCCGTGGCGAAGGCGGTCAGGACATGATCTGGGGCGGCCTCGCCTCGAGCGTCGTCACGCGCGCCCACTTCGACCGCAGCAGCGCCGCGGCGATCACGGCGAACTTCGAATTGCCCGCCCGCTTCGAGGAAGTCGAAGCGCTGTATCCCACGGGCTACCTGCCGCCGCTGATTACGCCGAAAGTGCTCGGCGGCCAGAACGTCGAAGGTGATCTGCTCGACGGCGCCGATGATATCGACGGCGGCAGCGGCATCGACTTCCTGTTTGGCGGCGACGAAGTCGACCGCATACGCGGCGGTGACGACAGTGACTACATCGACGCCGGCGCGGGCGACGACACGGACGTACGCGGCGGTGGCGGCGACGACGTGATCCGCGGCGGCTCGGGACGCGATTCGCTGTTCGGCGATTTCGGCCTCGACCAGCTCTACGGTGACGGCGGCGACGACAACCTGTTTGGTGACGGCGGTGACGAGACCGGGTCAACGCTCGGTCAGCGCCTGTTCGGCGGCGCCGGTCGCGACAACCTGTGGGCCTATGCGCTGACGCAGGACTTCGCGACGGAAGCCGCGGTGTGGGGCGACCAGCTGTTTGGCGGCACGGGCGGCGATTTCCTGTTCGGCAATATCCGCAAGGAAGTGCTGTCCGGCGAGACCGGCAACGATTTTATTTCCGGTGATTACCTGCGCGGCAAGCGCTACGGCCCGAATATCACGGCTGATCGCAGCGGCGCGGACGACCTCATCATCGGCGGCAGCGGCCAGGACCAACTCCTTGGCGGTGGCGGCAACGACACGATCTGGGGCGGCGCCGACACGGACTGGCTCGAAGGTCAGAACGGTAACGACATCCTCTACGGCGGCGGCGGCATCGATATCATCGTCGCCGATCACCCGCCGCTCGATCTGCCCAAGGCCGATCGCGACGCCTGGATCCTGGGCGACACCATCGACGGCCATTTCGGCAATGTCACCGAAGGCGATGTCGAAGACGACAATGCCACCGACATCCTGCTGATCGAAGGCACGCAGGCGAACGACGAGATCCTGTTGTCGCAAGGCAGGGACGCGAACGGCGACCCCAATGGCAACCTCAATGTCACCATCAACTCGCGCGGCACCATCATCGACGAGCGCGAATTTCAGATCGAATGGCGCGATGAAAACGGTACCCCGCTGGTCGAGCAGATCCGCGTGTCGGGCTTGCTCGGCGACGATACGATCGGTTTCGTGCAGGGCGAGAACGCGCTCGATATCAGCGACCTCGTCGCGCGCTCGAAGGATTTCATTGGTGTCTTCGACGGCGGCTCGGGTGACGACATATTAATCGGCAGCGAAGGCCGCGATCGCCTCGACGGCGGCCGCGGCAGCGACGTCGCGTTCGGTTTCGGCGGCAACGACCGCCTGTTCGGCGATTTCTTCGACGGCGCGCCGGGTGATCACGACATCCTGTATGCGGGCGGCGGCGACGACGATCTGATCGGCGGCTCGGGTACGAACGAACTGTACGCGTGGTCGTTCAATCCGCTGGCCGACTTCATCGGCGCATTCGATCGCAACGGCGATCCGATTTATCTGCCTGGCGCCGACATGGCGGGCCCGACGTTCGGTAACGGTGCCTCGAGCTTTGGCGTATTCCGTGCGGCCGACGGCAGTTTCCTCGATGACGACCTCGCGTTCATATTGCCCGACGGCACGCTCGCCGATCGCGCGCTCGACGAAAACGGCGACGGTGTCATCTACCTCGCCGCCGACGGCTCGCTCCACGACGACGATGGCGATGCCGACGCGGACGGCTTCCTCGACAGTGACGGCATCAGCGCACCGCGCACCGCGGTCGCGTTGCCGCAGCGTGAAGACACGGGGCTGAACCGGATCCTCGGTGGCGACCGCGATGACCTGCTGTTCGGCGGCACCGGGCTCGATTTCATGTACGGCGGCGACGGCGACGACACGCTGTATCGCCCGGACGGCACGGTGTTCTCCGCCGCCGACGGCGGCGCGCTCGGCGGCAGCGGCGACGACGACGACGCGTGGAAGGAATACGCGAAGAGCACGGACCGCGTGTGGTACTACAGCGGCACCAACACCGATGATGTGATCAGCGTCGATCTCGTTACCGAGCCTGGCTTGCTGCAGGACCATCACCTGATCACACGCCTGACGAACAACAACGGCAACTTCACGTTCGACGCGCAGGTCCGTCTTGATTTCTATGCGACGGACGGCGATGGCGATTTCATCTGGGATCCGACGGAAGTGCTCGTCGACGTCGAAGCGCTGCGTTCGGCCGATCCGAAATCGCGCAATGATTTGCTGCAGGATGAACTCGCGCGTCAGGAAACCGATCTCGTGTCGCGTTTGCTGCCGGAAGAAGGTGACTTTCTCGCGATCATCATCGATGCGCTTGATGGCGACGACATCATTACGATCGGGCCGACCGTACAGAAAACCGTGTGGGTGGATGCAGGCGCCGGCGACGACCGGGTCGAAATGCTGGCCGGCAATGCCATCCGTATCGATCGCACTGAATACAACGGCCGCAACGACACCGCCGCGTTCGCGAAAACGCTCGGCGGCGCCGCGGTCATCGAAGCCGGCGCCGCGGCGCCCGCGTTCGGACGCCCGGGCCAGGACATCACGTTCGCGATCGCACTGAACGGCGGTGTGCCGATCCAGATCGACCTCGACCGCAGCGCGGGTTTCGATAATCTCTCGGCTGCCGACCTCGCCGCCGATCTGAACGCGGCGATTGCCGGGACCGGACTCGGCGATGCCGTTCAGGCGAGCGCCGTCGACGGCCTGTTGCGTTTCGCGACGACGACACTGGGCGGGGGCACGAGCCTTGCACTGACGGGAGCGGACCTCGCGATCCTGGGTTTCAGTGACGGCGATACGGCGACGAGTTCCGTGCTGAAAGGCGTTACCGGGTTCTACGGCCTGTCGCTAGACAACCCCGCGGATGTCGACTGGTACCGCTTCTCCCTCGATGGCGCCCCGGGCGAATTCGCGGAAATCCGCTTCGACAGCATCTCGCCGCGTGACGGGGTGGTGGTCGAATTACTGCGGGCCAACTCCGGCGACTCGAGCGGCTACACGAAACTCGCGAGCAGCAACGACGGCAGTCTCAATCTGCATGCACTCGGGCTCGACGCGGGCGAGTATTTCCTGCGCATCAGCGACAATCGTATACCGACTTCCTACGATCTCGTGATCGACCTCGACGATGGCTTCGCCGAGACCCGCCAGGATTTGTCCGCGAACCGCACCGCGTTGAATCCCGACGGTTCTGTCGCCCCGTTCGTGAACCGGCAGAATTTCGAACGCCGCGATGTGATCATCGGCGGCGACGGCAACGACGTCCTCAAGGGCGGCTTCGGTGAGGACTGGATCTTCGGCGGCGCCGGTAACGACGTGCTCACCGGCGGTGACGATCACCAGGCCTCGGATCTGTTGTTCGGCCAGGACGGCGACGACATCTTCCAGATCATCCCCGACCAGCTGCCGTTCCTGACCGGCTCCGATCAAACGTTCATTCCGACGTACAACGACCAGTTCGTTGGCGGCGAAGGCAATGATGAAGTGCTGTTCCTCGGTGGCGATACGGACGTGCAGGGCCGCGACGTACCGGACTTCGTCTCGCTGCGCTGGAATCGCTTCCTGCATCGCTATGAGTTCACGAGCCAGGTGTGGGATACCGCGAACCAGGAATTCCTGACGCAAACCGACGGTCTGCCGGCGGTCGTCATGGGTGGTCGTGACCTGCCCGCCGGTGGCGAGATCCTCGCGGACCTCGCGCTGACGATTACGGTCGATGGCGATGATCCCGTCGATGTGATCCTGAGTGCCGCGGCAACGCAGGACAACAACGGGGTCGAGGATCTCGTGGCCGATCTGAACCTTGCGCTCGCCGATGCCGGTCTGGCCGATCGCGTGCTCGTCGATCAGGTCGATTTCCGCCTGCGCTTCATCCGCCTCGGGACGGGCCCCGCCACGGGGCTCATCGTCGAGGACCTGGCCGTGGCCGACGTCGAGGGTGAATTCAATGCGCTCGGCCTTGCCCGTCGCGGTGAGGCGGCCGGCGACGAAACGGTATTCGTGCAGCATTACGCGTTCTTCCAGGCGCGCCAGATCGAGAATCTCACGATCAACACGCGCGGTGGCGACGACGAAGTGCGCGCCGACACGGAGTTCAAGTTCCCGAACACGGACAGTGAGTGGGGTATCTCGCTCGGCGACGTGGAACAGCAGGCGCACCTGTTCGGGAATCTCGTGATCCGCGGCGGCGACGGCGCCGATCGCCTGTTCGGCGGCGCCTACGGCGACACGATTGATGGCGGCACCGGCGCCGATCTGCTCGTCGGCGGTCCCGGCGATGATGAACTCATCGGCGGTGGCGGTAACGATCTGATCTTCGGCAACGGCGGCACCACCCCGGACGTGTTCGAACTCGTCAGCCGCAACGGTGAGTCGAGCCGCAACGATACGTTCGATTTCGCCGCGCGCCTGCCGGCGCTGACGGCGAACTCGAGCGTCGAAGGCCTGACGTTCCATCTTGGTGACCGGGACGACTGGTACCTGATCGACACGCCCGAGGCGATCCGCAAGTTCGGCGATAACTTCGATGCGACCCTGTTGAAAGACATGATCGATGTCGTCGAGGTGAACCCGGACGGCAGTGACGGCCAGCACTTCGACTACTACCTGTTCGCGGCGCAGGATCTCGGCGCCGATTCGGCGCTCGAAATCGTGCCGGTAGAAGAGTTCAGCGGCGTACCGGACTACTACCTGCTGCACGTCGTGCACACGCTGCCGCTCGAGTCGATTGCGGACAAGGTACTCGACAGTGGTCCGAACCGTTTCGCGTTGACGGACGAAGACGGCCAGTTGATCGACAACTTCGGCGGACTTGGCGGACTTTCGGGTCCCGAGCGTCTGCCGTATGTCGCCGACGACCAGGGCTCGTTCGCCGACGGCGCGCTGGACTTCAACAACGATGTCGTCCAGTTGCCGAACAAGGTGCTCGATCAACTCGGTAATCTGACGCTCGAATTCACGCTCCAGACGACGACGAACCTCGCGAATCAGAGCGTTATCTCCGCGGCCGGCACGGTGCTCGACGGCGCGACGGAAATCGTCGCGAACAACATGCTGCTGCTGATTTTCTCGTCGAACACGAATCTGCAGGTACTGAACTACAACAGCACGACGCTGCAGAACAATACGACGAATTTCGCGATCCCGGCCGGAATCAATCTCGTCGACGGCGCCGCGCATCATTTCGCGCTCGTGCGTGATCAGGGCGCGAACCGCCTGAGCCTGTACATCGACGGCACGCTCATCAGCAGCGCGACCCCGAGCGTCGCGCTCGATACGCTGCAGGTCGACCAGGGCGGCCTCGTGCTCGGCCAGGATCAGGATTCCGTTGGCGGCAGCTTCCAGGCGTCGCAGGCGCTCAGGGGCGCGCTCGGCGAACTGCGCGTGTGGAACACGGTGCGCAGCGCGAGCGACATCAGCTTCTTCAAGGACAAGGTGCTCACGGGCCGCGAGCCCGGACTGCACGCCTGGTATCGTTTCAACGAGGACAGCCCGGAACGCGGGGTCACGCACTACCGCATTGATTTCAACGACCCGCTCGGTCTGATCAACGACGTCTCACCGAAAGGCGCCGGTTTCGACATCCGCGCCGATGACCCGCTCGCCCAGGCCACGACGATTGCGCTTGGCGATATCAACGGCGATGGTTTCGACGATTTCATTCCGGTCGTGCGTGATGTGCTCGGCAATCCGCTCAATGCCGGCGACGCCGGGGCGGGTATCCACCCGGCCTCGATCCTCGGTGCGTCGCGTGCGGCGATCCAGTTTGGCAGCGCTGATCTGAACGACCGGGTTCTCGGTAACAGCGGCCCGATTTTGCTGCTGCCGTCACCGGTCCTGAACGACTCCGTATTCGGTTCGCGCACCGTGTTCGGCGAGCCCGGCGATCTGAACGCCGACGGCATCGACGACATCATCATCTCCGTGTCGCTGCAGGGCAGCGAGGTTGGCAGCTCTGACCACTTCGTGGGCGAAGGCGTCTACGTGCTGTTCGGCCGCGAGACCTGGGAAAGTGCGATCGACATCGTCACGCAAGCCGACCTGATCCTGACGGATTTCCCCGCCAGCGCGCCGCTGTATGCGACCGCCGCCGGCGACATCGACGGCCAGGGCGCGGACGAAATGATGGTTTCGATCGGCGGCAGCCAGCCGCAGGTTTACCTGTTTACCGGTGGTGCCGACCTCGTCGAAATCGCGACGTTCTTCAGCGCATCCGGTAACGGCCAGCTCGCCTTCGACAATAATTTCCTCACGCTGCCCGATGCCTTGCCGGATCTTGTCGAGACGACGGAAGTGGACGAGAGCGCACCGATCCTGAACGGCGCGACCGACCTGAGCGTCGAGTTCAGCCTGCGCATCAACCCGGACAACGCGACCCCGCAGACGCTCATGTCGACGCTCGCCGCGGACGCGAGCGGTGAAGCGTTTGCCGTGCGCTTTATCGAAAGCGCGCTCGGCGACCTCGACACGCTGCGCGTTGTCGATGGTGCGCAGACGTTCGACTTCGGTGTCGGCAACGTCGCTGATGGTGAACTGCATCGCTTCAGCGTCGTGCGCGATACGAGCGCGGGTACGATCAGCATCTACAGCGACGGCGCGCTTGTCGATACGCTCGCCGCAGAGGATCCGCTCGCCGCACTGGACATTTTCGATACGCGTTCACTCGTCGGGCAGGGGCAGACGCTCACGACCGATGATAGCGGCAATCCTGTCCTCGTATTCAGCGACGACCCGCTGCGCGCGACGCTCGAGGAGTTCCGGCTGTGGAACCGGGTGCGCGACGCCAACGAAATCGCGGCCGACGCCGTACCCGCCGGCGCCGCTGGCCTGCAGTTCCGCTACCTGTTCGACGAAAGCGGTGACCTCGCGCTCGATGCCTCGGGTAATGGTGCGAATGCCGAGTTCGGCCCGAGCATCTTTCGCCCGACGCGCACGATTGAAGGCATCATCGTCAGCAACGGCGACAACGGCCTGTGGGGCCTCGGCCCCTCGCCCGACGGCGTGCCCCAGATCGGGCTGCGTTTCGGTGCCGACGCGGATCTGGCTGTCACGAACGAAAGCGGCGAAGCACTCACGTACACGGGCAGCGTGTCGCCGGATCTCGAAATCCATCTCGATCGCGCGAGCAGCGCAAGCCTGACGTTTACCCATGCCCTCGATGCGACGGCGCTCGAGAACGTCGTCGCGCGCATCGTGCTGGCGGGGACCGACGCCGGTGAGCGCGTGCTGGCCTCGACGGATCCGGCCGATGGCGGGCTGCTGCTCGAAACCACGGGAACCGCGGTAACCGAGGTGTTGATCAACCTGAATGAATTCATCGGCCAGAGCGGTCTCACGCTGCGCTTCGAGTTCACCGGTTCGGTACCCGACGACGCTCAGGCTCAGGCGGAACTTGCCGCGAACGGTTTCCAGGGCTGGTTTGTCGATGACATCACGCTGGCGGGCAGTGAAGCGCCGGCGCCGGTCGAGGTGTTCAGCTTCGATGCCGGGTTCACGAACTTCGCACCGTCCGTCGCCGGGGTCGGCGACCTGAACAACGACGGCTTCGACGATATCGCCGCGCTCGAACCCGAGGCGATCGGCGGCCAGGGGCAGGGCTATATCATTTACGGCCGCGATGGCGCGATCAGCCCGCTCGAGACGACCATCAACGGTAGCTACAACCCGTCGTACGGCTTCCTCGGCGGCGCGGTAATCGACGAGACGTGGGACAACAAGAACCCCGATACGCCATGGCGCGTCATGGTGCTCACGCCCGGATTCGATCCGCAGGTCGCGAGCGAGTCCCAGGTGGCGAGCGAGTTCTCCGGCCTCGTCGACGGCGAGTACGTATACCAGCCGGACAGCACGTACTATCGCGACGCGATCTTCTCGGCGCAGGCGATCGTGGTGGCGACGGACGAAGACGGCAACGTGATGGCCCAGGCGCCGGCCGGCAGCGCGCTGGTCTCCGGTTCGTACACGCTCGACCAGGCGCGCCTTAATCCCGCTTTAGAGGGTGCTCCGAATCAGTTCTTTACGTACAACTACAACAACGCCGGCCAGCCATCGCGCCTGCAGGTATTTACCGACGCATTCGCGAATGCCGGCACACTGTCGGAAGTACGCTTCTATGATGCCGGCTCCGGCGGCCGCTACGTCACGCCGGTCATCCTGGCCAAGAACGACGGCGGTACGCCAGGCGATGACAGCGATGATACCTACACCCTGACCGGCATTGGCGCGAGCATTCAGTCAACCGGCGCCGGCCAGCAGTCGGCCGCGTTCCAGCTACTCGCCGGATCCAGTCAGGTGGAGGCAGGCACGCACGTGTTCGGCTTCTTCGATGGTTTCACGGCGCCGAACGGCCAGTTGTCCGATATCGCCGATGTCACCCTGACCGCGGATCACAGCTTCTCCGGTATGCTCGTGCGCGGTGCGCGCACGGTCAACGCCGGCGCGCTGGCCGATATCGTCATCACCGGTGAGCGCCCCGGAATTTTCACCGGCACCGGTGCCGACAACGAAGCGCAGCGCACGAGCTATCTCGTGCTGACGGAAGGTTCGCCGTTGTCGAGCACGATCAATCTGACCGGCGGCGCTGACGGCATCATCGAGTTTGACGCCGTGGGCATGCGTCCGATTGGTGATATCAACAGCGACGGCCTCGGTGATATCGCGGCGACCGCGTTCGAATTCAGCGATGCGCTCGACGAAGCCGGTCAATTGAAACACCAGGTTGTGCATGTCTTCCTCGGTGAATCGGATCCGACGGCCAACGCGACGTTCAACCGCAGCGACCTCGTGGTCGAACCGGGCCGCGCGCTGTACTCCGGTGCCACGGATCGGGTCGAAATCCAGTCCCTCGCCTTCGCCGGTGTCGGTATGGTCGGCAGCGAACTCGTGCGTACGCTCGACGATGGCGAGGCCGGTTACAGCGAAAGCGGCACGTGGTCGACGCTCGACAATGGTGCCGGCGGCGGCGCGCGGGCGGGCAGCGAAGCCGACGGCGCCACAGCGGCAAGCTGGGCGTTCAGCGGGCTCGATGCGGACAAGGTTTACGAACTGCTCGTCAGCTATCCCGACCTCGCGCAATTACCGGAAGACGTGCGCGGCAACCTCGCATCGAGCGTCACCTACACGGTGTTGACCGACGGTACGGAAACGGTCGCGACGTTCGTCGATGCCCAGGGCGTCGCCCCGGACGATGTCACGATCGATGGTGTGAAGTACAAGCGTCTCGGCCTGTTCGCGCCGGCCGCGGACAGTTTCGACATTCGCCTCGACGTTCCGGTGATTGGTACGGTCCTCGCCGATGTCGTCCGGATCGCCGAAGCACGCACCGACCTGCTCGTTGCCGACGGTCTTGGCAGCACGTCCCGCCTGTACACCGGCGGTCCGCTCGTGGTGCCAACCCCCGACGATCTCGCGGGCGACCGTCCGATCACGCGACCCTACAGTTATGAACTCGCAACGCCGCGCAACCCCGTCAGTGCGAGCGGACTGCGCGCGGGCGTCGAACTTGGCGCTGCGGATCCGGCGTTGACCGGAGCGGCGGCGCTCGAAGGCAGCGTCGAAAACGAGGGTATCCGGCAGGCGAATAATATCGGCGACATCAACGGCGATCTCGCCGATGATTTCATGGTTGTCAGTGACGCCCTGGCCTACGTCATGCTCGGGCCGGTGAAGATGGACCGGGTCGAGAACATCGTCGACAGCGCCGATTTCATCATCGACCTCGAAGACTTCGGCACGCCGGCTACGCGCATGGGCGATGTCGGCGGGCCGGCCGGTGTTGCCGACGGCATCAACGATCTGATCTTCCTGCGCGACAACGGGGATCTCGTCGTCATCTTCGGACGCCCGGATCTGCCGCGTTTCATCAACGCGGACACGGTGCAGCCGGATCGGATCAAGGATGCATTCGTCGCCGCATCGGATGCGCCAAACGCGACCGTCGCCGCGCTGAACTGGAACGGCGATGCCGAGATGGATGTGCTCATCTCGCCCGCGGATCTGAGCGACGCCTACATCATCAACGGCGACAGCATTGCCGCGGGCGGCAATCTTTCGATCCTGCACACGATCTGGAAAGATTCGCTGCCGGCAAACCTGCCGGCGACCGCGAGTGCCGTGCTCGGTGTCGCGACGCTGCCGGGCGGGACCACGACGGGCGGCGCGTTCAACTACGACGTGACGATCGCCGGCGACGTCGATGGCGATGGCCGCGATGATCTCGTGTTCCTGAACCGCACCTCGATCACGCTCGGCGGACCGCTCGCCGGCTTGCCGGCTATCGGCAGCGCGTACCTCGTCAACGGCGGGG
>MRWG01000518.1_pt1 | contig 41399 bp, 33 predicted proteins | sample 1013341 | NCBI WGS metagenome assembly MRWG01 (sample SAMN06117577, study PRJNA244670) | biofilm metagenome | biome: Water; feature: Cathode Biofilm; material: Biofilm; isolation source: microbial consortium enriched at the cathode of a solar microbial fuel cell | place: USA: District of Columbia ... | reverse complement strand
GGGCGCGCCGCGCAATCGCGCGGCGCCAGGCGGGTGACAATCGCAAAACAAAACTGTATCTGTTCGCGGCGCGCAGGCGGGATCCATCCCGCCCGCCTGACCAGCTCAACAGCCACGGAGTGCCCCGTTGACCACCGGGACAATCAGCATTGAAGAAGCGCAGAAACTGGTGGGACAGGAAGTCGGCCTGTCCGACTGGCGTGTTGTCACCCAGGAGATGATCGACCAGTTCGCTGCGGCGACGGACGATCACCAGTTCATTCACACCGATCCAGAGCGCGCCGCACGCGAGACGCCCTATGGCGGAACCATCGCACATGGTTTCCTGTCGCTCTCGCTGCTCTCGACCATGGTTTTCGAGGCCGTGCCCCGTCTCGACGGTTCGGCGATGGGCGTGAATTTCGGCTTTGAGCGCATCCGCTTTCTGGCTCCTATCCGCAGCGGCGCACGCATTCGCGCACGCTTCGTGCTCGCCAACATCAAGCTGCGCCCCTCGGGCATTGCAGAGGTCAATTACGATGTGACGGTGGAGATCGAGAACTCGATCAAACCCGCCCTCACCGCGCACTGGCTGACGCTTGCCATGCCGGACCGCTCGCGCGAGGACTAGTTTCGCAAAGCAGGAAGCAGGCGAACACTGGCTGATGCGACTTGCAACAGTCGGTGGCTTTCGCACACGACATAAGCGCGCTGCATGATCAACTGTTCAGCGACCTGTTTTTTTTGCAGAAAGAGACAGAATAAGAGAATTATTCTTTATCTTTCGCAAATATCAAATCATAAGGCCTGAAACGCAGAGCGACGGGCGCGAAAAGAATATTTTCATGACTACAGATTTTAAAGTTCTGAATGATGAGCCAGCAAAGAAAACTCCATACGACAATCCTAAAAGCATCGAGTTCAATTTTCGGGCAAAGCGTTTTCAAAATGTACGGACGCTGATCGAGGACGCTCTTTCAGAGAAAACCCAGATTCGCATTCTGGACCTTGGCGGAACCGAGGAATACTGGAAAATCGGATCCGATTTTCTTGAAAAACACCGTCAGAATCTGAAAATTACGCTCGTCAACCTCGAAGTCGAGCGCGTCAAGAACACCGGACTGTTTGATTCACTTGCCGGTGACGCTGCCGATCCGCAGCTCCTGGCGGGAGAGAGCTTCGACCTGGTGCATTCCAATTCCGTGGTCGAGCATGTCGGAAGCTGGGAACGGATGATCCAGTTTGCCGAGAACACCAAGCGGCTTTCGAAGCGCTATTTCGTGCAGACGCCGAATTACTGGTTTCCCTTCGAGCCGCACTTCCGGACACCGGGATTTCAGTATCTGCCAAACAGTGTGAAGGTTGGCCTTGTCAGGCGCTTTCAGCTGGGCTTTTTCCCGCGCACCCCGGACCTTGAGGAAGCGCGCGATCTGGTCGAGCACAACAAGCTCATTTCGGCCCGCCAGATGCGGCGTCTGTTCGACGATGGCGAGATCCTGTTCGAGAAACTCGCATTCCTCAACAAATCGATCATGGCGATCCGGGCGGGCTAACCGCCAATCACTGATAAAGAGCCTCCCCTGACGCAATGAAGCGGCGGGAGATCAGGCGACAGCGCCACCTGCAATAAAGACCGGCGATGAACCGCGCAGTCATGAGGCGGGCCGGCAGCGCGTGCGCCACCGGCCCGGTCCCCTATTCTTCCGTCAGAGCCTGAACATCATGCTCCGGCGCAGCCGAAACCAGCTCCGAGGCCGGCGACTGCACGAGCAAGAGATAACGCTCATACTGGATCAGAACATCGTGGATGATCTGATCGCGCGTCATGCCCATGATGTCATAGCCCTTGCTGCCGCTGGAGAACTGCGTCCGCGCCTCATAGCGCAGGCCCGAGCGCGCAGCCTCGAACGCCGAGAATGCAGGCAGTTTCTGAGAAACGGGCGCAACGCCATAGACGAAGTCGCGCATGTCTTCGGCCGGTGAGGTCAGAGCGATGGCGCCCGCCTCTCCATCCTCGACAAAGGCCTCGCGACCGCGATCCGTCAGTTCCTTGGCAACCTGCTCCAGCGCGGGCTTCACATTGCTCTGAATGAAGGTGTGAATTTCCTTCTCGCTGGGCGCATGCATCATCAGGCTCAGCCGGCGCTGCCAGGTGATGCCCGACGCCGGATGCGCCGGCGCAACCTGCGGTATTCCGGCATGCGCCTCACGCTGGGCAAGGTCTGCCCGCATGCCCACGAAGAGTGCCCAGACAAGCGCCAGCATAACAAAGGTGAACGGCAGCGCACTGGCGACGGTTGCGGACTGCAACGCGCCAAGCCCGCCTGCCAGAAGCAGGCTTGCCGCAACCAGCCCTTCCATGCCGCACCAGAACACGCGCTGCAGGGTGGTGGTTTCGGTTTCGCCACCGGCGGCGATTGTGTCGATGACCAGCGAGCCGGAATCCGAGGAGGTGATGAAGAAGATCGCCACCAGAAGGACGGCCAGCGTCGAGGTGATCGCCGTCAGCGGCAGGTAGGTGAAAAACTGGAACAGGCCGACCGAAACATCGGCCGCGACCGCAGCGCCAAGCTCGCCGGCGGCAACACCGGTGTCGATGAAGATCGCGGTGTTGCCGAACACGGTCATCCAGAAGAAGGTGAAGCCGGCGGGGATGAACAGAACCGCCGTCACGAACTGGCGCACCGTACGGCCGCGCGAGATGCGGGCGATGAACATGCCCACGAAAGGCGACCAGGAAATCCACCAGGCCCAGTAGAACAGCGTCCAGCCGTCGATCCACGGGGTCGGCTCATAGGCGTAGATGTTGAAGGTGCGTAACACCAGCGTGTCGAGATAGAGACCGATGTTCTGCACGAAATCGCGGAACAGCGCTGAGGTCGGACCGACAACCAGCACGAAAACCATCAACAGAACGGCGACGATCAGGTTGGTCTCGGAGAGGATGCGCACGCCCTTGTCGAGGCCGGTGACGACCGAAATGGTGGCAAGCGCGGTGATGACCGCAATGAGCGGCACCTGCACCCAGGGGGCGATGGGAACGCCGACCAGATAGTTGAGGCCGGCATTGATCTGCGTCACGCCAAGACCGAGCGACGTGGCGATGCCGAACATGGTGCCGACGATGGCGAAGATGTCCACCGCGTGGCCAATGGGACCATTGATGCGGTCTTTCAGAAGCGGATAAAGGCCCGAACGAATGGTGAGCGGCAGGTTGTAGCGATAGCCGAAATAGGCGAGCGACAGACCGACCACCGCATAGATGGCCCAGGCGTGAATGCCCCAGTGGAAGAAGGTGACCGACATGGACTCGCGCATGGCGGCGATGCTGCCCGGCTCCGCAGTGGGCGGTGCGAGGAAATGCGTCATGGGCTCGCCCACGGCATAGAACATCAGGCCGATGCCCATGCCGGCGGCAAAGAGCATGGCAACCCAGGAATGATATTTGAAGTCAGGCTCGGAATCGTCCGGTCCCAGCTTCAGCCTGCCGAAACGGCCGATGGAAAACAGAAGAACGGAAGCAAGGAAAATACCGACGGAAAGCAGGTACAGCCAGCCGAATGCGGACAGGATATTGCTTTGCAGGGCGGAAAAAACATCGCCGGCCCGGCCGGGGAAGATAACGCCGATCAGGAGAAACACGGCGATAATAATCACCGAGCCGAAAAAGACCGGCGGGTTGATGACAAAACGACTAAACATGGGGAATTACTTTGCGCTCCCGTTTGTGAAACTGGCAGATGGCGCTCGCGATAAAAGCTCCCGACAGAAGCTGACAGCCTGTACAAGGCAAAAAAAGCTGAAATCGAGCACCGGCGGCAGGCCTCCCGTTTCTGCTTGCCGCCGGCTAACTTGTCAATGATAGACACGTCAGGCTCACGACAAGACACGAAATGACTTTGCTGAACGGCAATTATCCTGTGTTTTTCTCTAAATACCCAGAGAACAGAACCATTCAGGATCGCACGTGGCCTTGCGGGATCAAACGACCCCACACGCCCGGACAAGCTTGAGCAGACGCGGCAGGGATGGCGGCGTGTTTAGCGCGCACCAGGTTTCACGCGCCTCGCCGCCATAGCTTTCCTTGTGCCGGGCAAGCGACTGGGTCGGGTAAACCAGTTTCTGGGCGATCGGGTTTGTGTAGATGAACCGGAAGGCGCGGCGCGTGAGCCAGTCCTTCTGGAACTCCTGATCCTCGATCTTGTGAAACGGCATGAGGCCCAGATAGAGCTTCGGCACGCCTTCTGCCTGGAAGGTTTCCACCGCACGGCGAACGAGGAAATAGGCCGCCAGCGGATCGGTATCGGGCAGCCAGCGGCGCGTGGCCGACAAATAGCCGATCAGCCTGCCATCTTCATAAAGCGGGTCGAAGAAAGCGAAGGCGACCGGCTGGTCGTTCTCGTCGAGGATAAAGAACTTTCGCACATCCGGTTCGTCGCGAAGCTGGATCGGTCGCACGAGAAAAGAGAGTTCGCGCCGCTTGGTGGTGCGGGTGCGCCGCCAGCCCAGCGAAATGGCCTCCACGCGTTTCGGGTCCAGCGAGGCCACCGGCACTTCGGCAACGCGATGCCCCATGCGCTCGAAGCGGTTGGTCGCGGTGCGAAAACTGCGTCGGCTGGGACCGGTGAAACTGTAGGTATCGAGGTCGATCAGGCTTTCGATGCCGAGCGCGTTGACGAAAAAACCCTTGGTCGAAAGCAGTTCAGCCATGGGGCGCGATATCTGCCAGAAGGTGACATCACGCCGGACGGCGACAAACGCATCGATCAGATCGGACCAGAGTGCGCGCGGGGCGAGCGGATCTGCCAGCACATAGGCCGTACGGCCCACCATGCGATAGGCGATGGCGCCATGCTCACTGCCGAAATAACGCATGTCGGGCTGATGCGCGACGGAATAGGCCAGCACGAAATTTCCGTGCCGCTGAAGAAGCGCATGGCGCTGTTCATCGGAAAGGTGAGCGTCGTCGCTCGGGAGACTGGTTCTGGACAAGCGCGTAATCTGGTTCACGGCGAAGAATCAAGTTCTGCGCCCCCACGTGGCGATGGATGCCACGCATCGCGGAAAGTGACAAGGTGGAATTGACAATAAAGAAATCATTAGGTTATTTAATTGTCGACTGGAGACTCGCCATGACTGCCTCGATCCTGCCCGCCCAGCCTGAAGCCGCCCCGGAAACGGCGGATGAACGCGTTCTTTTTGCCCTGAAGACCAAAGGGGCCATGACCGCGCAGCGTCTTGCACATCATCTCGCAATCTCGCCGGTTGCCGCGCGCAAACAGCTCGCCCGGCTGGAGGATGCAGCGCTGGTGCAGTTTCAGGAGGAAGCGCGCGGACCGGGCCGCCCGGAGCGCGTGTGGCGGCTGACGGCAAAGGGCCATGGCCGCTTTCCCGACAGCCATTCCGACCTGACGCTGGAGTTGATCGGCTCGATCCGCCGCCTGTTTGGCGAGGAAGGTCTCGACCGCCTGATCGGCCAGCGCGAGCAGATCATGCAGCACTCCTATGAGAGCGCGCTGGAGACACAGGACGACCTGAAGGACCGGGTGGCCGCACTGGCCCGCATTCGCGCCCGCGAAGGCTATATGGCGGAGGTGGAGGCGCTCGAAGACGGGGCCTTTCTCCTGATCGAGAACCACTGCCCGATCTGCGCTGCGGCGACGGCCTGCCAGGGTTTCTGCCGCTCCGAACTCAGCGTTTTCAGAACCGTGCTCGGCCCACAGACGCGGGTGGAGCGCACGGACCACATTCTGGCGGGCGCGCGGCGCTGCGCCTACCGCATAGAAGCCCGTTCAGACGACTGAACATTTGAAAGCCGGATGCCGCTTTTCGGCCCGGCGCACCAGACGAGGCACATCATGAGCACGACAGACACCGGGCAACAGCCCGGCAATTCCGGCTGGGCTGCCATCTCGCAAACCGGCCAACTGGGGCAGTTCGCCCTCTTATGTCTCGGCATCTGGCTTCACGCCGCCGACACGCTTCTGGTGGCGACGGCGATGCCGGCTGCGGTGGCGGAAATCGGCGGCGACCGGCTGGTGAGCTGGACGCTGTCGCTCTACCTTTTGGGCTCCATCATCTCGGCGGCGGCTGCCGCACTCATCGCCTCGGCGGCGGGCCTGCGCCGCGCTTTCGTGATCGCAGCGCTCATCTACACGGTGGGCTGCGTGATCAGCGCGCTCGCCCCGAACATGCCAGCCATGCTGCTTGGCCGTTTTGGCCAGGGCGTGGGCGGCGGTCTTCTGGTGGCGCTCACCTATGTGGCGACCCAGCGCCTTTTCCCGGAAGAGATGTGGCCGCGGCTGATCGCCCTGATGTCGGCCATATGGGGCGCATCCGCCTTTTGCGGGCCGATGATCGGTGGTTTCTTCGCCGATATGGGCCTGTGGCGCTGGGGCTTCTGGACCTTCGCGATACAGGCGGTTCTGCTGGCGGTTCTGGTGCCGTTGTTCATGCGCCCGACCAAAGGGGCCTCGGAAGCGGCGCAGCGCTTTCCGGTGGTGCGGCTCGCGCTCCTGTCACTCGCCGTACTGGCGGTCGCGACCGCCGGCATTTATGTGACGCCCGGCATCTCGCTGCCGCTGGTGACGGCGGGCGCGCTGCTCTTCTATCTGTTCCTGAAGCGTGACGGCAGCCGCGCGACCGACAAAATGTTCCCCACCCGCGCCTTCGACCCGCGCACGGTGGTTGGCTGCGGCTTCATCGCCAATCTGGCGCTCGGAACGGCCATCATGTCCTTCACCGTCTACGGGCCATTCTTCCTGCAGCGCATTCACGGCATGTCGGCACTGGGCGCGGGCTATGTGATGGCAGCCGAAGCGGTGGCCTGGAGCACGATGGCGATGGTGTTTGCCGGCGTGGGCGCAAAGGGCGAGGAGCGCGTCATCAAGGGCGGCGCATTGCTGATCGTGCTCGCCATTGCCCTGCTCGGGCCGGCGATGGCGCGCGGACCGCTCCTGACCATCGTGCTTCTCTCAATCGCGCAGGGCGCGGGCTTCGGCATGATGTGGGGCTTTCTGATCCGCCGTGTGGTCGCGGCAGCGCCCGGAGACGAGCGCGACAGCGCATCGGCCGCCATGCCGACCACGCAGCAGATCGCCTTCGCGCTGGGGGCAGCCCTTTCCGGCATCATCGCCAACTTGGCGGGCTTCGCGGAAGCGCAAACGCCGGCAGCCATGCAGCCGGTGGCCATCTGGGTGTTCATCAGCTTCCTGCCGCTGGCCGTGCTTGGCGCTGCTGCTGCCTGGCGGCTCGCCCGCGAGGTTGGGGCAGGAGATTAGTCATCCCGCCTCGGACGGCCCGTATGGGTGGTCGAGGTGACGGAAACGGGATCACTGGCCGGGAAGGTGTCTTCGAGACCTTCTTCAAGCTCCTCTTCCAGTTCCTCGTCATCCAGCTTTCTGCGCGCCGGCTTTGTGGCGAATTCGGCAGGTGCGCCGGTGCGGGTCGTGCGTGTGACGGAGACCGGGTCGCTTGCCGGGAAACTATCCTCAAGCCCTTCTTCAAGGGCTTCTTCCCTGGCCGCGCGTTCGCTTTCGGTTTCAGGTTTTGGCTTCTTGGGGTCAGGCTGCATCGAGATCATCCTTTTTGGGATCAATGTCGAGACAGCCCGTCCGGTTCCAATCTTTCAGCGATTACCGGTCGCGCGAGGCTGCCTCCAGAAGCATGAAGACATAGTCGGAAAAGGAGCGCCAGCATTCCACACGGAAAGCGTCCCTCTCCGTGCGCCACAGAATGACCTCCGCCTTGCCGAACACCGTGCGTGAACATGCGCCAACGGGAAAGACGTCAAGCGAGAGATCCTGCGGGCAACCGGCATTGAGCACGGCCTCGACACGCGGGCCGGAGACAAGCACCGCCGTGTTGCGGTGCGAGACATCGACGGCGGAGTGGAACGCGCTGACAGAGGCGCAGTCCTCCATCAGGTCGCCGCCATTCTCGTCGATCACCAGCCATTCGTCGGGACCGAGCCAAAGCGCTGCGCGTTTGCCGCCTGAAACCGACGCTTTGGGGCGCTGCGGCAGGTCGAGCCCGAGCGCCTTCGACAGCGGCTTTAGCGCCGTTTCGGGTGCGCGAAGCAAAAGCCGCGTGGCCGGCTCCGCACGCACGAGCGTGATGCCTTCATCATTGAGAAAGCGCCCTTCGAGCGCGCCTGTGCGGGCGATTGCGTCAGCCATTGGTGCGCGCTCCCTTCTCGTCAAAGAAAACCGTGGAGGTGACTTCCACCGTGATCGCGCCTTCGGGCATTGGCACGTAGAGGGTTTCGCCCATGCGTTCATGTCCGCCCGCCACCAGCGCCAGCGCGATGGAATGGCCGCAATTCTCCGACCAGTATGAGGAGGTGACATGGCCGAGCATGGGCACGGGAACCGGAGCGTCCGGATCGGCGACGATCTGCGCGCCCTCTTCCAGAACGGTTTTCGGGTCGCGCGTCCTGAGGCCCACGAGCTGCTTGCGGCCGGGAGCCACAAGATCCGGCCGGGCAAGGCCGCGCATGCCGACGAAATCCGTCTTCTTCTTGCCAATGGCCCATGAAAGCCCCGCATCGTGGGGCGTTACGGTGCCATCGGTCTCCTGCCCGACAATGATGAAGCCTTTTTCGGCGCGCAGCACATGCATGGTTTCAGTGCCGTAGGCGCAGGCCCCGTGCTTTTCGCCTTCCGCCCAGACGGCCTCCCACACGGCGCGGCCATAGTCGGCCGGGACGTTGATCTCGAAACCGCGCTCGCCGGTGAACGACATGCGGAAAAGCCTCGTGGGAACGCCGCAGATCATCCCCTCGCGCACCGACATGTGCGGCATCGCATCGTCGGAGAGGTCGATGCCTTCCACCAGCGGAGCGATGATGTCGCGGCTTTTCGGCCCCTGAACGGCGATCACCGCCCATTGCTCCGAGGTGGAGGTCAGATAGACCTTCAGATCCGGGAACTCGGTCTGGAGATAGTCTTCCATGTGGTTGAGCACGCGCGGCGCGCCGCCGGTCGTGGTGGTCACGTGGAAGCGGTCTTCGGCGAGCCGCCCCACCACGCCGTCATCATAGATGAACCCGTCCTCGCGCAGCATGACGCCATAGCGGCAGCGCCCGACGCCGAGCTTCTGCCACGGGTTGGTGTACATCAGCTCCATGAAGCGCGCGGCATCCGGCCCGACGACCTCGATCTTGCCAAGCGTGGTGGCGTCGAAAATGCCAGCACTCTGGCGCACTGTGCGGCACTCGCGGGCAACCGCTGCATGCATGTCTTCACCGGCTTGCGGAAAATACCATGCGCGTTTCCACTGGCCGACATCCTCGAACACGGCCCCGTGCGCCTCGGCCCAGTCATGCATGGGCGTGCGCCGCACCGGCTCGAACAGACGGCCCTTGCCGTGCCCCACAAGCGCACCGAAAGTGACGGGCGTGTAGGGCGCGCGGAACGTGGTGAGCCCCACTTCGGGGATGGGCCGGTCCAGCATCTCGGCGGCGATGGCGAGCCCGTGCATGTTGGACGTCTTGCCCTGATCGGTCGCCATGCCGGTGGTGGTGAAACGCTTGACGTGCTCGATGGAGCGCATGCCCTCGCGCACCGCCTGGCGGATGTCCTTCGCGGTCACATCGTTCTGGAAATCGACAAAAGCCTTGGCCGTGCTTTCGGCTCCGGCCCCCTCGCCCGCACCGAGCATGCCGCCGGACCAGCGCTCGGTGCTGTCGGCCGCAAGTTTTGGCAGCTTGCGGGCCACGCCACCGGCGGCCTCATGCCCGGCCTTCAGGGCCTCGGCGACGATTTCGCCAAGATCGATGCTGCCCGCACACGCGCCGACCGAGACCAGTTCCTGCACGGCATTGCCCGGCAGGAAACGCTGTATTTCCGCATCGAAGGCCAGCTTGCCGCGCGACTGCGAGAAGAGGTGGACGGCCGGCGTCCAGCCAGACGAGGTCAGAAGCGCATCGCAGGTGATCGTGCGCTCCGCGCCGCCGGAAACCGGTCGTACCTTTATGGATGAAACCCTGAGCCGCCCGCCCGTGCCGGTGACGGCATGCCCCGTCAGGCACTCGATGCCAAGCCGGCGGGCCTCTTCCACATGCGGCCCCTGCGGATCGGGCCGGCAGTCGACGATGGCGGCAATGCTCACGCCGGAACGCTTCAGGTCCAGAGCAGCCTGCCAGGCACTGTCCCCGGCCGTGTAGATCGCCACATTGCGCCCCACCGTGACGCCGAAATGGTTCAGATAGGTGCGGGCGGCGGACGCCAGCATGATGCCCGGCCTGTCATTGTCGGGAAACACCATGTGCCGCTCAATGGCCCCGGTGGCGAGCACGACGCGCTTCGCCCGCACCTGCCAGAGCCGTTCGCGCGGCTGATCGGTGGCCGGGCTGACCAGATGATCGGTCAGCCGCTCGACGAGCCCCACCATGTTCTGCGCGTAATAGCCGAAACCCGTGGTGCGGGTGAGAAGCCGGACATTGTCGCGCATGGCGAGATCCGCCGTCACGGCCTGCGCCCAGTTCCAGCCGGGCATGCCGTCGATCATCGCGCCGGCCTCATAGCGCAGCGCTCCGCCCGTTTCCGCCTGTTCGTCGGCCAGAATGACACGCGCACCGGCATTGGCGGCAGCAAGCGCTGCCGAAAGCCCGGCAGCCCCACCGCCGATGACAAGAACGTCGCAATGGGCGAAACGGTTTGCATAACAATCCGGATCGGGCCGGTCGGGCGCTTCGCCAAGACCGGCGGCGCGCCGGATGAAGGGCTCGTACACCCGCTCCCAGGCAGCCTTCGGCCACATGAAGGTCTTGTAGTAGAACCCGGCGGAGAAGAAGGGCGACGCCAGATCGTTGAGCGCACCGACATCGAAGGAGAGCGAGGGCCAGCGGTTCTGTGACACCGCGTTGAGCCCCTCATGAATTTCCTGAACCGTAGCCCGCACATTGGGCGCCCTGCGCGCGGCATCACGGTGAACGCCGACCAGCGCATTGGGTTCTTCCGCACCGGCGGAGACCATGCCGCGCGGGCGATGATATTTGAAGGAGCGGCCGACAAGATGCACGCCGTTGGCAAGCAGGGCCGATGCAAGCGTGTCTCCATGCAGCCCCTCGAAGGACTTGCCATCAAAGGTGAAACGAACGGGATCGGCCTTGCCGAGCCGGCCAGCGGTGGCGATGCGGAAGGGCTGGGTCATCACTTGCCCTCCCCGCCGAGACCGGGCTTCGGCTCGCCTGCCTTATAAGTCGTCAGGAACCGGTCCGACACGGTGTCGCGCGCGGCGTTGAAGAACCGGGCGCAGCCATGGATGTGCCGCCAGCGTTCATAGACGATGCCCTTGGGGTTTGAGCGAATGAAGAAGAACCGCTCGAAATCTTCGTCAGACATTTCGGCCATGTTTTCAGGACGGGCGATATGCGCCTCGCCGGCATGGCGGAACTCCAGTTCCGGCCGGTCTTCCTGGCAATAGGGGCAGTGAATGAGAAGCATGTGATCCCCTTGTTTAGAGCGCCGGACGTCCATTCGGACGCACAAAGGTCGCTCTGACCTGTTGAATCTGCGCATCGTGCTTTCCGAAGATCGTTTCCGATTTTCGGGCCGATGCGCTAGTGCGCCACGGCGGCAGCAGCCGCCTCATCGATGAGCCGGCCATTGCGGAACCGTTCCAGCGTGAAAGGCGCGTTGACGGGATGCGGCTCGTCGCGCGCGACGGTGTGGGCAAAGACATGCGCCGAGCCCGGCGTCGCCTTGAAGCCACCCGTGCCCCAGCCGCAATTCACATAGAGCCCGCTGACCGGCGTTTTTGCGAGAATGGGCGAACGGTCGGGCGTGACATCGACAATGCCGCCCCAGGACCGCAGCATCTTCATGCGGGTGAAGATCGGGAACATCTCGCAGATGGCGTCGAGCGTGTGCTGGATGATGTGCAGCCCGCCGGTCTGTGAGTAGGAGGTGTATTGATCGGTGCCCGCCCCGATGACCAGTTCGCCCTTGTCGGACTGGGAGATATAGGCGTGGACCGTGTTGGACATGACCACGCAGGGGAAGACCGGCTTGACCGGCTCCGACACCAGCGCCTGAAGCGGGTAGGATTCCAGCGGCACCTGAACGCCCGCCATCTGCATCAGCACCGAGGAATGACCGGCAGCGACGACGCCCACCTTCTTCGCGCCGATGGTTCCACGCGTGGTCTCCACGCCGGTGACGGCCCCGTCTGGCCCGCGATTGATGCCGGTAACCTCGCAGTTCTGGATGATGTCGACGCCGCGCGCGGCGGCTGCCCGCGCATAGCCCCAGGCAACCGCATCATGGCGGGCCGTGCCGCCGCGCCGCTGCAGCGCTGCACCCATGACCGGATAGCGCGCCTCGCGCGAAATGTTGAGCGGCGGGCAATAGGCCTTCGCCTCTTCAGGCGTCAGCCACTCATTGTCCACGCCGTTCAGCCGGTTGGCGTGGATATGGCGTTTGAACACCTGCACATCGTGCACATTGTGCGCCAGCATCATCACGCCGCGCGGCGAATACATGACGTTGTAGTTCAGATCCTGCGAAAGCCCGTCCCAGAGCTTCACGGAATGATCGTAGATGCCCGCGCTCTCGTCATAGAGATAATTGGAGCGGATGATGGTGGTGTTGCGGCCTGTGTTGCCGCCGCCGAGCCAGCCCTTTTCCAGCACGGCGACATTGGTGATGCCGTGCTCCTTTGCGAGATAATAGGCCGTTCCGAGCCCATGGCCGCCGGCTCCGACAATGATGACGTCGTAATTCTTCTTCGGCTCGGGAGAGGACCACTGTTCCGGCCAGCCCTTGTGGCCACGCATGGCCTCGCGGGCGATGGCGAAGACGGAATATTTGCGCATGGGCCTCTCCGCAATGCAGGCAGCGCGCCGCAGCCGGGCGCGTTCAGACACAGCCTAGCAGTAACGAAATCCCGCGCAATGGCTTGCGCTGATTGCGACGGCGCTTGCCGTTTTGCGTCAAATTTCGCGCTGAAGAAGACCCGTTGTCACGCAGCCAGATACTGGCTCTCTGCCTGCCGGCGAACACGCTGCGCCAGCAGACAGCCATAGGCCAGGAAAAGAAGCGAGATATAGAGCTCGCGCACCTCGGAGAGCTCATATCCATCCACCATGTCGACGCCGCGAATGATGAACACCAGCTTGGAGAACACATAAATGGCAGCAAGGGCGATGGCGGCAAGGCGCAGCTCGGAGGATTTGAGCTGGCGCACGATATCGAGACAGATCAGCAGCCCGAGGAAGAACCAGACCTGATAGGGCACGATGTTCCAGGATTCAAACATCAGCGACGCCACGGGCAGCCCGAAAAGCGCGAAGATGCGCGGCGGAGTGTAAGGCTCCACCTGACCGAAGAGACCGCCCGCACCACGCGGCCAGCACCAGGGCAGGACCACGAAGCAGAAGATCGCGCTCGTGTAATAGATGGCCTCGAACTGGTAGGTGTAGAAATTGTGGATGTTGGTTTCGTTCTGGATGTTCTTGCTGAAGAGATCGGGCGTACCCCAGCCCAGCCAATGCTGCCCCCAGGACATCTCCTCCATCAGAATGAGAAACACCACGCCGGCCATGCCGGCCAGCACGAGACATGGCGGGAAGACACCGAGAAGGCGCGCGCCGCGCACGCTGCGCGACCGCCAGGCCGCAACGAGGAAGCTGATGACTGCCGCAATGAGCAGAACCTCGGTCGCCATGCCCAGCGGCTGCATCTCGCGCACAAAATCATTCAACGAGGTGGGAACGAAATGAACGGCGGCGGCGACCGCCAGAAGGAACCCACCAGCGACACCAATGCCCCAGAACGCCTGCGCCCGCTCGCCCCGAACGACCTCCAGGGTGCGCATGACAGGCTTCAACGCGATGAAAAGAAAAAGTGCAGCCAGAAAGGAAATGCCAATCCGGGCGCGACCGAAGGGCGTGAAGTCCGGATCCCCCTTGCGCAGCAGGCCATATCCATGGATGAGTTCGCCATAGACGGCCGAGCCAACAACCAATGCGAAAGCGGCCATGCCGAAACCGAGCCTCATCACGCTGGTTTTTAAGCCAGTGCCGGCCCGCCCATACTTCTCCGACATGTCGATATACTCCAATATACAAGACACGCCTGTGTAGTGATCTTTCCTTTTCTCTACGTTAACGGGAACTGCCAGTTGAGCGCTTCCGGAAAAAATGCGAAAGAAAGCGCTCGACAGAAATATACCGTTCTGGTATGAGCCAGCGCTATTCGTGGCAGAATATGGCTGCGGAAACCTCTGCCCATGGGCGGAGGAAACCAGAATTCACTTTTGAAAATTAGAAGACCAACGTTCTGACAGGAAACCCACGTGCAGGTACTCGTCCGCGACAACAATGTTGATCAGGCGCTTCGCGCGCTGAAGAAGAAAATGCAGCGCGAAGGCATCTTCCGCGAGATGAAGATGCGTGGGCATTACGAAAAGCCGTCGGAAAAGCGCGCCCGCGAAAAGGCTGAAGCCGTTCGCCGCGCCCGCAAGCTGGCCCGCAAGCGCGCCCAGCGCGAAGGTCTGGTCGGCGGTCGTCCGGGCGCACGCTAACAGCGCCCATCTTTCGACGATTTCTGTCTGTATCGAACGCGGTTCGACCCTGTGGTCGCGCCGCGTTTTTGCTTACATATATCTCTGCACGAGGATGGGAGTTCTGCATGAGGACGGCAATGGCTTGGTTTGACACTTCGGTTATGGCATTAAAAGCCATGACTTTTTTCCCAGCGCCTTCGCCCAGCCCCCAGAGCCCTCGTGACATGAGCCCCCGTAACATGAGCCCCCCTGACATGAGGCCCAGCCGCATGCGTTCCCGCCCCCTCAGCCATGGACTTGCCGGCCTCGCACTGGCGGCCCTGTTACCGCTGGCCGCCTGCCAGTCCGGCTCCAATCCGGCGACGGACATCAGCCGTGTGGATACGGCTCAGGGTTCTGCGCAGAACATCGGGTCGCTCAGCTCGGTCATCGACCGCACACCCAACGAGCCCGAAGCCTACAATATGCGTGGCGCGGCTTACGGACGTGCAGGGCGCTATCAGGAGGCGCTGAAGGATTTTGACAAGGCGATCTCGCTTAATCCGCGCTCGCCAAACGCCTATGCCAATCGCGCGCTGATCCACCGCTATATGGGCAACGACCAGCAGGCGCTGGCGGACTATAATCAGGCGATCTCGCTCGATCCCAATTACGACACCGCCTATATCGGCCGCGCGGAAATCTATCGCCTGGCCGGCCGCAGCACGGATGCGCTGGCGGATCTGGAGCGTGCGATCCAGCTCGATACGACGGACCCGCGCGCCTATTACCGTCGCGGCCTTCTCTATCAGGCTACGGGCCAGCATCCGCTCGCCATCGAGGATTTCGCCAAGGCGATCTCGCTCGCGCCCGATCAGCCCTATGGCTATAATGGCCGCGGCCTCTCCTACCTCGCCCAGGGCGACGACGAGAACGCATTCTCCGACTTCAACACGGCCATCCGACTCGACAAGGACGTGGCGGAGAGCTGGGCAAACCAGGCGCTCGTCTATGAGAAACGCGGCGACAGGGCGAAGGCTGCCAAGTCCTATTCGCGCGCCCTTCAGCTCGATCCGGACTACATTCCCGCACGCGATGGTCTGGCGCGCACCCGCGCCTGATTCTCACCCACTCGCAGACTGCTGATCTTCTTTCAACGGCCCGCCATCGCGCGGGCCGTTGACGTATGGTCACCAAATTTAATCTGGAACCTTCTCTTTCGTGACGGGTTGTGAGGCCGGACGAAAAAGGAGTTCCAGTGATGAAAAAAGCAATCATTCTCGCTTCCGCCCTGACCGCCGCAGCCGCAGCGCCTGCCTTTGCGCAGGAACGCGTCGAGGTCGGCGTTCTGGACTGCGTGATCGAAGGCGGCGCGGGCGTTGTGATCGCCTCTTCCCAGGAACTGGCCTGCACCTTCGAGCCCGCTGGCGACGAGCGCCCGCCGGAGACCTATGTGGGCGTGGTGAACAAGTTCGGCATTGATGTGGGCGTGAAGGACGCCACGCAGATGCAGTGGCTGGTTCTGGCCCCGACGGCGGACGCCTATGCGCCGGGCGCGCTTGAGGGCGACTATGCCGGCGTGAGCGCGGAGATCGCAGCAGGCCTGGGTGCCGGTGCAAACATCCTTGTCACCAAGGAGAGCGAGAGCCTGATGCTGCAGCCGGTGAGCCTTGAGGGCAAGACCGGGCTCAACGTCGCCCTTGGCGTCAGTGAATTCCAGCTGCGTTCGACCTCTGCTGCCGAGTGAGCCCTCCCTGCCCCACCCGGCACCAATAAAAAAGCCCGGCTTCAGGCCGGGCTTTCTTTTGTCCAGAGCGCTTCCACTTTTCCTGGAACTGCACTCATTCATTGTCTTTGCGCAATTCCGGGTGGAAAATCGGTTCCCACTTTTCCTGGAATTGCTCTAGTGATCCATCGCCTTGACGATGTCTTCGGTCATCTTCTTGGCGTCGCCCAGAAGCATCATCGTGCCGTCCTTGTAGAACAGCGTGTTGTCGATGCCGGCATAGCCGGAGCCGAGCGAGCGCTTGACGAAGAGACAGGTGCGCGCCTTGTCCACATCGAGGATCGGCATGCCGTAGATCGGCGAGGTCTTGTCGTCACGCGCGGCCGGGTTGGTCACGTCGTTCGCGCCGATGACATAGGCAACGTCTGCCTGAGCGAACTCGGAGTTGATGTCTTCGAGCTCGAACACCTCGTCATAAGGCACCTGGGCCTCTGCGAGCAGAACGTTCATGTGACCGGGCATACGGCCTGCAACCGGGTGAATGGCGTATTTCACCTCGACACCGGCTTCCTTCAGCTTGTCGGCCAGCTCACGCAGCGCATGCTGCGCCTGGGCGACGGCCATGCCGTAACCGGGCACGATGATGACCTTCTGCGCATTGGCCATCAGGTAGGCGGCATCGTCTGCCGAACCCTGCTTGACCGTGCGCTCGATGCCATCGTCTGCAGCCGCTGCCGTCTCGCCGCCGAAGCCGCCGAGAATGACCGAGATGAAGGAGCGGTTCATGCCCTTGCACATGATGTAGGACAGGATCGCACCGGAAGAGCCAACCAGCGCGCCGGTGATGATGAGCGCGAGGTTGCCGAGCGTGAAGCCGATGCCGGCTGCGGCCCAACCCGAATAAGAGTTGAGCATGGACACGACGACCGGCATGTCTGCGCCGCCGATCGGAATGATGATGAGCACACCAAGCACGAGCGAGGCAATCACGATCAGCCAGAAGATCGAGGTGCTCTGCGTGGTTACGAGCAGCACGATCAGAACGACCAGCGCGATTGCCAGACCTGCATTCACCACATGGCGCATGGGCAGGAGGATCGGCTTGCCGGACATGCGGCCATCGAGCTTCAGGAAGGCGATGATGGAGCCGGTGAAGGTGATCGCGCCAATGGCAACGCCCAGCGACATCTCGACCAGCGCCTGCGCGTGGATCGCGCCCAGCGTGCCGATGCCGAAGCTTTCCGGCGCATAGAGCGCCGCGGCGGCAACCATCACGGCTGCCAGACCGACCAGGGAGTGGAAGGCGGCCACGAGCTGCGGCATCGCGGTCATGGCGATGCGCTTTGCAATCACCGCGCCGATGCCGCCGCCGATGGCGAGGCCGAGCACGATGAGCACGAACCCGCCGAAGGAGGGCGTTGCGTAGAGCAGCGTGGTGCCGATGGCGATGGCCATGCCGACCATGCCGTAGACATTGCCCTGACGGCTGGTGGTGGGATGCGACAGGCCCCTCAGCGCGAGGATGAAGAGAATGCCGGAAACGAGGTAGAGGAAGGATGCAAGATTGGCGCTCACGTCACTTGTCCTTCTTCTTGTACATGGCCAGCATGCGGCTGGTCACGAGGAAGCCGCCGAAGATGTTCACCGACGCCAGGATGAGCGCGATGAAGCCGAAGCCCGTGGCAAGCCCGGAAGCGGAGATGCCCACGGCGAGCAGCGCGCCGACCACGATCACCGAGGAGATCGCGTTGGTGACCGACATCAGCGGCGTGTGCAGCGCCGGCGTCACCGACCAGACAACGTAATAGCCGACGAAAATCGCCAGCACGAAGATCGCGAAGCGGAAGACGAACGGGTCGATCGCCCCGCCGGATGCGGCATGCGCGAGCGCGCTGGCTGCATCGGCGACTTCGGCCGACTGCATGCTTTCAACGGCGGCGCGAACGCTCGCCCCGGCGCTGTCGAGCTGGTCGAGCGCCTTTTCTAGTGCGGTTGGTTCCATCAGGATTCTCCCCCCGATTTGGCTGCGGCAGGCTTGTCGGCAGCGCTGGACGCGCCAGCAGGCTTTGCTGCCGTTTTCTGGGCCGCTGTTTTCTTCGTCGCCGCGCCTGCTGCAGCCTTGGCTGCGGGCTTGCGGGCCGGGGCCTTCTTGGGCGCGGCCGCCTTGGCCACCGGCTTCACGGTGTCGACGAAATTGGGATGAACCACCTTGCCGTCATGGGTGAGCATGGTGGCCTTCACCAGCTCGTCTTCCATGTCGACGGCGAGTTCCTTCTTCTCCTTGTCGACCATGGTCTCAAGGAAGGTGTAGAGGTTCTTGGCGTAGAGCAGCGAGGCGGAAGCAGCCACACGGCCCGGCACATTGAGGTGACCGACGATCTTCACGCCATTGGCCGTGGTGACGACCTCACCCGCCTTCGCGCCTTCCACATTGCCGCCTCGCTCGACCGCCAGATCGACGATGATGGAGCCCGGCTTCATGGACTTGACCATGTCGGTGCTGACGAGGCGCGGCGCGGGCCGGCCCGGAATGAGCGCCGTGGTGATGACGATGTCCTGCTTGGCGATGTGTTCGGCGACGAGTTCGGCCTGGGCCTTCTTCTCTTCATCCGTCAGCTCGCGGGCATAACCGCCATCGCCGGAAGCATCCTTCAGCGCCTCGGTCATGATGAACTTCGCGCCGAGCGACTGGACCTGCTCGCCCGCAGCCGCACGAACGTCGGTGGCGGTGACGACAGCGCCCAGACGGCGCGCGGTTGCGATGGCCTGAAGGCCGGCAACACCAGCACCCATGACGAACACCTTGGCAGCCGGAACGGTGCCGGCGGCGGTCATCATCATCGGCAGCGCGCGATCATACTCGGCGGCTGCGTCGATCACCGCGCGGTAACCGGCAAGGTTGGCCTGCGAGGACAGGACGTCCATGGACTGGGCGCGCGTGATGCGCGGCATGAACTCCATGGCAAAAGCGGTGACGCCTGCAGCGGCCATGGCCGCAACGTCGCCCTCATTGCCGTAAGGGTCCATGCTGGCGAGAACCAGCGCGCCTTTTTTGTAGGTTTTGACTTCGGCCGGCGTCGGACGCCGCAGCTTCAGAACGACATCGGCTTTCGAGGCATCGGATGCCTTGCCGATTTTCGCTCCGGCTTTTTCAAATTCACTATCGACAATACGCGACTGCTCGCCTGCGTTCTTCTCGACGACAATGTCGAAACCCAGTCCAGCAAGCCGTTTGACCGTTTCGGGAGAGACCGCAACGCGACCTTCCGTAACGTCAACTTCTTTAGGCACAAATATGCTTTGTCCCACCGTCATATCCTTTCGGTTGGACCGTCCTCCCGGTCACGGAGCTGCGGCGGCAGCCCCGTTTGTTGTAGCGGATGACTGCTTCAGGGCAGCAGCCAGACACCCAGCGCAGTGATGAGGATGAAGAGAACGGTGCTGGAGAAAAAGCCAGCAGGGGTGAAGAAACCAAAAGCCATGGCCACCAGAATGGCGACGATCACCAGGCTTGAATATTTGATGACGGCCAGGAAGAGATTGTAGGTCTTCTCGTGCTCGGCGTAGTCCATTTCTGCGCCCGTTTCGGCCGGTCCGGCCGGCATATTCTCTGCCATCACAAAAACCCCATCGGAATAGAATTGGTCTTGGGAGATAGCGAAAAGATGGCGCAAGGGCAATGGGAGGATTGCCCGATAAACAGCCAGATGCGCTTTCAAACGGTTTGGGAGAACCGTTTTGGCCCAATCGGTACGCTTTTTGGAACAAATCGTCGGCACACCGCCGCAATGGAGGCGCGCAATCTCACTGCCAGATGAGAAAAGCCGGCCCGGGCGTCAGGAAAGCCAGCGCTTGCGCCGCTTGTAGTGCTTCACATTGCGGAAGGAGCGCCGTCCCTCGCCGCCGACGCCAAGGTAGAACTCCTTCACGTCTTCGTTTTCGCGCAGGGCCTTGGCCTCGCCATCCAGCACCACGCGTCCCGATTCCAGAATGTAACCGTATTTTGCATAGCGCAGCGCCACATTGGTGTTCTGCTCGGCCAGCAGGAACGACACGCCCTGCTCTTCATTGAGCTGTTTGACGATCTCGAAAATCTCTTCGACCAGCTGCGGCGCGAGCCCCATGGAAGGCTCGTCAAGCAGGATCATCTTCGGGCGCGACATCAGCGCCCGGCCAATCGCCGTCATCTGTTGCTCGCCGCCCGATGTGTAACCGGCCTGCGAGTTGCGCCGCTCCCTGAGGCGCGGGAAATAAGTGTAGACGAGTTCGAGGTCCTCGCGGATCGCCGCCTGCCCGTCGCGACGGGTGAAAGCGCCCGTGAGGAGATTGTCCTCGACCGAGAGATGGCCGAAACAGTGCCGCCCTTCCATGACCTGAATGCAGCCCCGGCGCACCAGATCATTGGGCGAGAGGTTCTGCACCTCATCGCCACCGAACAGGATGGACCCCTTGGTCACCTCCCCACGCTCTGCGTGAAGCAGGTTGGAGATCGCCTTCAGCGTCGTGGTCTTGCCGGCGCCATTGGCCCCCAGAAGGGCCGTGATGCCGCCGCGCGGCACCGAGAGCGAAACGCCCTTCAAAACCAGAATGACGTGATCGTAGATCACCTCGATATTGTTGACTTCAAGGATCTGCTCTGCGGCTTCTGCCGGTGATGCTGGCGCTGTGGTCGTCATGCTTGCATGTCCTGTTTGATCGGATCGCCGCTCCCCGTCGGGGCATTGAAGGGGAGCGGCGTCAGAAGGTGCTACATCTTGCACTCTTCATTGACCGGCCAGGGCGCGTTCGCCTCGGCATACTCCTTGGCCTTTTCAAGCTCGAGCGGCTCGATCTCGGCGCGGTCGGGCGTCAGGAGATCAGACGCCTTGACGAACTTTGCGCCGTCCCACTGCAGCATCCAGCCGCCGCCATGGCCCGTGTGGTTGGAGCAGGAGGTGCTGAAGGGCACGAGCATGCCATCCGCGCCCAGCTCTTTCAGGCGGGCTTCATCCAGATTGATGTTCTCCAGCCCCCAGCGCAGCTGCTCCGGGCTCGGCGTGCGAACGTCGAACTCTTCCTGAGCGGCCTTGATGCCTTCGACCAGGATCACGGAGATCATCAGACCGCGCTGATAGAACACGGAGTCGAACTCGCCCTCGGACTGGTTGATCTGCGACTTGCCGGCATCGACGACATGTTTCTTGATGTCGGCCATCAGCGGGGCTTCGGAATTCGGCACACTCCACGAGATGGAGCGATAACCCTTGCCCTGTTCGCCAACCAGTTTCAGGTCGCCATCATGGCCGGACCACCAGACGCCGACGAACTGATCCATCGGATATTTCGTCTTCACGGCTTCGGTGATGGCGCCGGCGTTCATCGCGCCCCAGCCCCACATGACCACGAAATCCGGACGCTCACGGCGGATCTGCAGCCACTGCGCCGACTGGTTCTGCATCTCGGTCAGACCGACCGGGATCGGCACCAGTTCGAAGCCGTGCTTCTCGGCCAGCACTTCAAGCAGCGGAATGGGCTCCTTGCCGAAGGGGTGATCGAGGTGCAGGAAGGCAATCTTCTTGTCCTTGAGACTGTCGAGATTGCCGTCGGAAATGTTCTTCAGGATCATCGACGCGCCATCCCAGTAGGACGATGGCGGGTTGTAGGCCCACTGGAACACCTTGCCGTCGGCCATCGGCGAGAAGCCGTAGCCGGGAGCCAGAATCGGGATCTTGTCGACATTCGATTTCGGCAGAACCTGAAGCGTAATGCCCGTGGACCAGGGCTGCGTGACCACGGCCCGCGCCTTGGTCTTTTCGTAGCACTCGACGCCCTTTTCGGTGTTGTAGCCGGTCTCGCACTCGTCATAGTCGAGTTTGACGCCGTTCAGCCCGCCATCACGTTCGTTGAGCAGGGTGATGTAATCGCGCTGACCGTTCATCAGCGGCGTGCCGGTGGCCGCAAACGGGCCTGTGCGGTAGGCCAGGTTCGGAATGTAGATGCTATCGTCCTGCGCCATGGCAGGCCCGGCAATGCCAACGCCCATCATGAGCGCCGACGACAGGATCGCAGTTTTGAGCATTCTCTTCATACTGTCTCCTCCACTTGTTCCGTTCTTCAAAAGGAAGGGGCGAACAATCCCCGTTTGATGCCCCCTGCCCGCCTAATGCGGGAAGGGCCAAAGAATGAACTTTTCGCGGATCATGGCCCAGAAACGCGCCAGACCGTGCGGTTCGATGATCAGGAAGGCGATGATGAGCGCGCCGATGATCATGATGTTCAGGTGCTCGACCATGGCGGAATCGACCGGGATGCCGAAGGCCCCCGGCACGCTGCTGATGATGACCGGCAGCGCCACGATCAGGATCGCCCCGAGGAAATTGCCGAGGATCGAGCCAAGCCCGCCAATGATGGCGATGAACAGCACACGGAACGAGAGCGGAATGTCGAACAGGTTCGCTTCCGCCGCGCCGCGCCACAGGAACACGAACAGCGCCCCGGCAATGCCCACCACATAGGACGACACGAAGAAGGCCATCAGCTTGGTGCGCATCAGGTTGATGCCCACGAGCTCGGCGGCGATGTCCATGTCGCGCACCGCCTTCCACATGCGCCCGATGCGGCCGCGCGTGATGTTGATGGCGAAGAAGGTGATCGCACAGACCACGCACAGAACGAAATAATACTGCGCCATGGCCGTGGCGCGCGGCCCCGCGACCGTGATGCCGAACAGATCGATATTGGGCACCTGGATCGCGCCGGAGGCATTGTAATTGTAGAGCCAGGCCCATTTCTGGAACAGCCAGACGAGGAAGAACTGCGCCGCCAGCGTGGCGATGGCCAGATAGAAGCCCTTGATGCGCAGCGATGGCAGGCCGAACAGCACGCCAATGGCCGCCGAGAAGAAGCCCGACAGCGCGATCGCCACGACGATGTTCATCTCCGGAAAGATTGAGACGAGCTTGTAGCAGGCATAGGCGCCCACGCCCATGAATGCGCCGGTGCCGAGCGACAGCTGCCCCGCATAGCCGGTGAGGATGTTGAGGCCGAGGGCTGCCAGCGAATAGATGAGCACCGGGATCAGGAGTGCGCGAAAGGCGAACTCGCTTGCGGTGAACGGAAAGATGACGAAGGCGAAGATCAGGATGACGCCGAGCAGGATCGCATCCTGACGCACCGGAAACAGCGCGTGATCGGCTTCATAGCTGGTCTTGAACTGGCCTGCTGTGCGGTAAAACATGGATTACACCCGCTCGATGATTTTTTCGCCAAACAGCCCCTGCGGGCGGAAGAGAAGCACGAGCAGCGCCAGCATGTAGGCGAACCACGCTTCGGTGTTGCCGCCAAGCAGCGGCTGGCCCCAGTAGATCTCGAAGACCTTTTCCAGAATGCCGATGGCCAGCCCGCCGATGATCGCGCCCATGACGCTTTCCAGACCGCCGAGCATGAGCACCGGCAGCGCCTTGAAGGCGATGACCTCCAGCGCGAAGGACACACCGGCCCGCGCGCCCCAGACAATGCCGGTGGCGAGCGCGATGACACCGGCGATGAACCAGACGATCACCCAGATGGTGGAGAGCGAAATGCCGACGGACAGCGCGGCCTGATGGTCATCGCCAAGCGCGCGGATGGCCCGGCCGATCTTGGATTTGTTGAGGAAGACCAGAAGAGCCGCCACGAGAACCATGGCTCCGATGACCGCCGTGAGATCCTTTTCCTCGATGGAGACGAAACCGCCAAACGGCTCGAACACAATGCTGCCGGTCGGGATGAAGAGCTGCTCGGTGATCATCACCTTGTTCTCGCCGCCGAAGATCAGTTCGCCGAAGCCGATCAAAAACAGGGTGATGCCGATGGTCGCCATGAACAGGATGATGTCGGGCTGGTTGACCAGCGGGCGCAGCACCACGCGCTCGATGGTCATCGCAAGGATCAGCATGACGACGAGCGTGAGCGGCAGCGCCAACAGGGCGGGAACGCCCTTTTCATAGAGGCCCACCAGCGTCAGCGCGGCGAACACCACCATGATGCCCTGCGCAAAATTGAAGATGCGCGAGGATTTGTAGATCAGCACGAAGCCGAGCGCGATCAGCGCGTAAAGCACCCCGCCGACGAGCCCTTCCCAGAGCACCTGAAGCAGGAAATCGGGAGCCGCAGCCATATCGGCGAAGGGCTGCACCAGAACATCGTTCAAGAATTCCATACGTTCCTCCCCTCGCCGCCTAGTGCGGGACACCCAGATAGGCGTCGATCACGTTCTGATTGTTCTTCACCTCGTCAGGTGGGCCGTCGGCGATCTTCTTGCCGTAATCGAGCACCACCACGCGGTCGGACAGATCCATGACCACGCCCATATCGTGCTCGATCAGCGCAATCGTGGTGCCGCGCTGCTGGTTCACGTCGATGATGAACCGGCTCATGTCTTCCTTTTCCTCGAGGTTCATGCCCGCCATGGGCTCGTCGAGGAGAAGAAGGGTCGGCTCCATGGCGAGTGCGCGGCCAAGCTCGACGCGCTTTTGCAGGCCATAGGGCAATTTGCCCACCGGTGTGCGGCGAATGTGCTGGATCTCCAGAAAGTCGATGATTTCCTCGACCTTCTCGCGATGCTCGATCTCTTCGCGCAGCGCAGGCCCATGCCAGAGCATCTGCCAGCCAATGTTGCGCTTCATCCTGACCGAACGCCCGGCCATGATGTTGTCGAGCGTCGACATGCCCTTGAAGAGAGCCACGTTCTGGAAGGTGCGGGCGATGCCCTGCCCCACCGCCTGATGCGGCTTCATGGAGCGGCGCTCCTTGCCGCGAAAGATGATGGTGCCTTCCTGCGGCGTGTAGAAACCGTTGATGACGTTGAGCATCGAGGTCTTGCCGGCGCCATTGGGACCGATGATGGCGCGGATCTCGCCCTTCAGAACGTTCAGCGAGATGTCGGTGATCGCCTTCACGCCGCCGAAGGAAAGCGAGACGTTCTTCACGTCGAGAAGCACACCGCCCCTGGCAATGCCGTCATCGGGCGCGGTGAGCTCATTGGGATCGGGGCGCGGGTTCATTCGGCAGCCTCCCGGACATTTTCGGCCGGAACCTCATGGATCTCGGCATCGACGATCTTGACCGTCGCGCGGATGACGCCCTTGCGGCCATCCTCGTAAGTGACCTGGGTTTCCACGAACTTCTCCGTCGAACCATCGTAGAGCGCCTCGATCAGCTCGCCGTAACGCTCGGCGATGAACTTGCGGCGCACTTTCTGGGTGCGGGTCAGCTCGCCGTCATCGGCATCCAGCTCCTTGTGCAGGACGAGGAAGCGCTTGACTTGCGAGGCCGCCATCAGGGGTTCGCGGGCGAGCCTGCGATTGGCCTCGTTCACATGCGCGGCGATGGTCTCATAGACGCGCGGATGCCCGGCCAATTCCTGATAGGACGCGTAGGCGATGTTGTTGCGTTCAGCCCAGTTGCCGACCGCCTGCAAGTCAATGTTGATGAAGGCTGCGCAGAATTCGCGCCCATGGCCGAACGCCACCGCTTCCTGAATGTCGGGGAAGAATTTTAGCGTGTTCTCGATGTATTTCGGCGCAAACAGCGCGCCCGAGGCGAGCTTGCCGACATCCTTGGCCCGGTCGATGATCTTGAGCTGGCCGTCGGTGTCGAAGAAGCCGGCATCGCCGGTGTGCACCCAGCCATCCTCGGTCTTGGTTTCGCGGGTTGCCTCGTCGTTTTTGTAGTAGCCGACGAAAACGCCCGGCGAGCGATACATCACCTCGCCGCTCTCGGCGATACGGATTTCCACCTCGGGCGATGGCAGCCCCACCGTGTCGGGACGGATCTTTCCGTCTTCCTGCGCGGTGATGTAGACGGTGGCTTCCGTCTGGCCGTAGAGCTGTTTCAGGTTCAGCCCGAGCGAACGGTAGAAGGAGAAAAGCTCCGGACCGATGGCCTCACCGGCCGTATAGCCGACCCGCATGTTCGAAAAGCCCATGCGGTTTTTCAGCGGGCCATAGACCATGAATTCGCCGAGCCGGTATTTCAGCCGGTCCACGAACCCGACCTGCTCGCCATTCAGAATGCGCTCACCGACCTTTGCGGCATGGGCGAGGAAATAGTCGAACATGCCCTTCTTGAGCTTTCCGGCATCTTCCATCCGCACCATGATCGAGGTCAGCATGGCCTCGAAGACACGCGGCGGCGCGAAGAAATAGGTCGGCGCGATCTCGCGTCGGTCCTCGTTCACCGTTTCCGGGCTTTCGGGACAGGCAACGCAGAAGCCCGCCGTATAGGACTGGGCGTAGGAGAACAGGTGATCGCCCACCCATGCCAGCGGCAGATAGGCGATAATCGTCTCGTTCTCGGTCAGATTGTCGAAGGCGTTGCCATTGATGGCCGAGCGCACGAAATTGTCGTTCGACAGCATCACGCCCTTGGGGCGGCCGGTGGTGCCGGAGGTGTAGAGAATGACCGACAGGTCATCCCCGCGCCCCTTCCCGATCTCGGCCAGCCAGTCAGCATTTGCCTCGGGCTCCCCGGCAAAGCGGCGCATGCCCGTTTCGCGCACGCTGTCATAGGCATGAAGATGGGTGTGGTCGTAATCCCTGAGGCCGCGCTCCTCGTCATAGACGATCTCGGTCAGGAGCGGCACCTCGTCCGAGATGGAGAGAACCTTGTCGACCTGCTCCTGATCCTCGACCACGGCGAAGGTGACCTCGGCATGGTTGAGCACATAGGCCATTTCTTCCGCCACGGAATCGGCATAGACCGGCACGGGAACCGCACCCAGAGACTGTGCGGCGGCAAAGGTCCAGTAGAGCCTTGGCCGGTTGGAGCCGATGACGGCGATCTTGTCGCCGCGCTTCAGGCCGATTTTCTGAAGGCCGAGCGCGAAAGCCCGCACCTCCTCAAGCTGTTCTGCCCAGGTCCAGCTCTGCCAGATGCCATAGTCCTTGAAACGCATGGACGGCCGGTCGCGGAACCGCTCGGCGTTCAAGAGCAGATATTTGGCGAACGTATCCTTAGACGCGTCTGTATGCGCCAAGTCGCTTACCTCCCACTGTCAGCGGTAGATCCGCTGTTGTTCCGGTTCCTCCCCGAACCGGACTATTGATTGGGTTGAGGGTTCCACGAAACCCGCAGCCATTCAACACGCCCCTTGACAGACACCGCACCAGTTTGTCTTTATACTGGAGGAAGTCTATGCGCAGGCGGCAGTATTTCCGAAGCGCGAAAAGCATCTTTCAGACCAAAGTCTAAAGCTGATCTTGGAGCCGGACGGCGCGCGCCTTTGCGCCTGCCGAACAGGCCCGGACGATGCTGCGCATCGGCCGATCAGCGTCTTCCCGTCCGGCACTTTCCCGTCAGGAATCGTAGCGGCTCAGCGCCTCGGCATCGACAACCGTGATGCGCCCGTGCTCGGCCTTGAGAAGCCCCTCGTCTTCCAGCTCGTGCAGGGCGCGATTGACCACCTGGCGCGAAACGCCGGCCAGAAGGCCCAGTTCCTCTTGGCTGATCTCGATGGTGTTGCCGGCGCGCGGATAGAGCGTTCGATTGAAAAACCACGACAGATTGCGCGCCACGCGGGCGTTTGGCCCGAGAATACGATCATATTCGATGGTGGCGATGAACTGGCCCATACGCTCGTTTAGCTGGCGCACGAGGAAGCGATTGAAGCCGGTGCTGTTTTCAAACAGCCACATGAAGGTCGGGCGCGACAGCATGGTGAGCCGCGTGTCGCGGATGGCGACCACGTCATACTGGCGCGGTTCGCCCTTGAGCACCGACCCTTCGCCGAACCAGCCGCCATCGGTCACGCCGGCAAAGGTCATTGCCTTGCCGGCAGCCGAAATCGCGCTGATCTTGATGAGCCCCTCGGCGACGCCGGTCCAGTGGTCCAGCCGGTCACCGCGGTGACAGATATAGCTTCCCTTGGAAAACAGGCGTTCCGTCAGGCCGCGCCGCGCACGCTCCAGCTCGTCGTCGCTCAGTTCGACAGACCAGATGGCATCCGCTGCAATGTCCTTTTTGATGCTCATGTCTTTTCGATAACCCGCCTGCCGGCGAGCGACAAGAAGCGATCCCGGCGAATGGCAAATAGATCAGGCAGCGTCGAGCAGATATTTCGCGGTCGGGAGAACGGTCAGCGGCGCCACTTGGCCGGGCGCCGGGCGCTCAAAAAGGAGCCGCTGTTCGGATTTCGTCGACAGGAAGAAGGGAAAACGCTCGACAATCGGGCCGAATTCCTTGGAACAGATGCCGCCAAAGAGCATCAGGGGGATGCTGATCGGCGGGTATGCGCGCTCCGGGCTCATCTGACGCGCGCCAAAGATGCGGCGGTAGAAAGCCGTGTGTTCCCGCCGGATCAGACAGGCGCAATAGGTTGAATGAAAATACTCATAGGCAGCAATGACCAGACGCAGCGACACATAGGGTAACGCCCGGTATTCGCGCGCGATGTCCGGATCGGCCGCAAGCATGCTCGGATTGATGCAGGTTTCGCCGTCATCGATATGCGGCAACATGATATCGCCAAACCCCTTGGTGACGGGGCCAAGCGGATTGTCATGGTCGATCTGGTGCAGACGCACAGTGCTGACCAGACGCTTGTCTATGTAAACAGCGAAATTGTAGCAGTTGGGAAGATCGTCCAGATCATCCTTCACGATCTGCCGCTCCGACTCCGGCACGAAACCATGCGCATGATAGGAGCGATAGCGAAGGTGAAAGATCTCTTCCCGATCTTCGCTCGTATCGCAACGGCGATACTCCGTGCGCTCCAGAAGCGCCATCACACCATCGATGAAGCTTGAGGATTTTCTTTCCGGTTCACGGACGAAACGCTCCGCCCCCGGTTTTAGGCCGACCAGGCCGGTACTCGTGACCATTGCCGCATGCCCCACGTCGACTTTTACAACCTCTCGTACATTTCAAGCGTAAACCCCTCACGGTTTATGTAAAGCTGAAATTCGTACGAATTATATTTAGGTTTTATTAACCTTAACAAAAGGTTTTCGGTCAAACGCCATTGCAAAGCAAAGAATCACGCCTTGTCAGACAGATGCGCGGTTGGTGCCGGAAGGGGAATGGGCGGGGAAGGACTGCTTCACTTCCGCCATGGTCTCGATGCCGGAAGCCGTAAGCGCTGCGCCGAAGAGGAAACCCTGTAAAAGATCGGGTTTCACATGGCTTTCGAGCAGCCGGAGCTGGTCAAAACGCTCGACACCTTCGACGGTCACATCGAGGCCGAGCTTGCGCGACAGGTCCACAACGCCCTGAAGCAGGTGAAGCGAACGCTCGCCCTCCTTCAGATTGGCAACGAAGCTGCCGTCGATCTTGACCTTGTCGAGCGGTAAGGTGTGCAAATAGCTGAGTGAAGAATAGCCGGTGCCGAAATCATCAAGCGCAATCCGCACGCCAAGTTTCTTGAGCGTGTTGATGTAGCGCACCGTGGCTTCGGTGTCGTTCAGAAGCGCGGTCTCGGTCACCTCGATTTCGAGGCGCGCCGGATGCAGCCCTGCCCTCTCGAGCGCGCGCTCCACCTTGCCGATCACGTCACTGGAACGAAAATCCTTGGCCGACAGGTTGACCGAAACGCCCACATGTTCGGGCCATGTCACGCATTCCTTGCAGGCCGCTTCCAGCACGATGGTGCTGATTTCGGAGATCAGCCCCATTTCCTCGGCAAGCGGAATGAAGATGGCCGGCGACACGAGACCAAGATCCGGGTGATCCCAGCGGCACAGCGCCTCGCAGCTTGCGATCCGCATCGTGTGGGCGTCCACGATCGGCTGGTAGACAACCCGCAGGCTGCGGGCCTCAATGGCGCTTCTGAGGTCGGCCTTCATCACCTGGCGATTGCGGAATGCAACATCCATTTCCGTCTCGAACAGGCTCCAGCCGTTCTTGCCGAGCTCCTTGGCCTTGTAGAGCGCAAGGTCGGCCTTGACGATCATGGAATCCACATCGCTGGAGCGAACAGGAACAACCACGGCGCCACCGCTCGACTGGATGCGCATCGCGTGGCCGGCAACATCGACTTCACCACTGAGCGACGAGAAGATCTGCTCGAACTGACGGGCGAACTCCGCCTCGTCTTCCACCTGGTTGAAATAGAGCATGAACTCATCGCCGCCAAAGCGGCTGATGCGCACATTGGCGCTCTCAAAAGCGGAAAGCCGCTCCGCCATGGCGTAGATCAGCCCGTCGCCGACCGGATGACCCAGCGTGTCGTTCACCGTCTTGAAATCGTCGAGGTCGAGAACGGCCAGACCGCACAGGCGATCCTGATCGCCCGCAGCCATGGCCTCGGAAACCTTTTCATGGAAATACGCCCGGTTGGGCAGGCTGGTGAGGCTGTCATAGCGCGCCATGAAGCGGATCTTCTCTTCCGCCTCCACACGGCTTGTCACCTCTTCGAAGGTGAGCACACCGACCTCGTCATGGCCTTCGCGCGCGGCGAACTCGAAGTGACGGCCATTGGTCATCCGCAGCAGGACCTTTCGGTTGCGGCCCTCGCGCAGGGCCTTCGAAAGGTGCTCTTCTGCATAGTCGTAATCACGCTGGGACAGGAGACCGCTCGCCACGCCGCGCATCAGCAGCGATTTGAGCGTGCGGCCAAGCATCTGCTCCGGTGATTTGAAGCCCAGCATTTCGGCAGCCTGGGTGTTGCTGACCACCACCCGCTCCTCATTGTTCAGCATGAGAAGGCCGTGGTGCATGGTGTTCAGCGCCCGGTCGAAGCGCTGCGCCAGACGCGTGGAGCGCTTTTCCTCGCTGATCGCCGTGAACAGCACGGTGCGCACCAGATCCGCCATCTTGGTGACCACCAGCATGAAGGGCGCGATGAAAAGGCCAAGCGCGAAATGATAGAAATCGCCCTTCAGCATCAGGCCGAGCGCCATCGGGAAGACGATGGTGAGCGTCAGGATCGACACCATTTTGTGGGAGCCGTAATTGCGCCCGGCAATGGTGATTGTGCCGCTCAGAATGGCGGAAACGGCGGCGAGTTCACTGAAATTGTCGCTCGACCAGACGATTGCAAAGAAGCCGAACGCACCGACCACAAGGCCGTGCAGGCTGCCCCACCACAGATAGCGGTTTTCCCAAGCGAGCGCCGAGGGGTAATCAGAGATCAGATCGTGATCGACGCGCGTGATCTTGAAGTAGCGCCACAGGCCGGCGGCAAACATGGCCGGCCCGAAGAACAGATGCGCGGCCTGGCCGGTCTTATAGTAGAGAAGAAGCGCAATCAGGCCATAGCAAGCCGCGCCTACGGGCAGTACTCCGACGTCCTGAAACAACGAACGGATGTACCCAACGTAGACGTCTTCCGGTATGCTGTTCTTAGAGTTTTTCACTGCATGAGCCCGATTGACGGGCCCATTTGTGACACAACAGCATTAAGAAAAGTTTATCCGGCTTTTCACCATGCCAGCCGGCAAAATCCAGCTATTCCGCAGCCTTCAGAAGCGTCCCCGGCTCATCGCCATCCTCAAGACGCTGCCTGAGCCGCGCCCGCTCGCCGGCAGCCTTTTCGGCGTTGCCTTCCTTGATGTAGCCGAAACCGCGAATGAGAGAAGGCACCGAAGCCAGAGCAACAGCGGCCTCAGCACGCTCGGGCGACAGAAGCGCCTCGATGCGATCCAGATCGCTTTCATACTCGGCAAGCAGCCTGCGCTCCATGCGGCGTTCTTCGGTGCGACCGAAGAAATCCAGAGCGGTTCCGCGCAGGCCCTTCAGGCCCGCAATCAGGCGGAAAGCGGTCATCATCCACGGACCGAAAGCCGACTTCCTTGGATGCCCCTGCGCATCGTGACGACCGAGGATCGGTGGCGCCAGATGGAATTCCAGATGGTCGTAGCTCTCGAACTCGGCAGCGAGCTGACGCTTGAAAGCGCCATCCGTGTAGAGCCGGGCAACCTCGTACTCATCCTTGATGGCCATGAGCTTGAAGAGGTTGCGGGCGGCGGCTTCCGTCACTGCCGTTGAGCCTGGTAACGCCTTTTCCTCGGCCGCGCGCAGGCGGGCGATGCGGGCGCGATAGCGTTCCGCATAGGCCGCGTTCTGATAGCCGGTGAGGAAGGTCGCCCGCCGCTCGATGACCTCGTCCAGCGTCTTCGACAGTGGCTGGCGCACATTGCCATTGGACGATTTGGCGACAAGCCGGCGCACAAGCTCGGGATCATGCGCGGCGCGGCGGCCCCAGCGGAAGGCCGAGACATTCATGGACACGGCCTGCCCGTTGAGCGCGATGGCCTTCTCGATGGCTTCCGCCGATACGGGTAACCCGCCATACTGATAGGCCATGCCGAGCATGAACATGTTTGCGCCGACGGAATTGCCAAACAGCACGCTGGCCGTGCGCGTGGCGTCGAAGAAATGCGCCTTCTCCTCGCCTGCCGCAGCGCGAATGGCCTGTTTCAGCCGTTCGATGGGCAGCGAGAAATCAGCGGAGCGGGCGAAATCGCCCGGCATGACTTCCGCCGTGTTGGCCATGAACAGCGTGTGCCCGTGGCGTGCGGACGCCAGAACCTTCTTCGCGCCGGAAACGACGAGATCGCAGCCCAGAACCAGATCGGCCTCACCTGCGGAAACGCGGATGGCGTAAATGTCTTCAGGCGTCGGCGCGATACGCAGATGCGTGAACACCGCCCCGCCCTTCTGCGCAAGGCCGGCCATATCGATGATGCCAGCGCCCTTGCCTTCCAGATGCGCGGCCATGCCGAGGATTGCGCCGATGGTGACGACGCCGGTGCCGCCGATGCCATCCACCACGGCCGACCAGCCGCGCTCCATCTGGTAAAGCGCAGGCTCCGGCACGCCTTCCAGCGGATCGTTCGCACCGGTGACGCCCTTCGCCTTCTTCAGCTTCGCCCCGTGAACGGTGACGAAGGAGGGGCAGAAGCCGTTGACGCAGGAGAAATCCTTGTTGCAGCTGGACTGGTCGATGCGGCGCTTGCGGCCGAATTCGGTTTCCTGCGGCTGCACCGAAACGCAGTTCGACTTGACGCCGCAATCGCCACAGCCCTCGCAGACGAGTTCATTGATGAACACGCGCTTGTCGGGATCGGGAAACGTGCCGCGCTTGCGACGGCGGCGTTTTTCGGCGGCGCAGGTCTGATCGTAAAGCAAGACCGAAACGCCCTTCACCTCGCGCAGATCGCGCTGCACCTGATCGAGATCGTCGCGGTGGTTGATGGTCGTGCCCTGCGGGAACGCCACCACGCCGGCATATTTTTCCGGCTCATCGCTGACCACGGCGATGCGTTCCACGCCTTCGGCGCGCACCTGATCGGCAATCATGTCGACGGTGAGACCGCCCTCATGCGGCTGGCCGCCGGTCATGGCCACGGCGTCATTGTAAAGAATCTTGTAGGTGATGTTCGCACCGGACGCGATGGCGAAGCGGATCGCCATGGAGCCGGAATGATTGTAGGTGCCGTCACCCAGATTCTGGAAGAAATGCTCGCGTTTCGAGAAGGGCGCCTGGCCGATGAACTGCGCGCCCTCCCCGCCCATGGCCGTGAAACCGATATTGGAGCGGTCCATCCAGGTGGCCATGAAATGGCAGCCAATGCCGCCGCCGGCGATGGAGCCCTCGGGCACATTGGTGGAAGTGTTGTGCGGGCAGCCGGAACAGAAATAGGGTGCGCGACCGGAGACATCCTTGGTGTCGGCAAGCATCGCCTGAAACTGGCGCAGGCGCGACACATGCGCCGCGATCTCTTCGGACGGGCCGATTACCCGCAAGATGCGCTCGCCGATGGCGATGGCGATCTCGTTGGGATCGAGTGCCGCAGTGGGCGCAAACAGGCGCTCGCCCCTCTCGTTCACCTTGCCGATGATCTCCGGCTGGTTGGCCGTGCCGTACAGGTTTTCGCGCAGCTGCACCTCGATGAGCGAGCGTTTCTCCTCAACGACGATGACCATGTCGAGACCGCGCGCGAAGTCGCGCATATGCTCCACGTCGAACGGCCAGGGACAGGCCACCTTGAAGAGGCGGATGCCAAGCTGGTTGGCGCGCGCCTCGTCAATGCCCAGATCGTCGAGCGCCTGACGCGTGTCGAGATAGCTCTTGCCAAGCGTGACGATGCCGATCTTCGCCTTCGAACCGCCGGAATAGATGATGCGGTTGAGGTTGTTGGCCTGCACGAAGGCGGCGGCGGCAGCGCGCTTGTAATCGTAAAGCCGCGCCTCCTGGCCGAGCATGTTGATCTCGTTGCGAATGTTCAGCCCGCCGGGCGGCATGTCGAATTCCGGGCGAACGATGTTCAGCCGTTCAAGCGAGACATCCACGGCTGCGGTCGACTCAATGTTGTCCTTCACGCATTTGATCGCCGTCCAGGTGCCGGCGAAACGGGAAAGCGCGTAGCCGTAGAGCCCGTAATCGATGAGCTCCTGAACCCCGGCCGGGTTCAGGATGGGGATCATCGCATCCACGAAGGCGAATTCGCTGGCGTTGGCGACGGTGGAGGACTCGGCCGTGTGGTCGTCGCCCATCAGCGCCAGAACGCCGCCATGCCTGGAGGAACCGGCCTGGTTGGCATGGCGGAACACGTCGCCGGACCGGTCGACGCCCGGCCCCTTGCCATACCAGACGCCGAAAACGCCGTCATATTTGCCCTCGCCCAGAAGCTCGGTCTGCTGCGAACCCCAGCAGGCGGTGGCGGCCAGTTCCTCATTGAGGCCCGGCTGAAAAATCACATTGGACGCTTCAAGCTGCTTCTTGGCCTTCCACAGCTGGAGATCGAGACCGCCAATGGGCGATCCGCGATAGCCGGAAACGAAGCCTGCCGTGTTGAGCCCTGCGCGTCGATCACGCTCGCGCTGCATCAGGAGCATGCGGACAACCGCCTGCGCGCCGGAAACGAAGATGCGTTCCTTGGTCAGATCATACTTGTCGTCGAGCGCAACGTCATGAAGCGTCATGAATTATTTCCTCCTCCGCGGACCACGTGTTGGAAACGTTTCCGCAAGGGTAGTTTTGTATTCGGCCGGCATCCCGTCAAACGAATTTGCCGCTCGGTCCACAATGCGCAACACCGCAGCAAAGCAGCGATTTGAAAGGACATTTTATTAGCCCTGCAACGCGTGCGACGAACGAATCTAACGGCGCCGCACTTACACTTCTCCCGTTCCGTGCGGCGAGTGCAACAGCCACATCCATTAATTTAGGTGGGCAGCGCAAAAAGGCGACTTTTCTTGCGCCATTACTTTTGCAGCCGCAACAAAGCTGCTAATCACTCGATACCCGTTTTACGGGCAGGAAGGGCAGGACAGGGAACAACTGCCGCCCAACCAAAGGGGAAATGCAAGAGGGCCCATATGGCAGATCACACCGCGCAACTCGCCGTGCGCGCAAACGGCGGAGGTTTGTGACCCCGTGCGCGCAATCGCTTCTCTCGTCCGCGCCATAAGCGGATTGAACGCCTTTATCGGAAACGTCTTTTCCTGGCTTTCGCTGGCCATCGTTCTGGTCTGCTTCACCGTCGTGGTGCAGCGTTATGTCTTCTCCGTCAGTTTCGTGTGGATGCAGGATCTCTACATCTGGCTGAACGGCGCAATGTTCACGGCGGTGGCCGGCTTTGCGCTGTTGAGAAACGACCATGTCCGCGTCGACATCTTCTACCGGCCCGCCAGCACAAGGCGGAAAGCCGTGGTCGACCTGATCGGCGTGTTCCTGTTCCTGCTGCCTTTCTGCTGGATCGTCGTCTATTACGGCTGGAGTTTTGTCAGCCGGTCATGGCGGCTGGGCGAAGCGTCCGCCAATGTGGGCGGTATGCCGGGGCTTTTCATACTCAAGGGGTTCATCCTTGCTTTCGCGGTGCTTTTGGCGTTGCAGGGCATCGCCATGGCGCTGCGGTCCATTCTCGTCCTCAATGACGCAGAAGACCTCCTGCCCCCGAAACTCCGTTACACCAACGATGAAGAAGAGCAGCCGGAGGCAAGCGTCTGATGGATCCGGTTCTTATTGGCGAGCTCCTTTCGGGGCTCATGTTCTTCGGCATTATCGGCTTTCTGCTCCTGGGCTTCCCGGTCGCTTTCACGCTGGCCGGCGTATCGCTCATGTTCGGCCTTGTCGGCATGTGGTTCGGCGTGTTCGACCCGTCCAATTTCGGCAGTCTGGCCAACCGCTATATCGGCTACATGACCAATGAAGTGCTGGTGGCCGTGCCGCTCTTCATCTTCATGGGCGTGATGCTCGAACGCTCCAAGATCGCCGAGCAATTGCTGCTTACGATGGGCAAGCTGTTCGGCAATCTGCGCGGCGGCCTTGGCATGTCGGTCATCATTGTCGGCGCGCTTCTTGCCGCTTCCACCGGCGTGGTAGGCGCAACGGTCGTCACGATGGGCCTGATTTCGCTGCCGGCCATGCTGCGCGCGAATTACGATCCGAAGCTGGCAACCGGCGTCATCTGCGCGTCGGGCACGCTCGGCCAGATCATCCCGCCATCCACCGTTCTCATCTTCATGGGCGACATGCTTTCGGGCATCAACGCGCAGGTGCAGATGGCCAAGGGCAATTTCGCCCCGGTGCCCGTCTCCGTCGGCGATCTGTTCGCCGGCGCGCTTCTGCCCGGCGTCATGCTGGTGGCGCTCTATCTCGGCTGGACGATCTTCAAGGCCATCTTCGATCCCGCCTCCTGCCCGGCAACGCCGGTGCCGCCTGAAGAGAAGAAAGAGCTGCTTGGCGAAGTCGCGGTGGCGCTGGTGCCGCCGCTACTCCTGATCATGGCCGTTCTGGGCTCCATTCTGGGCGGCATCGCAACGCCGACAGAGGCCGCTTCCGTGGGCGCGGTGGGCGCAATGGTGCTGGCGGGGCTCCGCTGGCGGCTTTCCTTCGCGGTTCTGCGCGAGACGGCCATCGCCACGGCCTCCATCACCTGCATGGTGTTCATCATCCTGTTCGGCGCGTCGGTGTTCTCCATTGTCTTCCGCCTGATGGGCGGCGACAATCTGGTGCACGAGTTCCTCGCCAACCTGCCGGGCGGCACGCTGGCGGCCGTGGCCGTGGTGATGCTGATCATGTTCCTTCTGGGCTTCATCCTGGATACGTTCGAGATCATCTTCATCGTGATCCCGATCACCGCACCGATCCTGCTGGCTCTCGACGTGGACCCGGTGTGGCTCGGCGTTCTGGTGGGCGTGAACCTGCAGACGAGCTTCCTGACACCGCCCTTCGGCTTTGCGCTGTTCTATCTGCGCGGCGTCGCACCGCCCAATGTGAAGACATCGATGATCTACAAGGGCGTGCTGCCCTTCGTGGGACTGCAGGTGCTCGCAATCGCGATCATGTTCATGTTCCCGGAGATCGCGACATGGCTGCCAAGGGCGATCTACAATTAAGGCGTCCGGCAACCGGGTGATCTCCTCCGGCTGCCGCATGCAAGGACTGCCGCTCGAGAGGCGACAGTCTGACGGCAACAAAAAAGCCCGGGTCAATGCCCGGGCTTTTTCATTTCAGCCGAAACCGGTCAGATCGAGAAGTACTTCTTGCGCGCCTCGATGAAGGGACCATCCGTGCCTTCGGTGCGGGTGCGCAGGATGTTGAGCGACTCGATGAAGCTCTCGGTCGTCTTCTTGGTGAGCGCATCACCGGAATCGCGCAGCTCGCCCATGATCTCGGCAGCGGCCACCGCACCGGCCTCGATGATATCATCGGGGAACTGACGCACATTCACGCCATGCTCTTCGACGAGCGTCTTCAGCGCACGCGGATCGTTGGCATAGAAGTCCGAAGCCACCTGGTCGTACTCAGCCTGACAGACGTCGCGGACGATTGCCTGAAGGTCGGACGGCAGCTCCTGATACTTCGCCTTGTTGACCACCAGCTCGGTTGCCAGACCCGGCTCCACGAAGCTCGGGAAGTAGTAGTTCTTGGCAACCTGGTAGAAGCCCAGCGCCAGATCGTTGTAGGGACCGACGAACTCGGCGGCGTCCAGCGTGCCGGACTGCAGCGCCTGGAAGATCTCGCCGGCGGCCATGTTGGTGACCGTTGCGCCAAGCTTCTCCCACACGCGGCCACCGAGGCCAGGGGTGCGGAAGCGCAGACCCTTTACGGAATCGAGACCCGTAAGCTCATCGCGGAACCAGCCACCGGCCTGCGTGCCGGTGTCGCCCGACAGGAAGCCCTGAACGCCGAACTGATCGTAAATCTCATCCCAGATTTCCTGACCGCCCATGTAACGCACCCAGGCAGCCATCTCGCGCGAGGTCATGCCATAGGGAACGCCGGTGAAGAAGGAGAGCGCGGGGCTCTTGTTCTGCCAGTAATAGGCCGCGCCGTGGCTCATCTCGGCCGAACCGTCAATGACGGCGTCGAGCGACTGAAGCGGCGGCACGAGTTCACCGGCGGAGTAAACCTGTACGGTCAGGCGACCGTCGGATGCGGCGGTAATGCGGTCGGCGAGACGCTGCGCGCCAACACCCAGTCCCGGAAAATTCTTCGGCCAGGTCGTAACCATGCGCCAGGTCTGGTTGCCCTGCGCAATCGCCGGCGTGGCCAGTGCTGCAGCGCCTGCGCCGGCGCCGGCAAGGCTGGCCTTCCGGAGAAATGAACGACGATCCATGAAATACCTCCCAAGTATTCAAAAAGCGAAAAAAATGGCCGTTAAACGGCCTCTTCTACTGAACAGTGACGCGTGTAAACACAATCATCCCGTTCCGAACTGTTATCAATACACGCAGCCGCGTGGGTGTCTAGCGCGAACGGAATCTGGCCCGATGAAATTTTGTGAGTGCCTCTAGCCAGCGAAAACCGCAGAGAAAGCCGGCTTTCAAAGAAAATACCCCTTTTCAAACCCGGGTGAATCTTCCCCAAACGCCTCAAAACGCCCCCTTACCCCTCATTTTCAACAGGAAAACGTCCACGCACACGCAGGGCGGCCCGCGCAATGTCGACTTTTGGCTCACTTGAAGCCACGCTGCATATGCAACACAAAGCAAACACCCGAGAATCATAAAAAAACGATCCGGGGGGAACACATTGCTGGGAGGAAAGCATGGCGGGGCTCCTTGGCCTTTCGCGCCTCATAGACGCTATTAATCGTTTCATCGGGAAACAGGTTTCCTGGCTCATCCTGTTCGCGGTGCTGGTCTCCGCCTACAACGCCATCGTGCGCTTTCTCGGCGACGGGCTGCCCGCCTATCTGCCGATTCCCCGCGCCTCCAACAGTCTTCTGGAACTTCAGTGGTATCTCTACGGAACCGTGTTCCTGCTGGCGTCCGCCTACACGCTGCAGCGCAATGAACACATCCGCATCGATATCGTTTCGAGCCTGTTTTCCAAGCGCACGCGCGACTGGATAGACCTGTTCTGCCACATCTTCTTTCTGCTGCCCTTCGTCACGCTGATCGTCTGGCTGAGCTGGCCATGGTTTCAGCGCTCCTTCGTGTCGGGCGAGATTTCGGCCAATGCGAGCGGGCTGATCATCTGGCCGGCGAAATTCATGGTGCTCGCCGGCTTCGTGCTTCTGACCGCGCAGGCGGTTTCCGAAATCATCAAGCGCTGGGCGGTTCTGAGCGGCATGATCGACGAGCCAAATCCGCAGCATGAACTCCACCCGGCAGCGGAAGCCGCCATCGAGATGGAGGAAAAGCGCGATGATTGATTTTATCGCCCACAACCTCGCGCCCATCATGTTCGTGACCGTCATGGCGATGCTGCTGATCGGCTATCCGGTCGCGTTCACGCTGGCCGCGGGCGGCCTGCTCTTCTTCGTCATCGGTGTCGAGCTCTCGCACATTTCGAGCGAGATCCGCCTCTTCTGGCCGCTCCTGCAATCGCATCCCGAGCGCATTTACGGGATCATGTACAATGACACGCTGCTGGCGATCCCGTTCTTCACCTTCATGGGACTGATTCTCGAACGTTCGCGCATGGCCGAAGACCTGCTCGACACGATCGGCCAGCTCTTCGGACCAGTGCGCGGCGGGCTTGCCTATGCGGCGGTTCTGGTCGGCGCGCTTCTGGCGGCAACGACCGGCGTGGTCGCCGCATCGGTGATCGCGATGGGTCTGATCTCGCTGCCGATCATGATGCGCTACAATTACAATCGCGGCTTTGCGACCGGCACCATTGCGGCCTCCGGAACGCTGGCGCAGATCGTTCCGCCGTCGCTGGTGCTGATCGTCATGGCCGATCAGCTCGGCCGTTCGGTCGGCGACATGTATGTGGGCGCGTTACTGCCGGCACTGGTCATCATCGCGGCCTATTGCCTGCTGGTTTTCGCGGTCACCATCTTCAAGCCGGAATGGGCGCCTGCACTGCCGCCGGAGACCCGCAAGCTCGGCGGCGGCGTCATGTCTCTCATCCTTCTGATCGCCGCATCCGTGGCGATTTATTTCGCCACCTATCACACCGTCTTCGCCGAAATGCGCGGCGAGGTGCGGCTTGTCTGGGCGGCCACCACGGCGACGATCTTCGCCCTTCTGTTCAGCCTCGCCAATCGCTATCTCAAACTGAACATCCTCTCGCGGCTGGCCGAACAGGTGGTGATCGTGCTGATCCCGCCGCTGGCGCTGATCTTCCTCGTACTCGGCACCATCTTCCTGGGCATCGCCACGCCGACCGAGGGCGGCGCGATGGGGGCCGCCGGGGCGCTGCTCCTCGCCATCGTCAAAAGAAGGCTCACCTTCACCGTTCTCAAACAGGCTCTCGACGCAACGACGAAGCTCTCGGCATTCGTCATGTTCATCCTGATCGGCGCGCGCGTCTTCGGCCTGACCTTCTACGGCATCAACGGCAATGTCTGGATCGAGGAGCTTCTACTGGCGCTGCCTGGCGGCGAGATCGGCTTCCTGCTCACCGTCACGGTGATCGTGTTCATTCTCGGCTGCTTCCTCGACTTCTTCGAGATCGCCTTCATCATGGTGCCGCTTCTGGTGCCGGCAGCGGAAACGCTGGGCATCGACCTGATCTGGTTCGGCGTCATCCTCGGCATCAATCTGCAGACATCGTTCCTGACACCGCCCTTCGGCTTCTCGCTCTTCTATCTGCGCTCCATTGCGCCGATGAAGGAGTGGAAGGACGAGGTGTCCGGGCGGATATTGCCGGCGGTCAAGACGACGGAGATCTACAAGGGGGCGATACCGTTCATCATCATCCAGTTCCTGATGATCATCCTTGTGATCAGCTTCCCCGGCCTCGTGACCCACTACAAGAAGGAAAGCACGGTCAATCCCAGCGAGGTGGAGATCAACATTCCCTCCTTCGGCAGCGGCAATGATGGCGGACCCGGATTTGGGCTGCCCG
>MRWG01000517.1_pt1 | contig 41808 bp, 36 predicted proteins | sample 1013341 | NCBI WGS metagenome assembly MRWG01 (sample SAMN06117577, study PRJNA244670) | biofilm metagenome | biome: Water; feature: Cathode Biofilm; material: Biofilm; isolation source: microbial consortium enriched at the cathode of a solar microbial fuel cell | place: USA: District of Columbia ... | reverse complement strand
GGGCCGGGAGGGGGCCAAGGCGGGGCCAAGGCGGGGTCAGACGGACGGATCGGGCGCCCGGATCAAGCGGCACCCGGCGATCTTCCAGCTGCCGTCGGCCTGACGCTCCATGGCGTATTCCGCCCGCCAGGCGCGGCCTTGGGAATCGATCAGCGCCATCGGCTGCACCAGCCGGTCGGCGGAGAGCGGCGTCGGTGCCAGGAAGTCGGTCGCCTTCGGCCCGATCAGCGGCGAATAGCCCTGCTCCACCATGGTCATGAAGAGGCCGGCATTGGGGAAGCGCGCCTGGATGTTCGGGGCCGCCTGGGCGTAGGCCGCGTTGCGGTCGCCGGCACGGAAGGCGTCGAGCTGGCGGTCGATGACCGCGGTGACCGCGGGGTCGGCCCCTTGCGCGCGCGCCGGGCCGCCGGGCGGCGCCAGCGCGACGATCGCCGCCGCCGCCGCGAGCGTCAGGATGCCGTGAAGAAGGCTGCGTCTCATCATCTCCGTCGCTCCCGCGATGCGCCCGTCCCGTGCCTCGAAAGGCACTACGGCGGGCCGCGCGGAGAGGATCAGTGCCCGGGCCGCCTTTCCGGCCGGCCCGTCGATCCTCAGCGGACGAAGAGATGGACCTCGTTGTTGCTCGCGTCCGCCGAGGTCTCGGCCAGCAGCTGCACGCGGCTCGCCGGCACGCCCATGTCGGTCAGCGTGCGCAGCACGTTCTCCGCGTTGCGTCGGGCGGCCGCGCTGTTCAGCGCGACCTGCGCCGCGGAGCCCGCCTGCGGGCTCACCGCCACCAGGTCGAAGGTGGCGTTCGGCTTGCGCTGCAGGGCCTGGCTCACCGCGTTGTAGAGCGCCTGCTGGTAGTTCACCGTCTCGCGGTCGAACTTGATGATGACCAGCGGCCGCTCGCCCGGCTGCGGCTGGCTCTGGCGCGCCGTCTGGCGGGCCAGATTCTCGGTCTGCTGGAAGGAGCGGGTCGCCAGGCTGGTGCCGTAGAGGTCGCCGTTCTTGATGGCGAGCGAGAGCGTCGTCATGTTCTGACGCTCGTTGTTCACATAGGTCGTCTGGCGGTTGATGTCCTGGCTGAGATCGGTCAACAGCCGGTCGATCTCGACCACCTGCTGGTGGACGCTGTCCTCGAGCCGCTGCAGGCGGATGTGATCCTCGTCGACCGCGCCGGACAGGCCGTAGGTCGCCTGCACCGCGTTCAGCAGATACTGGCCGAAGGCGGCCTCGTCGGCGGCGTCGTTGGAGAGCTTGGTCATGGCGGGAACCTTCTCCGCGACCTGCTCCAGCTCGGTCTGCGCGCGGTTCCAGTAGTCGACCAGCACCGGGTTGCCCGGGGTGGTGCCGCGCTGCAGGCGCGAGGTGATCTGCGCCACCAGCTCATGATAGCGGTTGGCGCCGTCGGCGGTCTCCTGCACCAGCGCGGTCTTGCGCTGGCTCAGGCTCGAGACGTTGCCGGCGAGCTTGTTCAGGTCGCCCTCCATCTGGGCGACCTTGTTGCCGACGAAGGTCTCGCGGCTGGCCGAGGCCGATTCGATCGAAGTCTGGCGCGTCTGGGCGGTCGAGACCGGCTGCGGCGCGCCCGACTGGCCCGAACCGACCTGGCCCGAGCCGACCTGGCCCGAGCCGACCTGGACCGGCGTCGTCGCCTGGCCGGTGCCGGCGGGGTCGCTCGCCTCGAGCGAGGGCCAGGCCTCGCCGCAGGCCGCGAGCGCGAGCCCGGCGAGCCCGAAGGCCGCCGCGCGCATCAGCCGCGCCCGCCCGGCGGGTCCATTGTCCCGCGCGCCGCGCGAAGCGGCACGATCGGCGTGTCCGGAAGTCCCAGCGTGGAAGGAAGCCATACCCTAACTTTCCGCGTTCTGCTGCGCCGTCGTCACCGGCGCTTTTTCTGGACCGCCGCCTTGAGCGATTTCCCGGCCGCCCCGAATCGCGCCTGCACGGCGGACCCTGTCGGGCGGATGAACTCGACCGCGCGGTCTTGCGCGCGGCCAAGAGGCGCCGGATGACCCCTCCCGGTCGACCTCCCCGTTACGGTCTCGCGTCTCTCCGGCATGCCGCCGTCACAGGCCGTTTCACGGGCTGCGACATGCGGGCCGCCGGTCGATCCGCGCTCCCCCGGTATCGTGCGCCGCGATCCCCCTTAACCGTCATGACTGGCAGGGATACTACTTGAGGGTCGCGCGAGCGACAACCCGGATAATGCGTTGGATTCGCGCCGGATTCGTGCCCGGCCCATGCGGCGCTCCCGGTTACGCTCGCGGTTACGCTCCCGGGGGCGCTCGCAACGGACGCCCTCGGGCGCTGCCCGGTTGGGCGCGCCGGTTCCGATTTACCCCTTGCCAAGCCCCGCCCCATCAGGTAGCTACCCGCCCGCATCGCCGAGGCGCCCGGCCACGACCGGTCCGCCCCCGGCCACGATGCGAAAGCGCCCGTAGCTCAACTGGATAGAGCGTCTGACTACGGATCAGGAGGTTGGGGGTTCGAATCCTCCCGGGCGCGCCATTCCTTTCCCCATAAAATCAATTAATTAGATGTCGGCAGTCGTTCGAATCGCAGAAATATTTTCCATTCCTTTTCCAAACGGCTTTTCCATTTCCATTTCTCGCTTTTTTCCACCGGTCAGCGAACGTGTTTGCATGCTTCCTGAGGGCCGGAAGGCCGAAGGCCGCCCTTGATGTTTTTCGTTGATCCCAGATACGCTCCACTACCTATCGAGGTATGAGGGGCGGACGTGGAGCCGTAGGAGAAGGCCCGGGCCAGGATCGATGCGCTGCTGGAGGCGGCGGGCTGGGTGATTCAGGACCGCGACGCGTTCAATCGGAACGCGGCCCTCGGCGTCGCGGTTCGGGAGTTCATGTTGCCGAATGGCGCGGCTGATTACCTCCTGTTCGTCGCCGGTAAGGCGGCCGGCGTGATCGAGGCCAAGAAGGAGGGCGTCACGCTCTCCGGCGTCTCCGACCAGTCCGCCAAATACATGGCGAAGCTGCCCGAGGCTTTGGCCGCTTGGCGCGACAGGTTGGTCTTCGACTACGAGAGCACGGGCGCGGAGACCCTATTCCGCGACATGCGCGATCCGGATCCGCGCTCGCGGCGGCTCTTCGCCTTCCACAAGCCGGAGGCCCTTCATGAATGGCTGACGGCGGAGAAGTCGCTGCGCCGCCGGCTGACGGAGATGCCGGGGCTCGACGTGCGGGATCTGCGCGAATGCCAGGTCGAGGCGATCGAGGCCCTGGAGGTCTCGCTCGCGAAGGACAGGCCGCGCTCGCTCATCCAGATGGCGACCGGCGCGGGCAAGACCTTCACCGCCTGCAGCTTCAGCTACCGTCTCCTCAAGCATGCCAAGGCAAAGCGCATCCTGTTCCTGGTCGACCGCCGCAATCTGGGCGACCAGACCCTGCGGGAGTTCCAGGGCTGTCTGCCGCCGGGCGCCGCCAACCGGTTCGCCGACACCTACATCACGCAGCATCTCTCCTGGAACCGGATCGAGCCCGACGCCAAGGTCGTCATCACCACGATCCAGCGCGTCTACGCCATGCTGCGCGGAGAGGAGCTGGACCCGGACGAGGAGGAGGCGTCGGACTATGAGACCGGGCCGGATGGGGATCTGCGACCGGTCGCCTACAATCCCGAGATCCCGATCGAGACCTTCGATTTCATCATCGTCGACGAATGCCATCGCTCGATCTACGGCGTCTGGCGTCAGGTGCTGGAGTATTTCGATGCCCACATCATCGGCCTGACCGCGACGCCGTCGAAACACACGCTGGGCTTCTTCAATCAGAACCTGGTGTCGGAATACACCTACGACCGTTCGGTCGCCGACGGAGTCAATGTCGGGTTTGAGATCTTTCGCATCCGCACGGACGTAGGCGAGGGCGGCGGCACGGTCGAGACCGGCTTCCACGTCCCCGTGCGCGACAAGCGGACCCGTGCGGTGAAATACCGGGAGCTCGAGGAGGATTTCGTCTATTGCAGCGACGACCTCGACTGCTCCGTCCTGGTCCCCAGTCAGATTCGTACCGTGCTGCAATGCTATCGTGATCGGCTGTTCGACACGCTGTTCGAGGGGCGCACCGGCGACTGGGTGCCTAAGACGCTGATCTTCGCCAAGGACGACAACCATGCCGAGGAGATCGTCCACATCGCGCGCGAGGTGTTCGACGCCGGCAACGACTTCGTGAAGAAGATCACCTATCTGTTGATCGTCGGAGACCAGTCTCTCCGCCTCGAGAGCCTCGAGGCGCGCCATCTCGGCCTTCAGCTTGGCGAGCTTCTCCCGGAGCCGGGCGGAGCGCATCGCCAGCGCGTCCGATGGTTCCTGGCGATCGGCGCTGTCCAACTGCTGCAGATAGCGCGCGACGCTCTCCTCGATCTGCGCCATGCGCCGCTGCATCTTCGCCCGCGTGTAGTTGCGGTCGCGGTTGTTCACCGCCTTGAACTTCGAACCGTCGATCGCGACGCTCGCGCCGGCGAGCAGGCCGATCGTGCGGCACAGCTCGACGAAGCGCGCGCAGACCTTGCGAATGGTGGGACCGTTATCCCGGCGAAAGTCCGCGATCGTCTTATGGTCCGGGACCAGGCGGCCGGTCAGCCACATGACCTCCACATTGCGTCCAGCCTCGCGCTCGAGCCGGCGGCTCGACTGCACCCGGTTCAGATAACCGTTGATGTCGAGCTTCAACAGAACCGACGGGTGATAGGACGGCCGCCCCGTCGACCGGGGACCGACCCTCTCGAAGCCGAGCACGCGCAGATCCAGATCATCGACGAAGACGTCGACCACCCGAACCGGATTATCCTCCGCGACGAAATCATCCAGGCATTCCGGCAGGAAACTCACCTAGTCCCGGGAAACCCCCTCAATAAACCGCTTCATGGAAGGACCGCGCTCAACGTCATCGCGGGGTTCTATCACATCCGCGTTTTCACACAGCCAGGACCCAGAACAGACATAAAACTCCGCAATTTCTTGCCGCTGCGTCGTGGAAGTCGGCCTTCCCTTGGTGGGTAGGGTTGGCACTTTCGATAATCAGACGCGCTGCCAAATCGTGGAACAGGCGGACAATCCACGTTTTGCCTCGGTTTCCTAATGTCCTGACGGTGTCGCGGAACACCTCGTCTTTCCAGTGTGGGGCCGCCGGTCGAATGGCTGGTTCCGGATCCGCACTACCGGTGGCGAAAAGGATTCCGCGAGTGTGCTCGACAAGAATCGAAACCGGGAGGATGACAATGCGATCAACCCTTGCAATGACGGCGGCCGCGGGCGCGATGCTCGCCGCTGTCTCCGCCCAGGCGGCGGAACCGATCAAGGTCGGCGTGCTAACTCCGCTGTCTGGCACCTATGCGGTACTGGGACAGCAGATCAAGTGGGGCATGGATCTTGCCACCGAGGAGATCAACGCCGCCGGGGGGATCGACGGCCGGGCGGTCGAACTGGTCTATGAGGACAGTGAGGCGAATCCGGCCGCCGCCACGGCGAAGGCAGAGCGGCTGATCCAGGTCGAGAATGTCGATGTGATCACCGGCACGGTCAGTTCCGGCGTGACCCTTGCGGTGGGCCAAATCGCGGAGCGCAACAAGACCCTGCTGGTGACGACGGTCTCCTTCTCGACCGCGATCACCGGCTCGAAGTGCTCGCCCTATGTCTTCCGGATCAATGCCAATGCGGCGATGCAATCGAATGCGCTGGCGGCCTGGCTGCAGTCCGAAAAGCCCGAAGCGGATGTCTTCTATCTGGGCCCCGATTACGAGATGGGCCGGAACACGGTCGAAGAGTTCAAGAAGGTCGCCGAGCCGGCTGGTATGGAGACCGTCGGCGAGATCTACGCACCGCTCAACACCAACGATTTCTCGCAATACTTCGGGCAGGTAAGGGCGAGCCAGCCAACCGTGTTCTACACCTCGACCGGCGGCAATGATTCCGTTCGTCTGTTGACCCAGCTTGCGGAATACGGCCTGCGCGACCGGTTCCTGGCGATCGGGGCCGCTTCGGCGGTGACGCCCGCGACGATCGAGGCGATCGGCCCGGCAGCGGAAGGTTTCGTGACCGGGGTCGGTTACTCTCCGACGATCGAAAGCGAGGCGAACCAAGCCTTCGTTGCGAAATTCAAGGAGAAGTTCGGCGCCGTGCCCGACCTTTACGGCGCCGACTCCTACGGCTTCATGCCATTTTACAAGAAGGCCGTCGAGGCCGCCGGTTCGACCGATGCGGATGCCGTCATGAAGGCGATGGAAGGGCTTTCGTGGGAAACCGTCCAGGGCACCAAGACCATCCGCGCCGGCGATCATCAGGCGATGATGCCGATGTATGCGGTCGCGGTGCAGGACGGTCGGTTCGAGGTGATTGGCCGCGTCGAAGGTGAAGACGCGATCGGCCCTGACAACTGCGAGCGCTTCTGAGCCGTCTCGAGCTCGTCCCCGTGCATCCCGCGCCGACAGGGCGGGGTGCACGGGCTTCCGACAGGAGCCGATCCGATGGAATACATCCAGTTCGTCCTGGCGCCACAGATGATCAACGGCCTCGCCATCGGTGTCGCCGTGATCCTTATGGCCCTCGGCCTTACGATCATTTTCGGCCTTCTGGACGTGATCAACATGTCGCATGGCGAGTTCTACGCCATGGGAGCGTTTCTCGGGCTCAGCCTGGGCGCGCTCGGGTTCGGCTTTTGGGCGCTCTGCGTGCTGGTGCCGCTCCTCATGCTGCCGATCGGCTTCGTGGTCGAACGGACAATGATCCAAACGGTCTTTCACCATAAGGACCGGCACATACTGACGCTGCTGCTGACCTTCGGGCTGGCTCTGATCCTGGAGGACGTCTTCAAGATCATCTACGGGCCGAACCCGTTGCGCCCGCCGCTGCCGGTCACCGGCGGCACCGAACTGTTCGAGATCTTCATGCCGAACTACCGGCTGCTGCTGATCGCAATCGGCGCGGCGATCATCGCCGGCGTTTGGATCCTGGTCTACCGCACCAGCCTCGGCGCGATGGTACGGGCGGCCGCCTTTGACAAGGACATGGCCGGGTCGCTCGGCGTGCCGGTGAAGACGATCTACTCTGTAACCTTCGCATTCGGCTGTGCGCTTGCCGGTCTGGCCGGCGTGTTGCTGGCGCCGATCTATTCAGTCTTCCCGACGATGGGCCGGGATTTCATTCTGCTGGCCTTTACGGTCGTCATTGTCGGAGGAATGGGCAGTATCAAGGGGGCGGTGATCGCCGGCCTCGTGCTGGCGCAGATCCAGTCGATCGCCAGCCTCTACGTCTCACCGGTCTGGGCTGAGCCGATCGTCTTCGGGATCATGGTGATGGTGTTGCTGGTCCGCCCGCAGGGCCTGTTCGGGAGGCTCGGCAATGCTTAGCGATACCGTGGCCGCCGCTGAGCGGCGAAAGACACAGCCCGAGGCGCGTTGTCTGCCGGCGCTGAAAGGGGTGTCGCTGCGTTGGGTGTCGATCACCTTCTTCCTGGTTGCCTTCGCGCTCGGCGTGGCCGGCTGGATCGCTGGCGATAGCTTCTATCTGCGACTGGCAACCGAGGCGCTGATCCTGTCCGGCCTAGCGATCAGTGTCGATCTGCTGCTCGGCTACACCGGACTTCTGTCGCTGGGACAGGCGATGTTCTTCGGCTTCGGCGCCTATGTTTCCACCCTGGTGCTGAAGCATATGGCCTCCTCCTTTTGGCTGGCGATCGCCGTGGCGCTCGCGGTCGGCCTGGTGCCTGCGGTGGTCGGTGGGATCATCGCGAACCGGGTGCGCGGGGTTTACTTCGCCCTGATCACCTTCGGCCTGGCGCAAGTGGCGTCGCGGGCCGTCTACAATACCCGCGAGCTCGGCGCCTCCGACGGGATGATCGGGATCCCGCAGTTGGAAATCGACTTCCTGCTTTTCAGCGTTGATACCGCTCAGCCGATCGCCTTCTTCTTGATGATGCTGGCCTGTATCGCGGGGCTCTACGCTGCAATCGCCTATTTCCTCGACACTCCCTTCGGACGCGTTCTCACGGCCATCCGGGTGAATGAGAAGCGCGCTCCCTTCCTCGGCTATCACACACGCTTCTATGTTTTCTCCGCCTATGTACTGGCGGCCGAAGTCGCTGTGCTGGTCGGGGCGATCTATCCGATCCTGCGCGGTTTCGTCTCGCCGGAACTGATGTTCTTCCATGCCTCCGGCAACGCGGTGATCAATGTGATCGTTGGCGGGGTCGGGACGTTGATCGGGCCGATCATTGGAAGTTCGGTCCTGACCGGCCTGCGCTCTGTTATCAGCGGCTACACCGAACACCACCTGATCGTTATCGGCGGGATTTTCATGATCTCAGTGATGTTCTTCCCGAAAGGCATCGCAGGCTATCTCCGCGCCTGGATCGAACGGCGGGCGGTGCGAACCCGAGGGGGCGTGCGATGAATGACACGATCCTGCGGCTGGAGAATCTGAGCGTTCGCTTCGGGGCGCTGCTCGCCGTCGATAAGATGGCATTCGAGATCGAACGCGGTACCGTCACTTCGGTGATTGGACCCAACGGTGCGGGGAAAAGTACGCTGTTCAACTTGGTCAGCGGCTCCATCCGACCGGCCGAAGGCCGGGTGACGATGAACGGGACGGACGTCACGGGGGCCAGCCCGATGCGGATGCGGGAGGCCGGGCTGGCCAGATCCTTCCAGATCACCAACCTGTTCATGGAACTAAGCGTCGCGGAGAACTTGCGCCTCGCGGCCCAGGTGCTCGAGCCCTGGCACCGCCAGTGGCTCCCGCTACGGCATAGCGGCCGTGCCCTTGCCAAGGTCGACGAATTGATCGAGCGATTCGAACTTGCCGAGAAGGCGCACGAGCAGGTCGGTAACTTGTCCCATGGCGAGCAGCGGCGGCTGGAGATCGCGGTCGCTTTGGCGAGCGAGCCGTCTCTGCTGCTGCTGGACGAGCCGACCCAGGGCATGTCGCATGGCGACACGGATGAGACGGCGGCGATGATCAAGGGCCTGGCCGGCGACCTCACCGTGCTGCTGGTCGAGCACGATATCGACCTGGTGATGGATCTCTCCGACAAGATCATCGTGATGCAGCAGGGCGCGAAGCTGGCTGACGGCCCACCAGAGGCGGTGCGGAACGATCCGGCCGTGCAGGCCGCCTATTTGGGACACGGATGACCATGCTGACCGTCGAGAACCTTCACACCCACTACGGGCTGAGCCATATTCTCCAAGGCGCTAGTTTTACGGGAGAAGCGGGCGAAGTGATCGGCCTGTTCGGCCGCAATGGCGTCGGAAAGACGACGCTGCTGAAAACCATCGCGGGCTGGATCCGGCCGAGCGAGGGGCATATCGCCCTCGACGGCAATGATCTTTCCGCACTGCGCCCGGACCAGATCGCGCAGCTTGGCCTGGGCCTGGTGCCCGAGGATCGCCGCATCTTTCCCGGTCTGTCCGTCGAGGAGAATCTGAAGCTCGGGATGCGTCAGTCTGCCGGCCGCAGCCGCGCGGCGCAGAAGGATGCCCTCGATCGCGCGTATCAGCGATTTCCGCGGCTCGCCGAACGCCGCATGCAGATGGGCACCACGCTCTCCGGCGGCGAACAGCAGATGCTGGCCATGGCGCGGGTCCTGGTCGGCGAGCCGAGGATCCTCTTGATCGACGAGCCAACGGAGGGATTGGCCCCGTTCCTCGTGGAGGAAATCGGGCGGATCCTGTCGGAACTGCGGGAGCGAGGCGATCTGCTGATTTTGCTGGTCGAGCAGAACGTCCATTGGGCCATGGACTTCACCACCAGGTTTCACGCGGTAGAACGCGGGCGCATCGTCTGTACCGGTGTGCCGGACCGCGCGGAGGACCGTGAAAACCTGCTCGCGACGATCGCCGTCTAGGAGCCGGGCTTCGGCGCCCGCGCAGTTCGTCAGACCCAGCGATAAGACTTTGTGACGGATTCGTGTATTGTCCGGCGACGCTATATGCGAAAATGAGTCCGCCCGCGAGAAAGCGCGAACGCTCTTTCCCAACAGGAAGCCGCGGCGGCACGGGAGGATAGAAATGACCGTTGCCCTAAATATGTTGCGGGGCGATTTCGGGCGAGTCGCGCTACTCGACATGAACAAGCCGTTGGTGCGTCACGCTCATCCGCAGAGTCACGTCCTGATCAAGGTTGGCGGCAGCGACCAGGCCTTTATTGTCGATGGTCAGGAATGCGTGCTCGCGGATGACACGGCCGTCCTGGTCAACACTTGGTGCGAACACTACTATCCCCATAACGAGGCCGCCGGAGATTGCGTCTTCCTGGTCTTTTACATTGAGCCAGGCTGGCTCGGCCGAATCGACGACGAGTTGATTCTAAGCCGCCATCCAGGGTTCTTCCCGAGCCCTTGCGTCCGGATCGGGAAGACGATGCAGGCGATGGCCCAAAGCATCGCGGAGGAGTTGGTCTACGATCGCGATCTCGCCTCTGAACGGGTCGAAAGCCTAGTCTTCGACCTGATGATCGAGATGATCTCCGGTTTCTCGCTTTGGCGGGACCGGAGTGAATCGCGAGCACTCGCGGCCTCGATGAACGACTACCGTATCCGCCGGGCGCTGAAGCATCTTCATGGCGAGCACGGGCGGACCTGCGACGTCAACGACCTGATCTCCATAGCGGGTTTATCGCGTCCGCGGTTCTTCGAACTGTTCAAGGAGCAGACCGGGGTGACGCCGGTGGTCTATGCCAACGCTCTCCGAGTTGAGTCGGCGATGGATTTCCTTGGACGTTCGGATGCGCCGATCGTCGACGTTTCGCTCGACCATGGTTTCGAAGAGCAGAGCAATTTCACCCGCTTTTTCCGCCAGCATATTGGAATCCCGCCTGCAGCGTACCGGCGCGTCGTGACGGAATATGGCGGTGCCCTTCCGACCTGAATGCGCGTCTCGCCAGGCGCCGGATGCGTGTGTCCGCGTGTCCGAAGGCGTAGTCCGCGGGCTTCTGGACCGTTCGCGAATTATCAGATTGCACGATCAACGGCGCTAAATCGCGACAAGCCCTGCGCCCTTCAGCAATTCAGACTTCCTTCCAGCCGACAGATGCCCACCGCCGTCGGGCGGCGGGCTGACACTTGGAAGGAGGCCGATCATGGCGACCGTCGCCAACAAGGATCCCCAGCGCGCCGAGAAGGAACGGCGTCGCATGCAGGAATACCGAAAGAAATTCGTCGAGGAGACGCCAAAGTGGTACCGCGGCGAACTCCACCTCGCCTTCATGCTGACGGTGACCTTCGGCACCATCGCGTTTTGCTGGACGCAACTCGCGTCTCCGACGGCAATGGAATGGCTGGTCGTAGTCCCAATGGCGCTGTTCGGGAACTACATCGAATGGGCGGCCCATCGCTACGTCCTGCACCGGCCGATCCCCGGGTTGACGGCGGTCTATAAGCGCCATTGCGGGACCCATCACCTGTTCTTCACCGACCACGATCTCTCCTACCACGGCCAGAAGGAGTGGCGGGCGCTACTGTTCCCGGCCTTCGCGCCGGTCGCATTCATCCTGGCGTCGGTACCGCCGGCGCTGGTTCTGGCAGCGGTTTGGAGCGCCAATGTCGGATACTTGGCGGTGGGCATGATGGCTGCCTATTACCTGATGTATGAAGGGCTGCACACGCTGTCGCATCTCGACGATGAGCGGCACCCCTATCTCAAATACATCCCGTTGGTGAACACGATCCGCCGAATGCATGTCGTCCATCACGACCTGGGCCAGATGCAGACTCGGAACTTCAACCTGACCTTCCCGCTATGCGATGCGCTGTTCGGGACGAGCGACTTGGATCGCGGCGTGTTGGGAACTTTGTTCAACGGCACGAATGAGCGTCATGTCCGCGCGGACAACCGCTACACCCCACCGCCGGCTGATCTCTACGGAGACACGAGCGGCAGTTCCAGTCAGAAAGCTGCGGAGTAGGTCGGATGGGACGCTTGCAAGGACGAGTGGCGATCGTCACCGGCGCCGCCCAGGGCATCGGGGCCGCCTACGCCAGGGCGATGGCGGCCGAAGGGGCGCGGATCTGCGTCGCCGACGTGATCGACGGAAGCGGGACCGTGAACAGCATCGCGGCCGCCGGTGGTCAGGCCTTTTTCCATGAGAGCGATGTCAGCGACCCGCAATCCGTCGAGGCGATGGTACGGGCCACCGTGGACGAGTACCGACGGATCGACATCTTGGTGAACAACGCGGCGATTTACGCCTCGCTTTCGCTGAAACCGTTGACCGAGATTGATCCCGCCGAGTGGGACAAGGTGATGTCCGTCAATGTGCGCGGGGCGTTTCTGTGCGCCCGGGCGGTCATTCCCCAGATGCGCGCGCAGCAGTATGGCCGGATCGTCAACATCGCTTCCGGCACGCCCTATAAGGGAACGCCTTTCATGCTGCATTACGTTACCTCGAAGGGTGCCATCGTGGCGATGACCAGGGCTATTTCCCGGGAGGTCGGCGACGACGGCATTCGGGTCAACACGCTCTCGCCCGGCCTCGTCCTCAGCGAAGGCGTGATCGCCAACGAGGAAATGCGCGACAAGCTGACCGGGCCCGTCATGGCAAGCCGGGCGCTCAAGCGGGACCAGACCCCGGAGGATCTGATCGAGCCGCTGCTTTTCCTCGTCACTCAAGGATCCGATTTCATCACCGGTCAGTCACTGGTGGTGGATGGCGGGTCCGTCAACAATTGAGCGGAGGGGCACGATGACCCGCGAATTGGCCAGGGGAGGCCACTGGATCGGCGGCGTTTGGCAGGACGCTGAGCCCGCCGCCGAGAACCGCAATCCGGCCACCGGCGAGGTGGTAGGGCTGATTCCCGACGGCGGTGCGGAGGCGGCGGAGGCCGGAATCGCCGCCGCGCATCACGCGTTTCGACAGGAGGCGTGGTCCCGCAGCCCACGGTTACGGGCGGCAGCCCTACTGGAGGCGGCGGATCGGTTGACGGCTGTGAAGGCCGAACTGTCCGAATTGCTGCGGCAGGAGACGGGAAAACTGGCCGCAGTAGCCACGATCGAGATCGACGCGATGGCATCGGAATTCCGCTACTATGCGGGCCTGTGCCGCGCGATCTTCGGCCGGACACTGGAAGTCGAACCGGGCGTCACGGCGCTCTTGACCCGCGAGCCAGCCGGGGTCGCAGCGGTCATGGTGCCCTGGAACGCGCCTGGTATCCTGCTGGCCCGTTCGTTGGCGCCGGCCTTAGCCGCCGGCTGCACGGTGGTGACCAAGTCTGCCGCCCAGTCCAGCCTGTTTCATCAAGCGGTGATGCAGGCGTTGAGCAAGGTCGACGCGCTGGGCGGCGGTGTCCTAAACAGTTTCGCGGAGTGCGGCAGTGCCGGCGCCGAGGCGCTGGTCGGCTCGCCCAGGGTCGATGTGCTGAGTTTCACCGGCAGCACGCCGGTCGGCAAGGCGATCATGCGCGGCGCCGCCGACACGGTGAAGCGGCTCAACCTCGAACTCGGCGGCAAGGCGGCGGCGATCGTGCTACCCGATGCAGACCCAAGCGCCATCGCACCGCAGTTGCTGCGGGCCGGCCTGATCCTGAGTGGCCAACAATGCACCGCGCTGGACCGGGTTCTCGTGCCGGAGGGTGCCTACCAGCAGGCAATCGACGCCCTGCGCCTGGCGGTACGGACGACGAAATGCGGCCTGCCGGACGATCCGGCGACGGTACTCGGGCCGCTGATCGACCGGAAGGCCCGGGATCGGGTCCACGATCTGGTGCAACGCACCGCCGACAGGGGCTTGGCGCCGCATGTCGGTCGCATCCCTGATGGAGAGCTGGCTGCGGGCGCGTTCATTGAGCCATCCATTCTTGCGGTGGACGATCTCGACGATCCGATCGTGCAGGAGGAATTCTTCGGTCCGGTCGTCAATATCGAGCGCTATTCGAGCCTGTCGGAAGCGATCGAGAAGGCGAACGCCACCCGCTTCGGGCTGGCGGCCAGCGTGTGGTCCAGCGATGCGGCCGCGGCTCGAAAGGTCGCGCGCGAGCTTCGCGCCGGTACCGTTTGGATCAACGACCACAACAAGCTGTTCCCAGAAGCCGAGACCGGGGGCTTTCGGGAAAGCGGGTTCGGCCGGCTGCACGGTGCGGAAGGCTTGTCGGAGTTCCTCAGCACCAAGCATATCTACGAACCCTACGGCACGATCGACCGCCTGGACGCCGGCTGATGTCCGAGCTCCCCGCCCGACCCTCGGAGAGACCCAGGATCGTCGTCGCGATCACTGGCGCATCCGGGGCGGTCTACGGAATCCGGGCCCTGGAGATGCTGCGCGCCCTCGAAATCGAAACCCATCTGGTCATCAGTCGAGCCGGCGCCCTTACCATATCGCATGAAACCGAACACTCGTTGCACGCGGTGCGCGGCCTTGCCGACGTGGTCCATGCCGACGGCGATATCGGTGCCGCCTGCGCCAGCGGGTCCTTCCGCACCATGGGGATGTTGGTGGCGCCCTGTTCGATGAAGACGCTGGGCGCGATCGCCTCGGGCGTTACCGGCACGCTGACCGCGCGGGCGGCCGACGTCGCGTTGAAGGATAGGCGGCCGCTGGTGCTGATGGTCCGAGAGACACCGCTCAATCTGATCCATTTGCGGAACATGGAATTGCTGACACAGGCGGGCGCGATCCTGGCGCCGCCGGTGCCAGCCTTTTATGCGCGGCCGCGATCGATCGACGATCTCGTGTCCCATTCGGTGGGGCGCTGTCTCGATCTCTTCGGACTGGATACGGGAACCGTTCGCCGGTGGGGAGGGGTGGCCGGGATCGGATCTGGCGCGCCCCGATCGGTCGCGGAACAAGTGACGGAGTGAAGCAATGTGCAGTTCCATGAACCGCCCCCCGGCCGAATCGGATTTCGTACGAACCCGCACCATTCTGCTACGGCATGAAAGCGTCCTGGACGCGGAAGTCATTGGCGTCGCGGACGACTTGAATGAGGTGCGGATCACGGCGGTGGTCGACCGACGCGGCAGCGTCGGTCCAACCGCTCTCAATGCCTACCTCCTCGCGGGCCTGCGGGATGCTCGACTGCTTCCCGAGGAGTACATTTTCGTGCGCGCCAGGCGTCTGGGCGATCTCCGGCGACTCGCCGGCCGACTTGGGCGTGGTGCGGTGATCAGCGACCTGGATCTTTCGTTCTGGCTCGCCGACGAAGCCCATCGCGGCAACTGAAAACGCCCGCACTTTCAGACGCTCCGCCAAGCCGCTTCACGGGTTGATAAGCCCCGATCCCCGGTTCCCGCATAGGCTTCGGGCCTTGCTTCGCACGAACGTCCCAGGATTCGACGATGCCTCGTTATCCCGCAAGTTCTCCCCTGTCCCTGAACCTTACGCTCAACGGTCGGAGCGTTTCGGCAACCGTGCCGCCGCGACGACTGTTGAGCGATTTCTTGCGACATGACTGCGGAGCGACAGGCACGCATGTCGGGTGTGAGCACGGGGTGTGCGGCGTCTGCAGCGTCCTTGTCGACGGAGCGCCGGTGCGGTCCTGCCTGATGTTCGCGGCGCAGGCTGAGGGAACGCAAATCGTCACCGTGGAAGGACTGGCGCACGACCCGGCCTTCGACGACCTGCGCGCCGCCTTTCGCAAGCACCATGCCTTGCAGTGCGGCTTCTGCACGCCCGGTTTCCTGACGACGCTGGCCGCCTGGCTCGCCCGCGATCCCGAGCCGGATGAAACCGCGCTACGCGAGGAGCTGAGTGGCACGCTCTGCCGATGCACCGGCTATGTCGGGATTGTGGACGCGGCGCTTGAGGTGGCGACGGCGCGCCGGGCGGACAAGGAGATTCGCGATGCTTGATCTGGGCCGCACCATCCTGGCCGTCACCGAGCGCGAACCGCACGCGCCAGCGGTGGCCGAGGGATCGGATGTGCTAAGCTACGGAGAGTGGTTCGAGCGGATCGATCGCCTTGCCGACGGATTGGGATCGCTGGGCCTTCGACCCGGGGACCGGCTCGTCTCCGTACTGCAGAACAGCCTGGCCGCGGCGACCCTGCATTGGGCCTGTCAATTGGCCGGGATCGTCATCGTTCCCCTGAACTGGCGCATGAAGCCGGACGAGGTCGACTATTGCGTCCGGGACTCCGAAGCCAAGGTGGTGGTATTCGAACCCGTATCGGCCGAGGCCGTTTTAGGGGCTCCCGCGTGCGACGGCCTCGCCCGGGTCGCGGTCGGCGGTGCGAAGGGCGGCAGTGAGACCTACGAGGATCTGGCGCGCGACGGTGTCTCCGGGAACTCGCCCTGCGTCGATGGCGATGCGGTCTCCGTCATGCTCTACACGTCCGGAACGACGGGCAAGCCGAAGGGCGTGCCCCGCCGGCACGCGGCGGAACGCGCCGCCGCCGTCGCCCATGTCGCGCAGAACCTCTACGAACCGGGCGAGCGCACCCTTGGCGTCATGCCGCTGTACCACACTATGGGCGTACGCTCGCTGCTGTCGATGGGATTGGTCAACGGCCTTTTCGTCGCGCAGCCAAAATTCAGCGCGTCGGAATCGCTCACCCTCATCGAACGCTATGGGGTCACGAGCCTCTATCTCGTGCCCACGCTCTATCATGAGCTGCTTGCCGTGGATGGGTTCGCGCCGGCACGGGTCGCCACCTGCCGAAAGCTCGGCTTCGCCGGCGCGCCGATGACCGACGGGCTTCTGAAGCGCGTGCGCGAAGGCTTCGACCCCGAGCGCATGGTGAACCACTACGGCTCGTCCGAGGTCTACACCTTCACCATCGATCCCGATGCCTTCCGCAAGCCGGGTTCGGCCGGCAAGGCCGGGATCAATCAGCGCATTCGGGTGGTGAAGTTGAACGCTCGGGACCCAGACGCGCTTTGCGATCCTGAGGAGGAAGGGGAGGTCATCGCAGACCTTGCGTCGGACGAGGCGTTCAACGGCTACTGGAAGCGGTCCGACGCGGACGAGAAGTCGCTGATCGGCGGCTGGTATTTCACGGGCGATATCGCCTATCGCGACGCGGACGGCGATCTTTTCGTCACCGGCCGAGTCGACGACATGATCATCACCGGCGGCGAGAACGTGACCCCGGTCGAAGTGGAAAGCGTGCTCTCGCTCCACGAAAACGTGGCCGAGGTTGTGGTCGCCGGGCTGCCGGATGAACGCTGGGGGCAGCGTATCTGCGCCTTCGTACGCCGCGACGGCGCGATCGATGCGGAAGCGCTCGACGCGCATTGCCGCCAGTCCGACCTCGCGAACTTCAAGCGCCCGCGGGAATACATCTTCGTGCGGGAGGTGCCGAAGTCGCCCACCGGAAAGATTCTACGCCGCAAGCTCATCGCCGGCGAATACCAGCGCGAATCCTGAGAACGCGGCCGCCACGATTCATCGAGGAGAGAGGAATGACCGACCTGGTCCAGGAACATGACGGATTTCGCGTCGAACGCCATCCCGATCAGCAGCGCGGGGACATCGTCCTGAGCCGTCCGCCCTACAACGTCGTGTTGTTCCCACAACGCGAGACGATGGCCGCGGCCTTCCGCGAGCTCGACGCCGATGACGGAGTGCGCGTCATCGTCCTGCGGGCCGATGGGGAGCATTTCTCCTCCGGCGGAGACATTCCGGGCTTCATGCAGCAGACGCCGGAGGAACTGTCCCGTCTCGCCGTCCATGTCATGACCCCGGAGAAGATCCGCAAGCCGGTGATCGCGGCGATCCAGGGCTACTGCTTCGGGGTCGGACTGGAATTCTCGCTCGCCTGCGATTTCAGGATCGTGACCGAGACGGCTCAACTCTCGTTGCCGGAAATGAAGATCGGGATGATTCCCGGCTCCGGCGGTTCCGCGCGTCTCGCCAAGATGATCGGGATCGCGCGGGTCAAGAACATGATCATGCGCGGCCAGCGTATCTCCGGCCAGCAGGCCCATGACTGGGGCGTCGCGGCGGAGCTGGTGTCGGCCGACGCGCTCGAAGAGATGACGGCGCGGATGGTGAAGGAGCTGGTGGCGGTCTCGCCGCTCGCGCAGCGCACCATCAAGACGGTCCTCAACGCCACCCAGGACGCGCCCCTGCATATCGCAATCGACCTTGAGGGTGAGGCGTATGGTCGGCTGCGCAGTTCCGATGATTTCCGCGAAGGGGTCGAGAGCTTCGTGGAGAAACGCAAGCCCCGCTATACGGGCGTCTGAGGCCTGCCGATGAGTGATCCGACCCGCCCCACCACTCCGCCCGGGGTAAGCCTGCGCCGCTGGCTCGCCCATCTGGCCGAAACCGACCGGCTGGTTGCGGCGGACGGCAAGGCCCTGCGCTTCGAAGTTGCCGCCTGCGCGAAGGCAGTCGAACGCGAGAAAGCCGTGCTGTTCCGGAAGCCCGACGGCCATCCTGTGCCGGTCGTCGCCAACCTGTTCGCCGCGCGGGGATGGATCGCCGAAGCGATGGGGGTCAGCGAGGCGGACCTGACCGAAAGGTTCCTGGCCGCGTCGGAAGCGCCGATACCCTCGCGGACGATCGAAGACGCCCCCCTTCGAGAGGTGATGGTGACGACCGACATCGACCTGAACGCCGCCCTCCCGATTCCGACCCATAACGAACATGACAGCGGCCCCTACGTCACGGCAGGTCTTCTGATCGTCCGCGACCCGGAAACCGGGGCCCAGAATGTCTCGATCCACCGCTGCCAAATCACCGGGCCGGACCGGATCGGCATCCTGTTGCTGCCACGGCATGCCTACAGGCTGCACAAGCAGGCCGAGGAGGCCGGCGCGGCGCTGCCGGTCGCCATCGTGATCGGGGCGGACCCGTTGACCATCCTCGCTTCTCAGGCCATCGCGCCCATGGGGCAGGACGAGCTGGAGATCGCCGGAGCCCTGCACGGTGCTCCCCTGGAAGTCGTGCGCTGCCAAACCAGCGACATTGAGGTGCCGGCCAACGCCGAGATTGTGATCGAAGGCCGGCTGCTGTCGAATATCCGCGAGCCGGAGGGGCCATTCGGAGAGTTCCCGCAATATTACGGCCCGCGCAGTGACAGCCAGGTCGTCGAAGTGACCGCCCTGACCCATCGCCGGCATCCGATCTTCCACACGATCACGGGCGGCAATCTCGAACATCTCCTTCTGGGCGGCATTCCGCGCGAGGCGACGCTGCTGTCTCACTTGCGCAGAAGCTTCCCGGGTGTTCAGGCGGTCCATCTGCCGATCGGCGGCGTCTGCCGCTATCACCTGGTCGTCCAGCTCTCCAAGCGTGGCGAGGGGGAAGCGAAGAACGTGATCCTCGGCGCATTCGCCGGCCACTACGACATCAAACAGGTGACAGTCGTCGATCCGGACGTGGACCCATTCGATGCCGACGCCGTCGCCTGGGCGGTCGCGACGCGCTTCCAGGCGGATCGCGACCTGGTCCGGATCGATCACGCTCAGGGTTCGAAACTCGATCCCTCGGCGCGCGAGGGCGTCAGCGCGAAACTGGGGTTCGATGCGACCGCGCCTTTGGATGCCGACGAGATGGCGTACAAGCGGATACACGTCCCTGGGATGGAATCCGTCGATCGAACCGCGCTTTTGGCTGCGACGGTCGCCGCGTCCGCGATTGGTGGGAGCTGATCGATGGATGGATCGGCACCGAACGACTGCGGCGTGGGCGCCCGGCTGGAACGAGCGGAGGACGACAGTCTGCTGATCGGACATGGCCGCTTCGGCGACGATCTGGGATACGCGCCCGGAACATTGCACGCCGCCGTCGTGCGATCCCCGCACGCGCATGCCCGCATCGCCAAAATCGAGGCGGAGGAAGCGCGCGCGCTGCCCGGGGTCCACGCGGTGATCGACGGGGCGGCGTTCGCCGCGATCTCCAAGCCGCTGCTGGCCGTCCTTCGTGTCGCCATGGAGGTTCGGCCCTGCGCGGTCGATACGGTGCGCTATGTCGGTGAGCCCGTCGCGATCGTGCTGGCAAACGACCGCTACGTTGCGGAAGACGCGACCGACCTGGTCTCGGTCGACTATGAGGTGCTTGAGCCCGTCATCGACCCGGAGCGCGCAGTTGCGGAGGACGCGCCCTGCCTGCATCTCGACATGGGAAGCAATGTCGTCAGCGATCGGCACTTCAGCTACGGCGATCCGGACGCGGCATTCGCGAAGGCGGATCACGTCGTCGACCTGACGGTCCGCTTTCCGCGCAACAGTTGCACGCCGCTGGAAGGCTACGTCGTTCGGGCGGACTACGATGCGGGCGACGGTTCCTACACCATCCGCTCAAACTTCCAGGGTCCCTTCAGCTTGCATCCGGTGATGGCGCGATCCCTCGGCGTTCCGGAGCCAAAGCTGCGGCTGATTTCCAATCCGGATTCCGGCGGCAGCTTTGGAGTCAAACAGGCGATCTTCCCCATGATCGTTCTGTGCGGGCTCGCCTCGCGGTTGACGGGCCGGCCGGTCGCCTGGGTGGAAGACCGGCTGGAGCATCTGTCGGCGTCGTCGTCTGCGACGAACCGGGTGACGCATATCCGGGCGGCTGTCACGGACGCAGGAGAACTCCTGGGGCTGGACTACGACCAGATCGACGATGTCGGTGCCTATCTACGCGCGCCGGAGCCGGCATCGCTCTACCGAATGCACGGCAATCTCTCCGGCGCCTACGCGGTCCGCGACATTCGTTGCCGCAACCGTGTGGTGACCACCAACAAGACGCCCACCGGCCTAAACCGCGGCTTCGGGGGTCCGCAGCACTATTTCGCGCTCGAGCGTCTGATGCATCGGATCGCTGTTGAGCTGGGTCTCGATCCGGTAACGGTCATACGGCGGAATCTGGTGTCGGACGACGCGTTTCCCTACCAATCCGCGGCGGGTGCTCTGTTGGATTCGGGGCGCTATGGAACGCTGATGGACCAGGTGCTCACAGAAGACACGTGCCGCGCCCTGGCCGATCGGAAGGCGCGCGCCGAGGCCGCGGGCAAGCGCTATGGCATCGGCTACGCTGCGATCGTCGAACCCTCGGTCTCGAACATGGGCTACATCACCACCGCGCTGACGCCGGATCAGCGCCGCAAGGCCGGCCCCAAGGGCGGCGCCATCGCCAGCGCCACCGTCGCCGTCGGGCCGACCGGCGGGGTGACGGTCACCGCGGACGGCGTGCCGCAGGGCCAGGGCCACCGCACGGTGCTTTCCCAGGTCGTGGCCGACGCCTTCGGGATCGACGCCGACGCGGTCACGGTGAACACCGAACTGGACACGCAAAAAGACGCCTGGTCGATCGCGGCAGGCAACTATTCGAGCCGGTTCGCCGGTGCGGTCGCCGGCACGACGGGACTGGCGGCGGAACGCTTGCGCGCCCGGTTGGCCGATATCGCGGCCAGCCAATTGAACTGCGAGCGCGACGATATCGTCTTCGCGGAGGGAATGGTCGGGGCCAAGGACAATGCCGACAACCGCATCCCCTTCGCGCGACTTGCCGGGCTCGCCCACTGGTCGCCGAGCGAACTGCCGGAGCGGGCCGAACAAGGTCTGCGTGAGGTCGCGCACTGGTCGCCCCCAGAACTGGCGCCGCCGAACGAAAAGGACGAGATCAACAGTTCTCTCGCCTACGGCTTCGTCTTTGATGTCTGCGGCTTGGAGATCGATCCGGAAACCGGCGCCTGCCGGATCGATCGCTACATCACCGGCCACGACGCAGGCCGCCTTTTGAACCCAATGCTGGCGGACGGGCAGATCTATGGCGGCTTTGCCCATGCGGTCGGCGCTGCTCTTCTGGAATCCTTTGAGTACGGGCCGGACGGGGCTTTCCAATCCGGCACCTTCGCCGATTATCTGCTACCGACAAGCTGCGAGGTTCCCAAGCCGGAGATCGTGCATCTGGAAACGCCGAGCCCCCATACGCCGCTCGGCGCCAAGGGGTTGGGCGAGGGCAATTGCATGTCGACGCCGGTGGCGATCGCGAACGCCGCAGCCGACGCGCTGAACGTCACCGATATCGTCCTTCCGCTGACGCGCGCGCGGGTGCATGCGCTGATCCATGGCGCGGAGAACGAGCCCTCCGGCGGGACCGAGGCGACACCGCGCGGGGCGGCGCGCCGGGCCGACGGTCGGGTCATCCAGGGCGAGGGCACCGCGCTGATCCCGCTGCCGCCGGAAGAGGCCTGGAAGACGTTGCTGGCCCCGGCGACCCTGGCGGCCGTCATCCCCGGCTGCAAAGCGCTGGAAGCCCCGGACCCGGACCGGTTCGTCGGCCGGGTGCGGATCGGGATCGGTGCGGTTCGCGGCCAGTATGATTTCGAGATCCGGCTGCACGATCTCGACCCGCCGAATTCCGCGCGCCTGACCGGATCGGGCAAGGGTAGCCTTGGCGGCGGGGCCGGGGAGGGCTGGCTCACTCTGGAACCCGACGGCGCGGGCGGCGCGCGGCTACACTACCGCTACAGCGCGGAGGCGTCCGGCAAGGTGGCGGCGGTCGGCGGACGCATGCTGGATGCCGCAGCGCGCATGCTGGCGCAGCAGTTCTTCGACGCGCTGGCCGCGAAAGTGGGTGGGGGCGTGCCGTCTGCATCGACCGGCCTCAGGGGGATTTGGGGCCGGCTGAAGCGGCTATTCGGAGGCGCGCGATGAAACCCGCACCATTCGATCTCGTCATCGCGCACGAATGGGAGGAGGCGCTCGATACCCTCGCCCGACACGGCGAGGAGGCCCAAGTGCTCGCCGGTGGCCAGTCGTTGGTCGCGATGCTGAACATGCGCCTGGCGAAACCGACCGTCTTGGTCGACATCAACCGCGTGACCGGCGCGGACCGGATCGAACCGGGTCGCAACTGCGTGCGGATCGGTGCAGCGGTGCGGCAGCGCGCCGTCGAACTCCGAGAGGAGACTCGCCGCGACCTGCCGCTGCTGGCTGAGGCGCTGCCGCATGTCGGCCATGTTCAAACCCGCGCGCGCGGAACGGTCTGCGGGTCGCTCTGCCATGCCGATCCGAGTTCCGAATTGCCGCTCTGCCTTGTCGCTCTTGAAGGTGAGGTTGAGCTCGTCCGGCGGAAGGGCAGGCGCGTCGTGGCGGCGACGGATTTCTTCACCGGGCTCTTGTCCACCGCCCGGGAGGCGGACGAGGTCGTCGCGGGCGTGCGCTATCCGACCGCCCGGCCGGACCGGGGCTATGCCTTCTCGGAGATTGCCGAACGGCATGGCGATTTTGCCCTCGCTTCCTTTGCGGCGATCGCCGGTGAAGGATTCGTTCGGCTGGCCGTCGGAGCTGCGGCCGATCGGCCAGTCGCGCGCACCTGGTCGACGACGGATCTCGACGAACTGGCGGATGCGCTGAACGATTTCGCCTGGGATCTGGGCGGGATCGACGACCCGCATGCCAGTGCCCGTTATCGCCGCGATCTTGTGCGCACCCAAGGCAAGGCGACCATCGCGGCGGCGCTGCACCGGGCCGGGCTATTGGGCTCCCGGGAACCGCTCCGCGGCGCTGCGACGTAACCGTTCGTAGTCGACCAGCGCGCGGAGGTGCCGACCCCGCATCAGGACGGTTCCTTCGGCCTGCGCGACCACGGCGAAGGTCACCTTCCTTCCCTCGATCGCGACGATCTCGGCTGAAACCTGCACCGTCACACCGATCGGGGCGGCCGCTTCGTGTGCCAGATCCAGATGTACGCCCACGCTCGCCTCGTCGGCATCGAAATGCGGCCGCATCAGCCGGTGGCAGGCGACCTCGACCAGCCCCACCAGCGCCGGCGTCGCGATCACGTCGACGCCATCGTTGCCGTAGCGAACCGCAGAATGGCTCTCATCCGTCTCGAAGGTCGATTGTCCAGCCTGTCCGACAGCAAGCTCCATGATGTCCCTTACTCCCCTGGTCTGAAAGGCAATGGTTCCGGACCGGCCGCAATCCGATCAATGGAAACCTTCCTCCAGCTTTCTTTCGGCAGGACTGTCTGACCTTGGCTAAGAACACGCGATAGAATCGAGTCGCCCTGAGGTCGGGTTCTTGATCAAGAGCAGACGTCTTGCAACGGCGAAGAGAACGCGCCCGCAAACTCGGAGATTGCGCCTCCTCCTTCGTTATCTGCGCTAGAGTTTATCGATCTGGGAAAATGCGTCAAAACGACTGCGTAATCTTGGCTTATGTGTCCGGCATTCTAGTCCCCGGACTCTAAAGTTCGGTGCATAATGTTGCGTCGATGCGCTGGCAGTAGCGTTTGACCGACGCGAGGATTTCGTCGGCGGATTTGACCCAAGTGTAGGGTTTAGGGTTTTCGTTGTGAGCCTCGATGAATGAGGTGATATCCCTCTCCAACTCGGCAGTCGATCGATGGACGCCGCGCTGGAGCTGCTTGCGGGTCAGTTCCGCGAACCAGCGTTCGACCTGGTTGATCCAGCTGGCGGACGTCGGCGTGAAGTGAACATGCCAATGGGGGCGACGCGCCAGCCAAGCTTTGATCTTCGGGGTTTTATGCGTGGCGTAATTGTCGAGCACGAGATGCACGTCGAGCCCCTCCGGCATTTGAGCGTCGATCCGCTTCAGGAAGTCGAGGAACTCTGTGGCTCGGTGGCGCTTGTAGCACTTTCCAATGACGGCGCCGGTGGCGACGTCCAGCGCAGCGAATAGAGACGTCGTGCCGTGGCGGGTGTAGGTATGCGTGCGGCGCTCCGAGACGCCAGGTGCCATCGGAAGGACCGGCTGCTCACGGTCCAGAGCCTGGATCTGACTCTTCTCGTCGACACAGAGAACAACCGCCCGGTCCGGCGGAGACATGTACAGGCCGACGATATCCTGAACCTTGTCGACGAACAGCGGGTCTGTGGACAGCTTGAACGTCTCGGCGCGGTGGGGCTGCAGGCCAAAGGCGGACCAGATCCGACGCACCGTGCTATGCGACAGGCCTGACGCCGCGGCCATTGAGCGTGTGGACCAATGTGTCGCGTCCTTCGGCGTCTCTTGGAGGGTGCGTTCGATTACCGCCGCGACCTTGGCGTCTGAAACCGTTCGAGGTCGGCCGGATCGAAACTCGTCTGTGAGGCCCTCAAGTCGATGGGTGGCGAAGCGTCTTCTCCACTTCCCTACCGTATGCTCATTGACGCCAAGCTTCGCGGCCACAGCTTTACTGGACAGCCCCTCAGCGCAAAGGAGAATGATGCGGCAGCGATCCGATAGAGAGCGCGGCGCCTTGTCGCGGCGGACCTGCCCCTCAAGAAACAAGCGCTCCTCGTCGCTCAACTCGATCAAATCCGCGGGACGCCCCTTCATAACGCGCCTCCTCAAAAAGTGAGACTAAACGTTACGAACTTTTGGTCCAGATGACTAGAGAATTGCGAACCTTAATATAAAGAAGACAAAGGGTTAGCCGACCACGAATCTGGCGTTATGCGTCGAGCTACAATGCTGTGCCCTTGAGGGCTTTTTCGCGCGAACCGATGTCCGGAAAGGTACCGAGCGCCGAAAGTGGAGTAACGGGGCGGCCACCACCTGCCACCCCGCGCTCCGGAGACTACTCCGCCGCGGCTTGGACCCGCCGCCGCCGGTGGAGTTCCTTGTTTACAAGCATGATGTAATAGTGAGAGCTATACTCGATGAGCCGACCGGTATCGGGATCGATCAGCTCATCCGCGGTGATCGACACGCTCGTCTCGTAGTAGCGCCCGTTCGGGTGCACATAGTAGAGCGTGAAGCCGATGACCGAGCTGTCAAACTCGGCATGTAGATGTCCGCCATAAAGCAGTGGGCTAGAAATCCACTGTACCGCCGACAGATCGACGATCTTTCGAGCGACCTCGGCGGTGTGGGCGCTCACCGAAAGAAATTTCTCGTTAGTCATTTCAGACCTCCTTCTTCGCTGATTTGGTGAATGAACGCCGTGGGTGGCGATGCGTTCGGAAACAGACGCATCGCCACCCGCGGCGTTCTTCATCAGCCGAAGGCCCCTCAGAATCTTGAGTCGGACGGGAGTTGGACAGGCCTCCTGTTCCCCTTCGGTAACAGAGGCGCCCAGGCGCTCCTTCTAGAGGGAGTCCCGTACCTTCTTCGTGATCGCGTTGAGGCGTTGAGAGGCTGCCAGACGTCGGGCGAGCTGCGTGTACTCCCGCGTGATCGCCTCGCTGTTATGATCCAGCAGGGAGCGCGCCAGAGTGGCGTCCTCGGGGCTGCACTCCGCGAGCGCGGTGGCGGCCGCATGCCGCAGCATATGCGGCGGGCAGCGATATCCGAGTTGCCGCTGGGTTACCTCGACGATCGCTTTGTAGACGGTCGCATCACAGCACGGTTTGCCGCCCATGGTGATCCAAATGTTCCCCGTTGGATCGGTCCGGTAAGCTTCGCTTTCGGAGAGCCATAGACTCAGGAGGTCGAGGAGGCTGGGCGGTACACTCCAGGCCATCCGCTCCTTGTTCTTTCGCACCTCCGCTGGAAATTCGATGCGCCTCTGCCTGACATTGATCCAATCGATCCGGGTCGCCGCGATCGCCCGTCGGCGCTCCGGGACATAGCAGCCGAATGCTAGAATGGTGCCGTCTCGTAGCGAGACGAACCTCTTCTCGCCCGTCGGGAGCCGTAGCGCGCCGTCGATTTCCCGATACGCCGCCTCGAGGAGTTGAGGCGCGGTGACGAAGAGCTTGTGCCGAGCCTTGGGGGTGCGCGACGCGACGGTGCGGATATCGCCGCGAGTCTTTATGAGCCAATCGAGCTTCCCGGCACGGTACGCGTCTTCCGCGACGATCGTGAGCACCTGGAGCGTGTTGTGAACGTATCCTTCGATCGTCCTCGCGGATACCCCTCTCTTCTCGCACTCAGTAATAAACGCCCGGATCGCTTGGCGCGTGATCCAAGGCTCGCACTCTAAGAGAGCGTCTTCGGCGCGCCCGGCGGCTAGAACCCTCGAGAAGACCCGAGCGCATGTATATCGCGTGACCGGCTCCCAGGAGGCCGCGGCTTGTCCGGAACCGTCGAATGCCGAAAGCCAGCGGCCTCGCGCCTCCTCAGGCCATTCCACGGATTCCAACACGATCCTGACCTGCGATATCATTGCGCACGCGCCTCCACGCTGCCGCCGCGAGCAGACGCGAGGATCTCATGATATCGGTGCTGGGCCAGCGCGGACTGCGCCTGCGCATAATAACTACGAGTCGTTTCGATCGTCTTGTGGCCCAGCATTTGCCGGACGAGTTCCATCTGGGCCGGATCCTGGTCGAGGACTATCTTCGCCGCGAGATGCCGCATGCAGTGCAGGTTCAGATGAAATCCGCCGTGCTTTCGGTTCCGGCCTGTGAATAGGCGAGCAAGATTTCCTGGCGCGCGATGCCCATCACCGGCGCCGCCCGCGAAAAGGAAAGGGTTAGAAACGTCCGCCCCGGCATGCGTGAGCATGACCGGCCGGACTTTCTTCACGAAGAAGCGGAGTAGATCGCTGCCGGCAATGTCGAGTTCGGCGAAGAGCGGCTGTGCGTTCTTCGTCTCTGTCCAGTCGATCGAGATACGGACCAAACCTTTCTTCGGAATGATCACGTTCGCCGTGGGCCCCGCAATGCGGAGCGTCGCCAAGTTCGCGCGGCGAATCGGCGCAGATAGAAGGATCACGTGAATCAGGGCTACGACCGCATCGTTGACGTCTTCAGGACGCACGCTGATCTTCCTCGAGACCTTTCGCCTGACCGGATCTATCAGTAGCTCCGGTAGCGCGAAGAGACGTCGGAGGTTTTCCGGTTCGGCGAACTGCTCGAGGCGTCTACGGTGCCGATCACCCATGCGGTGCGTATCGTATTGCCGCCGAACCCGCCCCGTTCTCTTGTCCGTCTTGACACTCTTCAGGTTGGGGTCGACTCGGTCACGCATGTGGCGCAGTCGCTCCACGTCTTGTTCAGATAGCTTACTTTGAAGCGCGAACGTAATCGCGGCGGTCGCGATGTTCTTTAGGTAAGAACTTTTCCGCTTGTCGGTCCGTTTCGATATCGTCGTGAGGCATTCCGCGACGACGGTCGGCTGGCAGACGTCTCCGAGGGACGTCACTCCTCTCGCCCCGACATGGTGAGCCAGCTGACAAAAAATCGATCTCTGCGCCGTCACGGTTGCAGGCTTGTACAAGGTCAGCACGCGGTTGTCGGTACCGTTCAGGATGTCGTTGAAGTCGAGCCCGTCGTCATGAACGAGGTCGGCAAGCGAGCCGGGAGCCTGCTGTAGACCGCGTTCGTAGTCGAACCAGACCGCCTGCGCCGCTTCCGGCAGACTAGACAAGCCCCGACCCGATATCTTCGTTCCGCTTCTGGCCCGCCGGGCCAAGGGTTGGGCGGGCCATTCCGCTACCTTGGTTTGCAGTCGGCCCCAGGCATAGATCGTATGGCGAACGGTTTCCCAGTCGCGCCCGGTCGCCTCGATATGCCTCTCGAATGCGTCGACGGCTTCGTCGTCCAGCTCTTCCGGGCCGATTTCACGTTCAACGCAGAACCGCATGAGCGGCCAGAGTTTCGCCAGGTCTCCGGCCATATTCATCGCCTTGGCAGCGTCGTGGAGACGGCGCCAATCCGCCGGCAGATCGGTCGCGGCCATCAACGTTCGTGCGCCCTTGTCGACAAGCCGAACCCCCGCAAGCGCCCGGCTCTTCATCGACGCGAAGGTGCTGCAGGTGACGACCAGGCGCGCTGGGGAGACTTTCGATACCGCGCGATCGAAGCGCTTCTCGGTCGCGATCTCCGTCAGAGGGAAGCCGAGAAGCTGGACGAACTTCTTGATCGCTGAAGCCTTCCTGGCGGCTTGCGGCATCAGTTCGCCAGCATCCGTCAGACATTGGAGAGCGTCCGAGTAGGTCGCCTCCGAACGCTCCAATCGTTCGCATAATTCTGGCGTGGGCATTGGCAGATCGAGCGCGTGGTCGATCGCGCGCTTGAAGTCGCGTACGTCGCGCACCCTGATCTTTCCGTCCTCGCGAGCCTCGGCTATCAGGCGGTGAGCTTCGGCGGGATCGATCCCTTCCTCACCGGCTTCGGGGCACGCCGCGAAGATGCGGCAGGCGGCGTGATAGTGTGCAACGCTCTTGAACGTCGATCGGTAGACGAAGATCGCGGCGAGACGGCGGGTCATGCGAAAGGTCCTTTCTTGTGCCGGTTATCGTTCGGCCATAGATAGGCCTCGCCGCAGAAAACGGTTTCCGGTTCCCTGGGCACCCCTGTTGGCGTTCGGGCAAGCGCGGTGCAGAGCCGGGAAGGGACCGACAAGGCCCCGACAACCCTGAAGAGGACAGGGGCAAGAACGGTCGGTTCGAAAAAAATTCGAATGAAAACCGGGCGTTCTTGCCCGAATCGATAACTTATTGACCTGAATGGACTTATTCGGACCGCACTGGACATCGGATCCGCCCCCTCAGCTGTACCGCGCCTGGCGGCGATGACCGACGAACTGGTCGAAGTCGTGACCGGAAACGAGCACGCGCCGACCGATGCGATGGACGGGAAGCTCACCCTTCGAGATCGCGCGCCGAATGGTCTTCTCGCTGACGCGCAGTCGCTCGGCGCATTCGCGCGCCGTCAGGAACGATACGGTGGACATGACCTTCTCCTCAGCTCTCGATGAAATCGTGAGGGGGAGATAGGCGGATGCGGTTTCATGGGGGTTAAATGTTCGGCCGCGGGATGAGTCGCCGGGGTTGGCGCGCGGAATTCCGACGGGCCGACCCAGGTGAATCGCGCGGCATTCCAGGGAAACCGACCGGTCGAGATTGCGTGATCGCGGTCTCGGATGTCGGCAGTAAGGTGGCAGGGTGCAGGCGAGCTACCGCACCTTCTTGCGTACCGCCAGGGCGCGGGCTGCGGCGTTCCGACGGTCCGATGTCTTCGCGTAGCGCGCGACGGTCCGGGTGTCCTTGTGCCCCGTCACACCGGCGATATCTTCGAAAGAGGCACCTTCATCGCGCATTTCTGTGATGGCGGTGTGTCGTAGCGCATATGCGACCAGATCATTCGGTAAGCCGGCCAATCTGATAGCCTCCGTCATCAGATGGGTCAGACCCGAAGGCCCGAGCGGTTGGCGAAGGTTCAGGCTCATCAGGAGGTGTTCGGTTTTCGGGGGCCGAAGAGGGATCGGTGCTTTTCGCGGTGCATCCTTGTTCGACTCTATCGCGAGAGCCGTCCGGGTCTCGATCCAAGCGTTCACCGCCTCAACGACGTCGGTTTCGATCGCCGGAAACGCCTCGGACTTCGTCTTGCTGGTGACAATGCGAATGCCGTCGTAGTCGAGATCCGCGTATGTCATGTCGCGGACATCACCGTGACGCTGAATCGTTCCGTAGAAGAGCTCGAACGCGAGCCGTTCCCGGGTGCCGAGCGGCCAGCGGTCACGGAATTTCTCGATCTCGTAGGGTTCCCATGCTCGATAGGGTTCGCCTTCGGCGTCTTTCCTGATCGCATGCGCGACGGACACTTCGACGAATTCGTAGTCTTGCGCATATCGGAAGACGGCCTGGATCGTCGCGAGGCACCTGTTGCGACTCGCCGCCCTCTCACCCCACTGCTCGTCGAGGAATGCAAGGATGTGCTTCCGACGAATAGATCGTATCGGAAGCCGTCCCATCACCAGCAGAAATGGCTCGAGGTATCGATCGTATTCGTACCGTGTTCGGGGCTTCAGTCGCGTGAATCGCGAATCCTTTCGGTACCGATTGACGACATCCTCGAGGGTTCCGCGCTGAACCGCCGCGGAAATGCCGCTCTGCAGTTCGCGATACTCGCGGATGAACGCCGGCGATCCGTAGGCGTGGTCGATGCGATGCCCCGTCGCGCGGTGATACACATAAGTCTCGACGGTCCCGTCGGACTTTCTGTTCCGGACGATCTTGAGACCAGGAAACTCGGACTTCTTGGGCACCGTGGTTCCCCCAGCGGACTTCGACAACTCAGCTGAGGGCCCAAATAGGACCGAGGAGAGGTTTTGGTTCTCAATCGAACTCGCCCCGAGGTCTCCTTCTCACGATCGTGACATTTTCCGCTTTCGGAGCCCTTCGAGTCCCTTCTCGACAAATCGATCAACGTGGTCGGTCGCATCGTCGCGGGGCATGGTGCTCGTGTTGGCGATCCAGGCCTCGACGTCGGCTTTATTGAAGCTCTTCAGGGTTGGATGGGCCGGCGGGAAGCCGTCTTTCGCAATCAGTGTGGGCAGACGTCGATCGAACTCGCGCACGGAGAGCCGTAGCCGCGCCGCAGTTTCTTTCTTCGTATAGAAGGCAGGTTCGATCATCCGTCCGCTCCGTTTCGGGAGTGGACGTGGGAAGGAATACTTTCGTCCGCGTTAACGCTCGCGGAGCGCTATCAGCGATTTACAGCCGTCGCTATGCGCCCCATCCCGACGGATTGGGGGTGGGAACCGTAACACTCCATCTCATGGGACGCGCGAAGATCAGGGGGAGGCGGGACGTTGAGCCGCCTCTCGCAGCGGCTCCGTCTCCTTCAGCCGCCGGTAGTATCTGCCGATCACCGTCGTCAGGTCGGATACGGCCTCGAACCCCAGATCGCGCCGCGCCCGGCCGGGATCGAGCACGCCGGAATAGTTCGTCGACGTGCCGAGATAGTTCAGCCCGCCGCCGATCGCGATCCGTGCGTCCGGGAGGAACCGCTTCACGACCAGCGCCACGTCGCGAAGGGTGTGCGGGACGCCGGTCGAGATATTGTAGACGGGGTGCATGAGGTTCGGCGCGGTGACTGCGGCCACGACGCCACGCGCTGCCTCCTCAGCATAGATGAGGTCATCCGACTGGTCCCCGCCGCAGACTATCTCTACGGGCTCGCCCCGATAGGGCGCCTCGATGAGCCGACTGAGCGCACCGAAGCGTCCGTGGCGCCTCAGCTTGCCCGGCCCGAAGATCGTCGCGAACCGCAACGCGGCGAACTCCATCGAGGTTGCCGCGGCGAAGGCCTTGCCGAATTCCTCGCTGACCACTTTGCACAGGTCGTAGGTCGATTCCGGGCGCGTCGGGGTCGTCTCGTCGACCTGCCTGTAGGTGGGGTGGGCGTGATCGCCCTCGAGGCCGCCATAGACGGCGCGGGAGGAGGCGAACACGAAGCGCTTCACCCCTGCCGCGGCGGCCTTTTCCATCAGGGTCACGCTCGCCTCGGCGTTGATGCGGAAGGTGCGCGCGGGCGCAGGATCCCGATCCTCATGGCCGACGGCGGCGGCCATGTGTACGACGCAATCGGGGTTCGGCTCCGAAAATAGCCGGTCCACATCCGCGTGGGAGCAGATGTCGACCTCCTCCAATCGCAAACGAGCGGCGTACTCTTCGCCAAGCAGGGACAGGTCCAACCGGTTGTCGGCGACGACCACCTCGTGGCCCTGATCGACCAACTCCCGCGACACCCAGGCCCCATTGACGCCGAGACCGCCGGTGACGAGAACGCGCATGACCGCTATCCTTCCACCCGCAGCTGGAGGGACTCGACGCTCTTCGCGCAGCGCGGGCAGTAGGCCGTCAGCAAGCGGAACCGCGGGCACTCGCCGCCCCATCGCGCGGAGACCAGCGGGCCCGCAGCGCCGAGCGGTGCCACGGAGACCTTCAGTTCAGACTCGGCCTCACCGGTCGACTGCCTGGCCGAGCAATTGGGACAGGTCAACGTCTCGTCAAAGACCGTCAAGTCAAGCCCCGCATCCACCATCGCGTCTGCGTTGCCCCACCTCGCTTGCGACCGCAGCGCCTCGGTGCCGTTGGGATCGACCGTGCCGTCGTCCGCGAGCCGGACGCCATAGAGCCGCTCCGCCCATTCCCGGTCGACCGCCCCGGTCTCGACGTCGCCCGCGACGGCTTCGGGTGGGCGCTCGAAGGGATCGCCGAAGCCGCCGCCACCGTGGGTCACCGCGACGAACACCTCGCCGGGCTTGAGATCGACCCGTGCCTTTGCCGGCAGCGCTTCCGCCTCGCCCGCGTGCAGCAGCGCGTCCCGGTCCGTGCAGCGCGCGCACAGCTCCGCGACGGTCCCGTGGGTGCGGATCACCGCGCCGGCGGCGCCGGCGCCGGGGAGGCCGCCAGCGATGCCGGGCGATCCGGAGTGGTCGTTTCCGAAGCTTGTCACGATGATCTCGGCGAAGGCGGCGCCGTGGGTAACGAACGCCATCTCGACCCCGCGACCGCCGCGATGACGACCCGGCCCGCCGGAATCGCGGGCCAGTCGGCGGAAGAGGTGCAGGATCGGGAAGCGCGCCTCTGCGGTCTCGACATTCATCGCGCCGCATCGCGGCGAATGCAGATAGCCGGCCGTATCGTACCCGTCGCCGAAGCTTCTGGCGCCGCCCCCCTGTAGACCCGAAAGGCCGAGCATTGTGCCGAACGACCGGCCGTCTTCGCGCGTTCCGAACACGTTGACGCCGTAGGGCGCGCCCGCCCATCCGGCCATCGCCTTGTCGCGGCAGCTCTCGGCCCGCAGCATCATCCGCGCAACCGCGGCTGCGGACGCGTTCAGGGCTGCCCAACCGGCGTTGATGACGCCGGACGCGACCGGGGCGGGATAGGCGCAGTCGACGACCGTGCCGCTCTTGCTCTCGATGTGGAGCAGCCGCAGCACGCCTTCGTTCCACGCCATGCCGTCGCAAAGATGGGTGAGGACGGCGCTGAGCGGCGCCGATTCGAGCGTGGAGCGCGTGCAGTTGATCAAGCCGCGCGCCTGCGGATCGCTCGCGGTGAAATCGAAGGCGAGTCGGTCACCCTGCTTGCGCAGGGTCAGCCGGACGGTCGATAGCGTGTCCTCGTGGCCGTCATGGTCGACATGCTCTTCCGTGCGCCAGACCCCGTCGGGGATCTCTCTCACGCGGCGGCGGAGCATAATCTCCGTATCGCTCAGGCAGTCTTCCATCACGCTGGAGACGGTTTCCGCCCCGTACTTGTCGTAGAGCTCGTCCATTCGCCTGAGGACGACGCCCGCCGCCGCCACCTGGGCGCGGAGGTCGAGTTCCGCGAGGCTTGGCGTGCGCGAATTGGTCATCATCGTCGCCACGATCTCGTTGGCGATCTCGCCGTTCTCGACGATGCGCAGGAAGCGATAGCGTGGGGCCTCCTGGAAAGCGTCGTAGGCGTCGAGGTTCCAACTCCCGGGGGCCGGCCCGCCGACGTCGGCGTGATGGATGACCGAGCTCGCCCAGGCGACGAGGACGCCGTCGCGATGGATCGGCGCGACGAGGGCCACATCGTTCTGATGCACGGCCCCCATCCAGGGATCGTTAGTGATGAACATGTCGCCGGGCCTGACGCGCGCCTCGCCCACCACCTCGCGGCAGTTGCGGATGACGTGCGAAAGCGCCGTGACGTGCGCGAGGACGGACATGCCGCAGGCGACGAGCTGACCGTCTGCGGTGGCGATGCCGACATTGTAGTCCTGTACCTCGGAGGCGATCGGTGAGCCCGAGACCCGGCGGATCGTGGTCGCCTGCTCCTCGTTGATCTGCCAGAGTCGGTGTTTGAGGATCTCGTAGGTGACGCGGTCGACGCGCGGCTCGAATACCGCCTCGACGACCTCTTCCTTATGCGCGGGCTGTATTGGCATTAACTCTCTCCCGTCTGCGGGACCGGCTCGAGTTCGACGATCAGATTGCCGAACACATCCTTGGAAGCCGCCTGGCCGCGATAGATCGGCACGGTCGAATGGAACAGCTCGATGAGCGCCGGACCCGCCACGACATTGCCTGCCGTCATGTCGTGCGCGGCGTAGATGTCGGTCTCCCGCCAGCCTTCGCTGCGGCCCCAATAGACGCGCCGGTTGCCGGTACGCGCCGCGCTGGGGTCCGTCCCGGCCGGTTCGGCGCGCGGCGGCGTGAACTTGGCGTCGAGCGGCATCAGCACGTCGGCCCGCGCGCTGACAAATTCCACTGGCGAGCCCGGCGAACTGGCGCCGGCGCCGTAGTTCATGTCGTACATCCTGCGGAAGCCCTCGATCAGCGTCCGGATGTCGGCTTCCCCGAGCGGTAGGGGCGTCTCGACCGGTACGGCGATGTCGGTCATCTGCCCAACATAGTGCGTATCAAGCGACAGCATGAGCCGGGGTTCGCGCCCGTCGCCGGCGAAGGCCTCATCGATCTGCGCGCGCGCCTCCGCGGCGAGCCGCTCAAGTGTGCCGTTGATCGCCTCAATCGTCTCAGCCGGGATCGGCTGCCCCTGCAACACCGTTTGCAGCACTGAACCGGCGATCGAGAACTTGATGTCCGCCTGCGCGATACCGTAGGCGGAGAAGACCGACGCATAGGGCGGGATCACGATTTTCTTGGCGCCGATCTCCGCACCGTAGGCGGTGCAGTGCGCCGGCCCGCTGCCTCCATAGGCAAGGATCACGAAGTCGCGGGGATCGTGTCCCTTCTCGACGGTCACTTTGCGGATCAGATCGGCCATGTGGTTGTTGACGATCTGCAGTACGGCGTCGGCGGCCTCCTCGGGCGAGAGGTCGAGCGGCGCTCCGATCGTCTCTGCCATCGCGCGTTCCGCGTGGGTGCGGCCGGCACCGGTGTGGGTGAAGCCGAACGAATCGGGATCGATGAAGCCGAGGACGACATCCGCGTCGGTGACCGTCGGCTCCTTTCCGCCCAGCCCGTAGCAGGCGGGTCCGGGATTCGAGCCGACGCTGCGTGGGCCGACCTTGATGTTGCGATTCTGATCGAGCCAGACGGCGCTGCCGCCGCCGGCGCCAATGGTCTCGATGTCGACCGCGGGCACGGTCAGAATCTGACGGTGAATGACCGTCTGGGCAGAGCGCATCGGTTCGCCGTCGACGACCACGCCGACGTCGAAGCTGGTCCCGCCCATATCGGTGGTGATGATGTTGCGCTCGCCGATCAGCGCGCCGATCTGTTGGGCGCCGACAATCCCGCCTACCGGACCTGAGAGCAGCGTCGTCACCGACTGCTCGCGAATCTTGGTCGACGGGCCGACGCCGCCGATCGACTGCATGATCAGCACCGGGCCGCTATAGCCGTTCGCCTCGAGCGCCTCGTCCAGATTGGTGAGGTGTCGTGCCAGCAGGGGATTGAGGTGGGCGTTGACGACGGCGGTATTCGTCCGCTCGTACTCGCCCAGGATCGAGGCGACATCGGCCGCCGCGACCACATGCAGGTCCGGGAAAACCGCGGCGACCGCGTCGCGCGCCGCGTGCTCGTGGGCCCGGTTGGCGTAGGCGTGCAAGAAGGAGACGACGATCGCCCCGACGCCCCGCTCACGAAGTGCGGCGACCGCTGCGGTCAGCTCGTCGACATCCAGCGGCAGCACTTCCCGGCCGTTCGCATCCATACGCTCGGCGACGCCGACGATGTCGGTGCCGGCGACGATCGGCACCGGGGACTCATTCTCCGTGTAGCGGGTGATCTGGTACTGGTCCAGGCCTTCGGTCCGGGCCTTCACGCGCCCGATCCGAAGCGTGTCCTCGAACCCGCGTGTGCAGATCAGGCCGGTTCGGACGCCGGTGCGTTCGATCATGCCGTTGGTCGTCACGGTGGTGCCGTGAAAGACGAGGCGGCAGTTCCGAAGCACGTCCTCGGCCGCCAAGTTCAGGGACTCGGCGGCGATCGATACGGCGCGCATGATGCCGACTTCCGGCGTCTCCGGCGTGTGCAGGGATTTGCCGACGGCGATGGCCCCCTTTCGGTCGACCAGGACGAGGTCGAGGAAGGTGCCGCCGGCGTCGGCTGAAATGATGTAGTCGGACATGGCTGACGATCCTCGTCTCAGCGGGTCATGTGGTCGCGGGCTCGCCCGGCTGTGCGGCCGTCGTCTCGAAACGCTGCAGGACGGCCGCAAAATCCTTCAGCCCAGCGGCCAGATCGTAGGCGGGCTCGAACCCCAGATCGCGGCGCGCCTCTTCGATGTCGAGGACGCAATAGTTCGGATCCTTTTCGCCTTGCGCGAAATCGAAACCGCCTTCCAGGTCGATCTGCGCCTTTGGAAAGGCACGCCGCACGGCCTCGACCGCGTCCGCGAAGCGCACGCCCCGGCCGCCGCCGAGTTGGTAGACCTTGGCCGGTAGCGTCTGAACCGTACAGGCGGCCACGACGCCGGCGCCGCAGTCGTGAATATAGATCGGATCGAAGACCTGATCGCCCCCGGCGAGCGACATCGACCGCCCCCGGCACGCGGCCAGAATGACGTCGTTGAAGACGTTCGCTTGGCTCCGTTCGGGCTTGATCACGCGCTCTGCGCCGTAGAAGTCCGCGAATCGGACGGCACAGAACTCGAAGAAGCCGTTGCGCGCGTAACTGACGCCGAGCTCTTCCGCCGCGCGCTTCAGAATGGTGAGCGGCAGACGCGGTCCGGTGAAGCTCGCTGGAACCGGCTTATAGCTCGGGTGGCCGTACTCGGTGCCCTCGGTCCTGGCGATCACGCCGCGGGTGCTGCCGAAGATAACCCGTGGGACCCCGCATAGTTTCGCGGCCTCGAAGACGTTCAGAGTACCTTCCAGATTGATCTTCGACATCATGTAGGGATGGGTCCCATGATGTGGCGCCATCACGGCGCCGAGATGGACGATTCGATCGATCCGATGCTCCTGGATGGTCTCGATCAGCCAGGGAAGATCGAGCAGATCGCCCGGAACATGCACATAGGCCTCGGCCAGGTCGTGCAGGAAGCCGGAATCCGTCTTGCGGTCGAAGACCGCCACGCGGTCCCCGCGCTCGACGAGTTGTCGGACCACATTGACGCCGATGATCCCGGTGCCCCCGGTCACGAGCACATTCATACGCGCATCTCCCATCCCGTCCCGTTCAGGGCGGTCGCTTCATTATCCGGCGCCATATTGCATACATTATCTCATTGCAACAAGCCTAATGATCGAAAAACTCATTGATATGCATCATGATTGTATGCATTATTGAAAAATGCGGTGATGGGCGCCGACCGGCGGCACAGCTTCCGCGGCCGGCGGCGACGCTGCCCTGGGGGCCGCCGCCGGCCGGACCGGCGCGCCAAACGAAAACGACCACCAAGGGAGGAAGACGATGTTGGGAAAGCTGCGAGGATTGGCCGCGCTGTGCATTTGCGCGGCGATCTATCACGCTCCGGCCGCGCAGGCCGCGGATCCGATCGAGTTGAAGTTCTCGATCTTTCTGCCGCCGCAGGCGATCAGCTACAAGGATGTGCTCGTCCCATGGGCCGAGCGCGTCGAAGAGGCGTCGGACGGCGCCGTCGACGTCAAGCTGTTTCCAGGCGGCGCCTTAGGCAAGAGCCCGGCCGTCCAGCTCGACCTCCTGCGCAATGGCGTGGCGGACATCGCGTGGATGATCCCGGCCTATACCCAGGGGAAATACCCCGACAACGAGGTGCTGAACCTTCCTTTCCAGGTCGAGAGCTCGCTTGAGGGGAGCGTGTCCTACTGGCGGCTCTACGAGGAAGGCCTGCTGCGCGGCTATGAGGATCTGCAGCCGCTCGGCCTGTTCACGACCGGCCCCTACAACCTCCACACCGCGACCGAGATGGTGGCGCTGGAGGATGTGCAGGGGCTGAAGATCCGGTCGGCGGGCCAGGTCGACAATGCGATCCTCGAACAACTCGGCGCGACGCCGGTCGGCTTGCCGGTCACCCAGGCGGCGGAATCGATCAGCCGCGGCGTGATCGACGGCACGCTCGCCGAATGGATCGGGTTGAACGATTTCCGGATCATCGACGTGACCGACCACCATCTGCTGGTTCCGATGGGTGCCGTCCCGATCATGGTCGCCATGTCCAAGGAACGTTTCGAGGCGCTGCCCCAGCCGGTACAGGACGCGATCCTGGAGGTCAGCGGCGAAAGCTTCTCCCGCGCCTTTGGCGAGGTATTCGACACGGAATCCGAGCGGATCTATGCGGAGACCGTCGACAGTGACGCGCATGTCGTGACCGAGCCGGACGGCGAGGCGCTCGACGCTTGGCGAGTCGAACTCGGGACTGTGAGCGACGCCTGGGTCGAGCGGCACGACAAGGGGGCCGAACTCCGCTCGGCCTTGGAGCGCATCCTGGCCGACATCCGGGCCGGGCGCTAAGCTGCAGCTGCGCTTGGAAGCGGCGGGACCGGCGCGCACGCCCCTCCCGTCGCTTCCGCGTGCCGAGCGAGACGTTCCCGGGAACCAGGGGATACCATGAGAGCCGACCGTGCCGCCGAACTGATCGCCAAGGGGTGCGCCTTCGCGGGCCTGCTGTGCTTCCTGTTGCTTGCCGGCATGACCGTGCTCGACGTCCTCATGCGGTGGCTGTTCAACGCGCCGATCGACGCGGTCTCCGAGTTCGGGGGCCTGGTCACGGCCGTCTCCGTCGCCGCGACCGTGCCGATGGCGCTTTGGGGGAAACGGGGCGTGGCGGTCCGGGTTCTCGGCAAGGCGTTCCGTCGCCGGGGGCAGGCCGCGCTCGAGCTGTTCTCCCACGGCGCCACCCTGGCGGTTCTCTCCGGCATCGTCTGGCAACTCGTTCGCTACGCGCAACAGCAGGCAGAGATGAACAGCACGACTTGGCTGTCGCATTGGCCGACGGCGCCGTTCTGGTGGGCCGTCACCGCGATTCTGGCGCTCGCGATCCTGGTCGAACTCCTGGTCGTCTCGGACACGGTACGGGCGGTGCGGGACGGCCAAGACGCGTTCGGCGCGGGCTCCGCGGCAGAGCTCTGACCACAGCCGAGGGGGCTCCTCGCGATGGATGCGACGATTGTTGCGGCGCTTGGGATCGCGGGCATGTTCGCCCTGATCCTGCTCCACGTTCAGATCGGCATCGCGATGGCGATTGCCGGCGTCGTCGGTGTCGCCGCCTTGATCGGCTGGGGGCCGGCGGTCTCGCTGCTGGCGACGGAGACGGTCGCCAACCTTTCCAGCACGGATCTGGCGGTCGTCCCGCTCTTTCTCCTGATGGGCAGCTTCGCCGCCGGGGGAAAGATGTCGACTGAAATCTACAATCTCGCCCAGGCGTCCCTCGGCCACCGGCGTGGGGGGCTCGCCTACGCCACAATCGCCGGCTGCGCCGGCTTCGGCGCGGTGTGCGGTTCCTCGCTCGCCACCACGGCGACCTTCGGACGGACCGCGCTCCCGGAGATGCTCTCCCACGGCTACCGCGCCTCCTTCTCGAGCGGGGTCATCGCGGCCGGCGGCAATCTCGGCGCGATCGTACCGCCGTCGATCATCATGGTGATCTACGCGGTCTTGGCGAAGCAGTTCATCCTCGACGTCTTCGTCGCCTCGATCCTGCCGATCCTGCTCACCGTGACGGCGATGCTGGTGACGATCTGGATCGTCGTGCGCCTGAAGCCCGATTGGGGGCCGCGGTCCGAGCGCGCCTCCTGGGCTGACCGTCTGCTCGCCCTGCGCCGGGCATGGGCGGCGGCGCTGCTTGTGCTGATTGTTCTCGGCGGCATCTATGGCGGGGTCTTCACGGTGAACGAGGGCGCGGCCGTCGGCGCGGTCGCGGCCCTCATCATCGCCATTGTCCGGCGCCGGATGAGCATGTCGGATTTCTGGCAGGCGATCCTGGAGGCGGCGCAATCGACCGCCTCGATCTATCTCATCATCATCGGCGCGTCGGTCTTCTCCTACTTCGTGACGCTATCGGGCGTCTCGGAAGCCTTCGTTGAGGCGCTTAAGGCGACCGATTTGGCGCCGATCGCGATCGTGCTCCTGCTGCTGGTCGGATATCTGATCCTGGGGAGCATCTTCGAGACCGTCTCCGCGATGCTGATCACGCTTCCCTTCGTCCTGCCGTTGATCATCGAGCTCGGCTACGATCCGATCTGGTGGGGCATCATCAATGTCGCGATCATCGAGCTTGGCATGATCACTCCGCCGATCGGTATGAACGTCATGCTTCTGCATTCAATGAATCCCGCGATAGCCTTGCGCCAGATATATTCCGGCGTCGGACCGTTCATCCTGTGCAACATTCTCGTTCTGCTGACATTGGTGATCGTCCCCGACATCTCGCTCGTGCTGCTGCGCTGGTTCGGGTAAGGGAGGCGGCGCACCCATAGGCGCACCGGACAATCGGAGGCCCGATCATGGCAAGCACCGTCGAGAAGGCGACGCAGGTAGAGAAGGCGACGCAGGCTCTGCGCGAGGCGATCCTGAGCGGGGCCTACGGCGGCGACGAGAAGATGCGTGAGGTTCCGCTAGCCGAGACGCTCGGCGTCTCGCGCACAGTCGTGCGTTTGGCGTTGAGCGCGCTGGAGCTCGAGGGGCTCGTGGTGCACGCCCCGAATCGCGGGTTCCGGACACGCGCCTTCACGCTGGAGGAGGTCTCGGACGCGCTCATCGTGCGCGGGGAGCTGGAAGCGATCGCGGCGCGCTACATCTGCGAGAACGGTCTCTCCGACGCCGATCGGGTGACGTTCGAGGATCTCCTGCGCCAGATGGAACGCGTGCTCGACGGCGGCTTCGCCGAGGTCGAATCGCGGCTCGCCTGGATGGATCTGGTCGCGTCCTTCCACGGCCTCCTCGTTTCCGCGTCGGGCAGCTTCGCGATTCGCGCGACGATCGAGCAGCTCTCGCGCATTCCGCTAGTGGCACCTTACAGCGTCGTCTTCGATCTCTCCTCGGAGGATTACAGCCGCGACCGCGTCCGCAGCACCTTCGAGACGCGCAAGCAGCTCGTCGAAGCCCTGATCGCGGGTCAGAGCGGGCGGGCCGCCGCTCTGATGGTCGGCTACGCCTACCAGGCCTGCAACAACAAGCGCGCGAGCTTCGAAGGCATGCGTTACGGAAGGCGAGTCTCGTCGATCCCCGGCATGGGGCTGATCAGCCGCGAAGAGACCCGCGAAACCGAGAACGCGGACGATTAAGATGTCGATTTTTTGTATGCATTAGCGCGCCACACACATTAACTATGGCGGGTTTCGAGCCCCCATGATAGAGAATTGCATGCATTATGCGGTTCAAGGAGACGACGATGCCCGACACCAAGCTCCCCAACCTGCCCGAGATCCCGACCTTCGACGAGCCGCCGCTGGCCGAGTCGCGCCCGCC
>MRWG01000516.1_pt1 | contig 41915 bp, 40 predicted proteins | sample 1013341 | NCBI WGS metagenome assembly MRWG01 (sample SAMN06117577, study PRJNA244670) | biofilm metagenome | biome: Water; feature: Cathode Biofilm; material: Biofilm; isolation source: microbial consortium enriched at the cathode of a solar microbial fuel cell | place: USA: District of Columbia ... | reverse complement strand
TCACCATCACCAAGGATGAGACGACGATCGTCGACGGCGCCGGCAAGAAGAAGGAGATCGAGGGTCGCTGCAACCAGATCCGCCAGCAGGTGGAGAGCACGACCAGCGACTACGACCGCGAGAAGCTGCAGGAGCGGCTGGCGAAGCTCGCCGGCGGCGTCGCGGTGATCCGCGTCGGCGGTGCGACCGAGGTCGAGGTGAAGGAGAAGAAGGACCGCGTCGACGACGCCATGCACGCGACCCGTGCCGCGGTCGAGGAAGGCGTGGTCGCCGGTGGCGGCGCCTCGCTGCTCTACTCGATCAAGGCGCTGGCCAAGCTGACCGGCGAGAACCACGACCAGGATGTCGGCATCGACATCGTGCGCCGTGCGCTGTCGACCCCGACCCGTCAGATCGCCAACAACGCGGGCGAGGACGGCGCCGTGATCGTCGGCAAGATGCTGGAGTCGAAGGACACCGCCTGGGGCTTCGACGCCCAGACCGGCAAGTATGTCGACCTGGTAAAGGCCGGCATCATCGACCCGGCCAAGGTGGTGCGCTGCGCGCTGCAGGACGCCTCCTCGGTCGCGGGTCTGCTGATCACGACCGAAGCCATGATCGCCGAGTTGCCGGATGAGAAGTCCGCCGGCGGCGGCGCGCCCGACATGGGCGGCATGGGCGGCATGGGCATGGGGATGTAATCTCCCGCCCAAGCCTGCTATATCAGCGGGGCCGCGTTCCTCCGGGGGACGCGGCCCCGTTTCTTTCCGGGATGCTCGTCCGAACGGAGTTCCGAAGCCCTCGCCATGCGCGCTGCCATCTACCGCGCCTTCCAAGGTGACATCGCCGTCGAAACGGTCCCCGATCCCGACTGCCCGCCGGATGGCGTGGTGCTGCGGGTCGAGGCGAACGGCGTGTGCCGCAGCGATTGGCACGGCTGGATGGGGCACGATCCGGACATCCGCCTGCCGCATGTGCCGGGCCACGAACTGGCCGGCGTGGTGGAGGAGGTCGGCCCCGATTGCCGCGGCTGGCGGGTCGGCGACCGGGCGGCGGTCCCCTTCGTGCTGGGCTGCGGCCATTGCCCGAGTTGCCATGGCGGCCACCCTCAGGTCTGCGACGACCAGGAGCAGCCGGGATTCACCTATTGGGGCGGCTTCGCCCAGTTCGTGGCCGTGCCGCGCGCGGCGCTCAATCTCGTGCCGCTGCCCGAGACGCTCGGATTCGTGGAAGCGGCCAGCCTCGGCTGCCGCTTCACCACCGCCTTCCGTGCGGTGATCGAGCAGGGGCGGCTCGCGGCCGGCGACTGGCTGGCGGTGCATGGCTGCGGCGGCGTCGGGCTCTCCGCCATCATGATCGCGCGGGCGGCCGGCGCCAATGTGGCGGCGGTCGATGTCGAGCGCGCGGCCCTCGACCGGGCGCGCGCGCTCGGCGCGGCGGTGGTGGTCGACGCCTCGACGACCGACGACGTGCCCGCTGCGATCCGGGAGGCGAGCCAGGGCGGGGCCAATGTCTCGATCGACGCGCTGGGTCACCTGCAGACCTGCCGCAATTCGATCCTCTGCCTGCGAACCCACGGCCGGCACGTGCAGGTCGGCCTGCTCGCCGGCGAACATGCCGCGCCGATGCTGCCGATGGACCGGGTGATCGCGCGCGAATTGGAGCTGATCGGCAGCCACGGCATGGCGGCGCACCGCTTCCCCCGGCTGTTCGGCATGATCGAGACCGGGCGCCTCGACCCGGGTGCGCTGGTGACCCAGCGGCTCGACCTTGCGGGCGGGGCGGCCTGCCTGATGGCGATGGCCGACGGCGGGCTCGCCGATGGGGGCATCGCCGTCATCGACCGGTTCGACTGAGGCGGCGAGGGACGGTCTGGTTCCATGCAGATGCCCAACATGGACACGGTGGCGGACACGGTACGCGCCGTCGGGGACGAGGTGATCCTGCCGCGTTTCCGCGCGCTCGCCGCGCACGAGGTGATGGAAAAGGGCGTCGGCGACATCGTCACCGCCGCCGATTTGGAATCGGAAGGCCGGCTGACGCGGGAGTTGCCGGCGCTGCTGCCCGGCTCGCTCGTCGTCGGCGAGGAGGCGCATCACCATCACCCCTCGCTGATCAACCGGTTCGAGGAGACCGTCCCCGTCTGGGTCGTCGACCCGCTGGACGGCACGCGCAACTTCAGCAAGGGCTCCGGCACCTTCTGCATGCTGGTCGCGCTGGTGGTGCGGCACGCCACCCGCATGGCCTGGCTCTACGATCCGAGCCGCGGGCGCATGGCGATGGCGGAACAGGGGGCCGGCGCCAGCCTCGACGGCGTGCGGCTGGCCTCCGGTCCGGCACCCGCCTTCGGCAAGATGGTCGGGCAGTTGAATCTCACCTGGTATCCGGCGGAGACGCGCGCCGCGGTGCGCGCGGCGGCCGAGCAGCGGTTCGGAGAACTCACCCGGCTCTACTGCGCCGGCCATGATTTTCTCGAGCAGAGCCAGGGACTTCGACACTTCTCCTTCTATCGCCGCATCTGGCCATGGGACCATGCCGCGGGGGTCCTGATCCGGCGCGAGGCGGGCGGCACGGTCGCCCGTATCGACGAGCGCCCCTACCGCGCCGGCGAGCGGGTCGAAGGCCTGCTCTCCGCCCCCGACCCGGAGAGTTGGCAGGAGATCCGGCGCTTCCTGCGCCGCGCCGGGGCCCGGGCGCAGGACTGAGGGTACTTGCATTCACCGGCCCAGCCCGATTGACTCGGGCCCGGAACACGACAGATTCACCCGAACGGCAGGCGACGCGCCCGATCCGGTGCGCGCCGACCGTCAACTATGGACACAGGGAGCGAAGAGCATGGCGAAAGTAGCGTTCATCGGCCTCGGCGTGATGGGCTATCCGATGGCCGGCCATCTGAAGAACAAGGGCGGGCACGACGTCACCGTCTACAACCGCACCGCCGCCAAGGCGGAGAAGTGGGTCGAGGAATATGGCGGCCAGTCCGCCGCGACGCCCAAGGAGGCGGCGCAGGGCTGCGAGTTCGTCTTCATGTGCGTCGGCAACGACGATGATCTGCGCTCGGTCTCGCTCGGCGACGACGGCGCGATCCACGGCATGGAGAAGGGCGCTACCCTGATCGACAACACGACCGCGTCCGCCGACGCTGCGCGCGACATTTACGCCGCCTGCAAGGAGCGCGGGGTCGGCTTCATCGACGCCCCGGTTTCCGGCGGCCAGGCCGGCGCCGAGAACGGCGCGCTCACCGTCATGTGCGGCGGCGACCAGGACGTCTACGCCAAGGCCGAGCCGGTGATCGAGGCCTATGCGAAATCCTGCCTGCGCCTCGGCGACAGCGGCGCCGGCCAGATCACCAAGATGGTGAACCAGATCTGCATCGCGGGCCTGCTGCAGGGCCTCTCCGAGGGTCTCAATTTCGGCCAGAAGGCCGGCCTGGACATGGAGAAGGTGATCGACGTCATCTCCAAGGGCGCGGCCGGCTCCTGGCAGATGGAGAATCGCGGCTCGACCATGTGCAAGGGCGAGTTCGATTTCGGCTTCGCGGTCGACTGGATGAAGAAGGATCTGTCGATCTGCCTGTCGGAAGCGAAGAACAATGGCGCGCGCCTGCCGGTCACCGCGCTGGTCGACCAGTTCTACAGCCAGGTCCAGGCCCGCGGCGGCAACCGCTGGGATACCTCCAGCCTGATCCACCTGCTGCAGAACGACTGATCACGGACCGGATCCATGACCGAGCGTCGCGAACCGCCGGACGAACAGGCCGTTCGCGACCTCGGCGCGTGGCTGGTCGACAGCACGCTCAAGGGGGCGGCGATCGACCGGCTGCTGGAAGGGTTCTGTGAGCGGCTGACCGCGCTCGGCCTGCCGCTGATGCGCGGCCATCTCGCCTTCGGCTGGCTGCATCCGATGGTCGGCTCGATGTCGATCACCTGGTCGCGCGAAGCCGGGCTCACCCGCGACCGTCATGCCCGCGGCGAGGTGACCGAGGAATGGCTCGCCAGCCCGCCCAAGGCATTGATGGACGAGGGCGGTCGCTTCGCGCGCTATGATCTTGAGACGGGGCAGGGGATCAACCGCTTCGACCATCTCAAGGGCCTGCGCGAGCGGGGCGGCACCGACTATGTGCTGACCCTGACCCCCTTTCGCGAAATCTACCAGGCCCTCGCCACCCGCGACGGTCTGATCGCGAGTTGGACGGCCGACGCCCCCGGCGGCTTCACCGAGGCGGAGATCGCCGTCCTGACCCGGCTGCTTCCGCGCCTCGCGCTGGGCGTGAAGACAGCCGTTAGGGAGGAGGCGGCGCGCAACGTGCTCTCCGCCTATCTCGGCGCCGGCGCCGGGCAGCAGGTGCTCGACGGCCGTATCAAGCTCGGCGACGGGGAGGAGATCTCCGCCGTCCTCTGGTACTGCGACATGCGCCGTTCGACGCCGATCGCGGACGAACTCGGCGCGAAGCCCTTCCTCACCCATCTCAACCGCTATTTCGCCTGCACCGCCGGCGCCGTGCTTGATCATGGCGGCGAGGTGTTGCGTTTCATCGGCGACGCGGTGCTGGCGATCTTCCCGACGGCCGGGCCCGGCGGAGACGAGCGCGCCGCGCGCCTGGCCGTCAGCGCCGAGCGCGACGCACGCGCCCGCGCCGCGGCGGCCAACGCGAGCCGAGGGGAGGGCACGCCCGAGATCGCCTTCGGCCTGGCGCTGCATGTCGGCACCGTGCTCTACGGCAATATCGGCGTGCCGGAACGGGTCGAGTTCTCGGTGATCGGCGCGGCCGCCAACGAGGTGGCGCGGCTCGAGGGGCTCACCAAGGATCTCGGCTACGGAACCCTCGCCTCCGACGCCTTCCGCGCGCTCGCCCCACCAAGCTCCGGCCCGTGGGAGAATCTCGGGCCCCAGCATTTCCGGGGCGTGCAGCGCCCGCAGACGGTGTGGGGGCTAGCGGGACTGTGAGCCTTCCTCTTTTGCCGGCCCCTACGCGCCCGGCTTCTGGAGAAGGGATTTCTGGTAGGCACGGAATTCGCGCAAGGTGGTGGATCCGAGACGAGCAAACCAAACGACCCCGGGTATGAGCAGGATTACGACGACCGCGCCGAACGTGAGCCAGCCGAACATGAACCCGTAGACGATCCAGATCGCAGCGATGGCCAGGAAAAAGCAATTGGTCAAGATGCCGGTCGTGTTGGAGCGCTCGGCTGCCTCGCGCCCCCATTTCTCGTAAAGCGCGTGGATCGTGTTCTTGGGCGTCTCGGCACCGTACACTTCTTCCTCGATGGCCCTCAGACGGGCTGCATGTTCGTCGATAAGGCGCCAGACGTTATTGTGCGCGCGCAGGGCCCCGATATTGAATAGTGCGGCGACCACGACGAGACTGAGCAACGCGAAACCGAACAGGACTTCGACGGTGCTACTCGGCGCCCAGCCCGTCCAAAGCCGATCCCAAGGTCGGTGCGAGAGGTCGGGCGCGACCTCCCGGAAAAAATTGAGGCCTTCCAGCGTCGCCACGCCGGCCGCCGCGGCCAACGCGCCGTTGAACAACAAAGCGCGGCTCGCCATGGTCATCATCTGCTCGAACCCGAGACGCGCGTAGTCGACGCCCGCCTGGTACTCGACCAGCCGGAAATCGTGCGAACCGATGGCCTCACAGTCCGTCGCGCGCATCGCCTCGTTCATTTCCCCTCTTCCTCCTTCACGGCATCCCAACGCGCGTCCATCTCTTCCAGGCTCGGTTCGGGGAGCGGGCGCCCTTCGGCGGCGAAGCTCTTCTCGACCGCGCGGAAGCGCCGCGAGAACTTGTCGTTGGTGCGCCGCAGCGCCATCTCCGGATCGACGCCCAGGATGCGGGCGAGATTGGCGATGGTGAAGAGCACGTCGCCGAGCTCGTCCTCCAGCCGGTCGTGGGGCGCGCCGTTGCGGATCTCGTCCCGCAGCTCGTCCAACTCCTCCTCGATGTCGCCGAAGACGGTCTCGGCGTCGGGCCAGGTGAAGCCGACGCGCGCCGCGCGTTTCGAGAGCTTCTCGGCCCGCTGCAGGGCGGGCAGCGCCAGCGCCACCCCGTCGAGCGCGCTGTCGTCCTGGCCCTTGGCCGCGCGTTCGGCGGCCTTGGTCTCCTCCCAGCTGCGTTTGACCGCCTCGGGCGTGTCCGCGCCGCCCATGCCGCTCTCCGGGGCGAAGACATGCGGGTGGCGGCGGATCATCTTCTCCGCGATGGCATGGGCGACGGCGTCGAAGTCGAACCGGCCCTCCTCCTCCGCCATGCGGGCGTGGAAGACGACCTGGAGGAGCAGATCGCCCAGCTCGTCCTTGAGGTCCGCCATGTCGCCGCGCGCGATCGCGTCGGCGACCTCATAGGCCTCCTCGATCGTGCAGGGGGCGATGGTGGAGAAATCCTGCTTCACGTCCCAGGGGCAGCCGCCGTCGGGATCGCGCAGCGCCGCCATCACGGCGAGCAGCCGGTCGATCCCGGTGCGGTCGGGGGCAGGGGCGTCCTTCGGCATCGGAAAACCTGTTCGCTCAGAGGTACCAGTCGTATTCGCGCGGGCTCGGCTCCGCCATGAAATCCGCGAACTCCGCGGCCTTCACCGCGTGATAGGCCGTGAGATAGCCCTCGGGGAAATAGAGCGGCAGGATTTCTGCGCGCTCAAGCGCGTCGAGCGCGCGCCACAGCGTGAGCGGCAGCGCCTCGTCGACCGCCGCGCCCGCATTGCCGGTCGCCGGCTCGCCGGGGTCGAGCTTGTTCTCGATGCCGTGGCGCACGCCGGCCAGCACGGCCGCCATCACCAGATAGGGGTTCGCCTCCGCGCCGGCGACGCGATGCTCGATCCGGCGTGCGGGCCCGCGCCCCGACGGGATGCGGAAGGCCGCCGATCGGTTGTCATAGGCCCAGTCGGTCGTCACCGGCACGAACTGGTCCGGCGCGAAACGGCGATAGGCGTTGAGGTTGGGGGCGAAGAGGGCCATCGCCTCGCCCATCGTGGCGCGCAGCCCGCCCAGCGCGTGGCGCAGGGTGGTCTCGTCGGGCTCCACGGTCTCGTCGAAACGGTTCGCGCCGTCCGCGTCCTGCAGGCTCAAATGGATATGCAGCCCGCTGCCGCTCTGCTCCGGATAGGGTTTGGACATGAAAGTCGCGTCGTAACCCTTTGACCGTGCGACGCTCTTCACGATCCGGCGCAGCAGGCAGGCATGGTCGGCTGCCAGCACCGGGTCGGCCACGTGGCGCAGATTGAGCTCGAACTGCCCGGGCGCGTATTCGGCCGAGGCCGCGGTCGCGGGCACGTCCTGGGCGGCGCAGGCCTCCTCGATCGCCGCCAGGATCGGGTCGAACTCCTCCAGCTTGCCCATGCCGTAGACCTGGTTCGCCGTATGCGGCCGGCCGGTGACGGGGGAGCGGGGCGGCTGCGGCCGGTTGTCCGCGTCGCGCTCCAGGTCGGTCAGGAAGAACTCCAGCTCGACCGCCGCGACGGCCGTCAGGCCCAGATCGCGCGCGAACCCGTCGGCAATGGTGCGCAGCACCTCGCGCGGCTCGAACCACACCGGCGCGCGACCTTCCTCCGGGCGCAACAGGCGCAGCATCACCTGTGCGGTGGGACGCTGGGCCCAGGGCACGGGTTTCAGCGTGCCGGGGATCGCGACGGCATCCGCGTCCGGGTCGCCGTCGGAGAAGCCGTGCCCCAGCGGATCGGCACTGTTGCCCGTCACGTCCAGCAGGCAGGCGGCGGCGCACATCTGCAGTCCATCGGCATAAAGCGCGGCCAGATCCTCCACCGGGTAGCGCTTGCCCATGGCGGTGCCGCAGAGGTCGAAGATGAACGCCTCGATCGTGCGGGTCTCGGGATGGCGGTCCAGGAAGGCGCGGATCTCCGCCTCGGGACTGGGATCGCCGGTCGGTTGGGACTGGTCGGGCATCGCTGGGCTCCCCATGGGCGCTGTCTTGAGCGCGTGCCAAAGGTCGCCCGCGCGGCCGGGAGCGTCAAGTTGGGGCGTCGAGCTGGGGGCAGGAGGGCGAACCCGGGGCAGGGGACGCCGTCAGCGGGTGCGCAGATGGCGGCGCAGCAGCTCTAGGTTCCGCCGGTTCGCCTTGAACCCGATGTCGAAGAGATCGCCCAGCAGCGGCACGCTGCCCACGAGCCAGTCGAGCAGCAGATTGCCCAGCATCGCCGCCTGGATCCTGACCGGCAGGCGGAAGCTGCGGGCCACCAGGATCATGTAGAGGGTGAGCGCCGCCGTCGCGCTGTCGCCGATCCCGGGGATCAGCCCGAAGACGGGATCCAGTCCGAAGCGAATGCTGGTGCCCGGAATCACGAAACGGTCGTCGAGCCAGCCGGCGAGGGTTTCCAGCCGGTGGAGCGTGCGCTCGGCATCGGGATGGGGCGCGTCTTCGCCCCAGCTGGATCGCGTATCCGCCATAAAGGCGAGATGGCGATGCGGGGCCGACGGCGCAAGGTTCACGCGGGCGCCGGGACTCCGCCGGTCATCCGCCCGGCTCGTCGACGGCCGCGCCGTAGCGGGCCGGGCTACGCACCGCCATAGCGACGGCGCCGGCGAAGCTGGAGACGCCGAAGCGCTTGGCGATCTGCGCGTGGCGCTTCTCCAGCATCCGCGGCGAGATGTCGAGGGCGTCCGCCTGCTCCTGCGCGGTCATTTCCGGATGCTCGATCTGTATGCGCAGCACGGCCTGCATCGCCTCCGAGAGCGGCACGCTGCGCCGGGAGATCTCGATCAACGCGTCGCTTTCCAGCAGGAAGCGGTCGAGGCGCGCCGCCGCCGCGCTCAGCGCGTCGCCATAGGTCTCGACCAGCCGCGCGGCCCCCTCAGACCGGTCGAGCCCGATCACGGTGATGCTGCGACGCGGGCCGCGGCCGCCCTGCAGGACGATGCCGTCGCGGATGCCGAAGGCGGTCCAGACGCGTTCCGCGGCATGCGCTTCCGGGCTGTCACCGCCCCATTCGCGCGCCTCGCCGAAGGTGAAGAGGGCCCATTGGTCGCGCACCGCGTTCGCCACGGCGCAGTTCCGGTCCGCGTCGGTACCGTAATAGTGCTCGAAGAAACCGGTCGGGAACCGGTCCCAGGTGCCGACGGTCTCCGGCCGGTAAACCTGCCAGAACAGCCAGGGCATGCCGACCGCCTTCAGCGTCCGATGCACCTCGTCGGCGTCCCGGCTCGCCAGCAGGGTCGCGGTCAGGCCCGTCGCGGAGACGCTCTGGTGCGACTGGTTCATTCAGGGTCCTCGTCGTCGGATCCGATCCGACGTGCCTAGGCGGCCTGGGAGACCACGGAGACCGGGCTGGTCTCGCACCAGCGATAGAAGGCCTCCGCCTCGCCGACACCCTCGTCGATGAGGCCGGCATTGGCGCGCCCGAAATGGCCTTCGATCTTATGATAGGCGCGCCCGTTGTAGTAGGAGGGGGCCTCGCCGGTGCGCTCGAAGCCGAAACGCTCCCAGAAGCGCAGCAGCCGCTCGTCGGCCACTTCGCCGACCACCCGGTCGATCCGCTTGAAGCGCGTGAAATCGGCCGCTGCGTCGGCCAGCGCGTTGAGGACCTTCATCCCAAGCTTGCCGTTCGGCAAGGTCGCGAAGCGCTGCCAGGTCGCGACGCCGCCGCCGGCGCCCGCCAGGATGCGCACGCGCATGGTGCCGACGGGCACCCCGTTGTCGAGCGCGAGCAGATGTGTCGCGGCCGTCAGGTCGTTGCCGTCGAACTCCTCCTCATAAGGCTCGTTCTCGCGGCCCAGGAAGGCGGCGGACCGGACAGCGAAGCATTGCATCAACTCGTCGATCGTCGTCGCGATCCGGATCTCGATCCCCCGATAGGTCGCTGAAGAGAGGCTGGCGGTTCGGCTCATGGTCTCGCATCCTTTCCCTGTTCGAAGTTGCTCCGACCGACGTTTCTATCGTGCGGTATCCCCATGCGGCTGTCGGCCCGGGAACCGGGCGTTTGCCTGCGATCCTAACCTCTAGTGTACATGCATTGCCGCCGATTCTGAATTTATAGTTGCGCGCATGCCGCATTGGGGTAGACTTCCATTGCTACCGTGAGTGTCATCGCTCGTCCGGTATGCCGCTTCGAAGTCGGCCCGAAGGGTCCGGCGTAGACATGGCGGCCTCCACAAACAAGAACGCCGCAGACGGTCGGATCGCGCCCTGTGAGAGAGCGCGAGGTCGTGCGGACGGTCGTGGGAGATCGGAAACGATGACGGACGATATCGACGTTCATGTCGGCAGGCAGCTTCGCCGCTTCCGTGCGGAGCGCGGGATGTCCCAGGGCGAACTGGGCCGGCATGTCGGGCTCAGCCATCAGCAGATCCAGAAGTACGAGAACGGCACCAACCGGATCGGGGCGGGGCGGCTCTATCGCTTCGCCCGGGTTCTCGATATCCAGGTGGCGGACTTCTTCGAGCGCGTCGAGGAGACGGGGCCGGCCGAGATGGAGCGTTTCGACCGGCGGCTCGCCACCAGCCGGCGGACCCGGCGCATCGCGCTCAGCCTGCAGCAGCTTCCCGATCCGATGCGCCGCCAGATCTACGGGCTGGTGGAAGCGGCCTCGGGCGTTTCGCTGGACGACGACCCGGACGAGGAGAGCCGGCCAAAGGCCCAGTCGCTCGACGATGCGGCGTGAGCGCAGGGTCGGCGACCCAACGAGGACGGGCGCGGAGGCGACCTGCGCGACGTGAGGCGATCGCTCGTCTCCCAATATCAAATATCCGATAATGTATATTATGGAAAATAATGAACCTATTACCCTGAGCGGCTTAGGGCCACACGGCTGACCTTTGATCGTCACTCCACGCGCCGCTCCGTCACGCGCACTCCATCGCCGATACGGTCGCTGGGATTGAGGATGACGCGCGCGCCCTCCATGGCGCCATCGGTGAGTTCGGCCGACAGCGCGGTGCGCCGGCCCAGCGTGACCGAGCGTTCGACCGCGCGGCCATCCTCCACCACGAAGAGCGCCCAACCGTCCGCCCGACGAAACAGCGCGCCGAGCGGCACCTGCATGGCCGCCCCGTCCGACAGCACGATCCGCACCTCGACCCGATACCCATGACCAAGCCGCGCCCAGCGCACCGGCGGATCCGTCAGGTCGATCACCACATTGACCCGCTGCTCCTCAACGCCGAGTGCGGAAACCTCGGTGAAGCCGAACGGCTCCACCCGACGGACGCGCCCTGTCAATACGCCGTCCCCGCCCCATTCCTCGATCCGCACCCGCTGGCCCGCCTCGGCCTTCACCGCATCGTCGGAAAGCAGATCGGCGACGATTTCCAAGGTCGCGAGATCGCCGATCTCGACCAGCGGCGCGCCGGCGGCAACCACGCCCGCATCCTCGCGCAGCACGCGCAGGACCCGTCCGCTGACCGGCGACGTGACGGGCACGCAATCGCAGCCCGCCCGCGCCGTCTGTGCGACCGAGGTCGGCATCAGAGCGGCGCGGGCCCGCTCGAGCTCGAATTCCTTCATCCGCACAGCCGCCTGGGCCGTCGCGACCGCGGCGCGAGCCGCGCGGGCGGTCCGCTCGGCCTCGTCATAGGTCCGCGCGGAAACGGTGCCGCGGTCGAACAGGGTGGTGAGGCGCCGCAAATCCCCTTCGGCGAAGTCGCGATCGGCCTCGCTGCGGGCCAATTCGGCCTCGGCCAGCGCCAGCGCCGCCTCCGCCGCGCGGACGGCCGCCTCGCCCTGCGCCTCGGTGCGGACGTCGAGAAATCCGGGATCCACCGGCTCGATCCGCGCGACCTCGGTCAGCTCGGCCTCGACCGCGTCGCCGGACTCGAGCGCGATGCGCCTGATACGGCCCGCGACCGGCGCGGACAGCGTGAAGACGTCGCGCACCCGCGTCTCCCCCTCCGCGTCGACCGTCACCGTCAGCGGGCCGGTCTCCACACGCGCCATGTCGACCGGCACCGGGCGCGGCCAGAAGGCGGCGGCGAGGCCGGCCGCCAGCAGCGCCAGAAGGCCGCTCCAGAGTGCGATACGGCGCAATGACGCGGCATGAGGTTTCGTCGACAAGCCATTGCGGTTCATGGATAAATCACTCCCGCGTCTTGAGAACGGCGATCAGGTCGAGACGGTCCATCCGCTCCCGGACCAGCGCCATCGAAAAGGCGGCCGCCGCCAGTCCGATCAGGCAGGCGATCCCGTAGCTCGCCGGGCGAATGCTGACCGGCAGGCGGAACAGCTCGGTTTCGAAACTGTTGGCGATCAAAGCCGCCAGCCCGTAGCCGGCGAGGCAGCCGATCGGCAGCGCCCACAACGTCAGCATGGCGATCTCCCCCAGCAGCACGTAGGAGACCTCGGCCCGCGTGAAGCCCAGCACCCGGAGCGTCGCCATCTCGCGCCCCCGCTCGGAGAGCGCGATGCGCGCGCTGTTGAAGACGACGCCGACCGCCAGCGCGCAGGCGAAGGCGGTGAAAATGGCGGTATAGGTCAGCACGGTCTCGCCCATCGTCTCCTCGAACAGCCCGACGGCGACGCGCTTCAACGTCGCCCCCGCGACCATGGGCGTCTCCCGGAGCGCCGCGAAGAAGGCCGGCTCCTGCATCGGGTCGAGCCGGATATTGAGCGTATCGACGCGCGCGCCCTCGCCCATCATGTCGGCGAGCGCGTCACGATGCAGGTAGATCGGCGTGCCGAGATAGGTCTCGACGAGGCCGCCAACCGGCAGGCTCGCGACCGGACGGCGACCTTCCAGCACCTCGACCGTCACCCGGTCACCGACCGCGATCTGCAACCGCTTGGCCAGGACGGTTCCGATCACGAGACCCGCCTCGGGCACGCGGATGGCGGTACCCGAGACGTCGTAGATGGGCGCCAGCCGCGCGTCCGGGTTGACGCCGGTGATCGAGGTTCGCCGGAACCGATGGCCGTGTCGGAAGCGCACGGCGACACTGCGCGATCCTTCGACCGCCAGCACGCCGGGCCAGGCGGCCGCGGCCTCGAGCACGGAAGGATCGACCGCTTCCGTCAGCCCGACCGTCACATCGTGGCGCTGGGCGTCCTGATAGGTGACGGTGATCAGCTCCTCCGTCGCGTCCTGCCATTGCAGCGCCACGATGACGAGACCGATCGCGACCCCGATGCCGGCGGCGGTCAGGAAGGCGCGCAGCGGCCAGCGTGCGATGTGGCGCAGCAGGATGCGGGTTTCCTGGTCGAGCCAGCCGAAGACCGCCGCGCCGAGCACGCCGCGATGGAAGCTCGCCGGCGGTGGCGGCCGCATCGCCTCCGCCGGGGCGAGGCGCACGGCCCGGCGAACCGCGCCGAGCGCGCCGGCCGCTGCCGCGGCGATATGGACGAGCGCTCCGATCGCGAAGGGCTCCACGCTGGGCCGGAAATAGAGGAAGGGAAAGGCGAAGGAGCGCGCGTAGAGCTCCGTCGTCCAGTGCCCGAAGAGATAGCCGAAGAGCGCGCCCAGCATTGCGCCCAGCACGCCGATCGCCAGCACCAGCTTGAGATAGTGCCAGGCGATCGCCCCTGCCCCGTAGCCGAACGCCTTGAGCAGGCCGATCTCGCTGCGCTCCACGGCGATCAGCCGGGCCAGCACCATGTTGGTGAGGAAAGCCGCGACGGCGAGGAAGGCCGCCGGCAGGATCACCGTCATGCTGCGCAGTTGCTCGATCTCGTTCATCAATACCCAGTTCGAGATCTGGTCGGCGCGTGGATAGGCCCCCACCCCGCCGTACCGGGCGAGCAGCCGGTCCAGCCGGTCGACAACCTCCTCGCTGCGCGCCTCCCGGCGCAGCCGCAGGGTCACGCTGTTGAAGGCGCCCTCCAGATCGTACGCGGCCGCGAGCGGCGGCCGTGTCATCCACAGGACCGCGAACCGCTTGTCGTCCGGCATCAGCGTGCCGGGCCCGACGGCGTAGACGAACTCCGGCGAATAGGCGATGCCGACGACGCGCACGTCGGTCTTGCGGCCGTTCAGGATCAGCGTCAGGGGCGCGCCCAGTTCCAGCCCGTGCGCGTCCGCGAAGCGGGTGCCGACGGCGACCTCGTCCGCCGTGCGGCCGTTCGGGAGGCGCCCGGCCCGCAAACGTAGCCGATTGTGCAGCGGCGCGGCATTGGGCGGGATCGAGGTGACGACGCCGGTTATCGGCTCCTGGAAGCCGTCGAGGCGCACCGGCGCGTAGTCGACGATTCGGCTTTCGACGCTCTGCACCCCGGGCACGTGCGCGATGCGGTGGACCAGGGTCTCGGGCGCGCGCTTCACCTGGGCGAAGACGTCGGCGAAGCGGTAGCGTTCGTAGTAGGCCCTCGTCGTCTCGTCGAGCGCCTCCATGGTGGAAAGCGACATCACGACGACCGCCATGCCCGACGCGATCACGAGCGCGATCGCCAGCACCAGTCCCCTCATGCGACGGAGGTCTCGCAGCAGTTTCCGGTCGAGCGGCGCCACCCCTGCCCTCCTCACCATTCGAGCGCCGAGGCCGGCAGCTTTGAATTGTTGCGGTGATCCTCGACGATGCGCCCGTCGGCCATCCGCACCACCCGGTCGGCCATCGCGGCGATACCGGCATTGTGGGTGATCAGCGCGACGGTGGTTCCGAAGGCGCGGTTGGCCTCCTCCAGCGCCTCCAGCACCTGCACGCCGGTCGCGCTGTCGAGCGCGCCGGTCGGTTCGTCGCAGAGCAGGATGTCGGGGCGCTTGGCGATCGCGCGCGCGATCGCGACGCGCTGCTGCTCACCGCCGGAGAGCTGCGCCGGGAAGTGATCCGCGCGCGCCTCGAGCCCGACGGCGGCCAGCGCCGCGCGCGGGTCCATCGGATCGCGCGCGATCTCCGTCACCAGCGCCACGTTCTCCGCCGCCGTCAGGCTGGCGATCAGATTGTAGAACTGGAAGACGAACCCGACATGCTCGCGCCGAAAGCGGGTGAGCGCCGTGTCGTCCGCCGCCGTCAGATCATGATCGCGGAAGCGTACCGTTCCGGCGCTCGGCCGGTCCAACCCGCCCAGGATGTTGAGCAGCGTCGACTTGCCGCTGCCCGAGGGGCCGAGCAGCGCCAGGAGTTCACCCGCATGCAGCGTGATGTCGACACCACGAAGTGCGGCGATCTCGACCTCGCCGGTGCGATAGATCTTGTCGAGCCCTCGGGCGACAAAACAGGGTTCACCTGGGGCGCTCGGCGACGACGCCATGGCGGTATGGGACATGAAGGCGCCTCGCTCCGGTCTCTGGGCCGATCCCGATAGTAGCGGGGAAACGCGCCCAATCCTTGCGCCAAGTCAATCGGAGCGCCCACGGCGCGCGTCAGCCGGCGTGCTCGGCCATCTCGCGGGGATCGTGCATGCCTTCCTTGACGCCGAAGGCGATCAGCAGCGCGTTGACCGGATAGGCCGCGATCAATCCGGCGGTCAGCGACAGCACCATCGAGCCCCAGAAAAGCGCGTCGCCGATCCCAGCGGCTCCGGCCAGCCACAGATCGACACCGATCGCCGTGACCTCCATCACCGTGATGCTTGCGGTCTCGCTCGCGATCCCGTCCTTCATCGCCTGGCGGAAGCCGACGCCCTCTTCCATCAAGGGACCGACCGTGAGCGCCAGGCCGAACAGATAGGCCAAGGCGAATGTCGTCAGGGCGACGGTCCAGGTCGCGGCCGCGAGGACACCGACCGTCAGCACCAGGCCCACGATCTCGCCGGCACCGCAACCGGAATAGCAGTGCGCGACAGAACGCCCCGCCCTGCGCCACAGACTGTCGCGCGCGATCTGCTTGCGGCCGGTGACCCAATAGAGGGCGAGCCCGAGCGGCCCGGAATAGACGATCGTGAACAGCCAGACGATCCGCATCAGCGGTGGAATTTCCGGATTGTTGCGGCGGAGGTCGTACCAACCGATCGCCGCGCAGACGAGCGCCGCGGCGGCCCAGCCCGCGAGCAGCCACGGCTCCGACAAGACGGCGCGCAGGCCGTCATGGATTGGCTCGAGAGTTGCCATGCTTTTCTACCTTGTACCGCCACCGCACTCGCGCAACCGGCTGGAATCGCGCATGATCCATGCTGGCAATCGCGCAAGGAGCGTCTCCCAGCCATGCCGACCGACCTGCCGCCGCTCTGGATCGCGCGGGCCCGGCTCACCACCGGGCTGATCCTCTTCGCCTTCGTGCTGTGCCACCTCTCGAACCATGCGGTCGGGCTGGTCTCGCTCGACGCCATGCAGGCGGCGAACCCCGCCTTCATGTGGATCTGGTTCAATCCGGTCGGGAATACCGTGCTGTTCACGGCTTTCGGGCTGCATCTGCTGATCGGACTGCGCGCGATCTACAGGCGCCGCACGCTGCGCATGGCGCGCTGGGAATGGACGCAGATCGCCGCTGGCCTCGCGATCCCGCCGCTGCTGCTGGCCCATGTGATGGCGACGCGGGGGGCCTATCTGGCCGACGTGCTGCAGCCCACCTATCCCTTCACCATCGCCTCGCTCTGGGTCGGGCTGCCGGCCGAAGGCGTGAAACAGGCGATCGCGCTCGTCGTGGTGTGGACCCATGGCTGCATCGGCCTGCATTTCTGGCTGCGGCTTCGGCCCTGGTACCAGCGCTGGCGCCGCGTCTTCTACGTCGCCGCGCTGGTGGTTCCGACGCTGGCGCTGGCGGGCTATGCCTCGGCGGGGTTTGAACTGCTGGCGGAACTCGACCGCGACCACATGCTGGACCAGGTTTCCGCCAATGCGCGGCTCGACCGGGCCGAGTTCGCCGCCTTCATGGCCTGGCAGCCGGTCGGCTATGCCATCGTCCTGGGGCTGATCGCCTTGCCCTTCCTGGGCCGCTGGATCCGCGTGCTGGTCGAGCGCACGAAGCCGCGCCCCGTCGCCCGGCTGCCGGACGGAAGGACGGTCCGCCTCCCGCCCGAGGCGAGCGTGCTGGAGGGCTTGCGCGCGGCCGGCATTCCGCACGCGGCGGTCTGCGGTGGGCGCGGGCGTTGCACCACCTGTCGGGTGCGCGTGCTCGCCGGCGCCGAGGATCTGGCGCCGCCGAACGAGGTCGAGGCCCAGGCGCTCGCGCGGATCGGCGCGCAGCCGGGCGTCCGGCTCGCCTGCCAACTGCGCCCGCGCGCCGATCTGGCGATCATCCCCCTGCTGCCGTCCACCGCGGGGGCGCAGGACGGGCGCCGCCCGGGCGGCCTCGAAGGCGAGGAGCGCATCGTCACCGCCCTTTTCGTGGATATCCGCGGCTCGACCAAGCTGGGGGAGGAGAAGCTGCCCTTCGACGTGCTCTTCATCCTCAATCAGTTCTTCGCGGAAATGAGCCAGGCGATCCAGGAGACCGGCGGCCACTACGCGCAGTTCAACGGCGACGGTCTGATGGCGCTCTACGGGCTCGACGACCGAACCCGCGACGACGGCGCACAGGCCGCGATCGCCGGCGCGCGGGCGATGCTGGAACGGGTCGAACGTCTCAACGACGCGCTCGCGAGCGAGCTGCCCTTCCCGCTCAAGGTCGGCATCGGCATCCATAGGGGCGAGGCCATCGTCGGCGCCATGGGGCCGCCGAACGCCCAGATAACGACCGCGATCGGCGATACGATCAACATCGCAGCCCGGCTGGAGGGCCTGACGAAGGAGTACGGCGTGCCGCTGATCGTCTCGGCGACCGCCGCCGAGGCGGCCGGCATCGACGCCGGCGGATACCGACGGGAGAGCATCGCCCTGCGCGGGCGCGTCCGGCCGTTCGATTTCCTGGCGATGGAGGAGGCGCCTCAGCCGGCCGTGGCCGCGAGCTAGACCGCGAGCCGCATCGTGTCGTAGGCGGGCTCGACGCCTGGCGGTAGTTCCGCCTTCAGCGTCGCGTAGTCGAGATCGATATGCATGTTGGTCAGCACCGCATGTCGCGGCGCCAGCCGTTCGATCCAACGAAGCGCATCGTCCAGGCTGAAATGGCTCGGATGCGGACTCGGCCGCAGCGCATCGATGATCAGCAGATCCAGCCCCTCGAAGCGCGGCACGCTGGCGTCAGGGATGCCGTTCGCATCGGGGATGTAGCCGGCCGCCCTGCCCCGATGCGAAATCCGGAACCCTGCCGTGCCCGGCATCGCGCCGTGCTCGACCGGCACCGCCTCCAGCGTGATCGGGCCGATCGCGACCTCCCGGTGCAGCGCCGTCGGGTTCATGATCGCGGGATAGCCCATCGTGCTCTCGAAGCAGTAGCCGAAACGCTCCTTCAACTGCCGCACCGTCTCCGGCAGGGCGTAGACGTCCATCCGCCGGCGGTGCTTGATGACATAGGCGCGCAGATCATCGATGCCGTGCGCCTGGTCCGCGTGGGTGTGCGTGAAGAAGGTGGCGTCGATAGCCTCTGGCGGGCCGATCGCCAGCATTTGCTCGCGGAAATCGGGGGCGGCGTCGATCAGCACCGTGGTTCCTTGCGCCTCCGCCAGCAGCGAACAGCGCCGGCGGCGGTTCTTCGGCTCGTTCGAATCGCACACGCCCCAATCGCCGGTTGCGCGCGGCACCCCGCCGGAGGAGCCGCAGCCGAGGATCGTCAGGGCAAGACCGCCGTCCGACACCCGCGCCGCCCCTAGGCCGCCTTGGAGAAGAGCGTGCGGAAGTTCGTCGTCGTCGCCTCGGCGAGCGCCTCCGCGCTGACCCCCTTGAGGTCGGCCAGCGCCTGGGCGGTATGCACGACGAAGGCCGGCTCGTTCTGCTTGCCGCGCTTCGGCACCGGCGCGAGATAGGGCGAATCCGTCTCGACCAGCAGCCGCTCCAGCGGCAAGGCGCGCACCGCCTCGCGCAATTCCTCCGCCTTCTTGAAGGTGAGGATGCCCGAGATCGAGACGTAGAGACCGAGCTTCACCGCCTCCTCGCCCAACCATTTCGAGGAGCTGAAACAGTGGATCACACCCGGAAACGGGCCGCCTTCCGCATGCTCCTCGCGCAGGATCGCGACCGTGTCCTCGTCCGCGTCGCGCGTGTGGACGATCAGCGGTAGCCGGGTCTCGCGCGCCGCCCGGATATGGGCGCGGAAGCTCTTCTGCTGCGCGTCGCGCGGGCTGTGCTCGTAGAAATAGTCGAGGCCGGTCTCCCCGATCCCCACCACCTTCGGGTGTTGCGCCCAGGCGACCAGCTGCTCGGTCGAGGTCTCCGGTTCGCTGCCGGCTTCATGCGGGTGGATGCCGACGGTGCAGGTGACGTTGTCGAAGCGCTCGGCGATCGCGCGCACGCGTTCGAACTCCGTCACCTTCGTGCAGATGGTGACGAGCGAGCCGACGCCGGCGCGCCCGGCGGCCGCGACGACCTCGGCGAGGTCGCGCCCGTCGCGCTCCAGATAGTCGAGGTGACAATGGCTGTCGATCAGCATGCCGTCCCTTCCGTTGCGAGGCGCCGTTCGTCCCGCGCGTTCGATCACCGACGGCGAGTACCTAGGGCCTCGCCCGCGCGATGTCCAGCCACCCGCTTGGGATCGTCTATCGCGCCATGGCGAGGCGCTGCGTCTCCATGAAGAGGGCCGAGACGAGCTGGCGCCGGTCGAGATTGGCCGGCGGATGCGCCTGGCCGAGCAGGTCGATCGCCCGGTCGCGGATCGCGAGGCTCCTCTCCAGCGGACCGAGCGCCCGGAAGGCGGCGAGAGCGGCCGCGTCCGCCTCGTTGACGGGCGCCGGTCCCTCGCCCACCGCCTGGGCGCGGATCAGCCGCTTGAACCACCAATCGATCAGATCGGCGAGCGCGTCATAGGACGCCTCCTTGCCCTTCATGGCGACGCGATCGGCGAGCTTGGCGACGCGCCCCATGTCCGGATCCCGGGGCCGGGCGAGCAGCCCGAGCAGATCGTCGAGCAGACCGAGCCCGCCCGCCGCCTGGTAGGCGAGCGCGCGCCCGACGCTGCCTTCCGAGAGACGGGCCAGCGTCGCCGCCTCCGCTTCGCCCGTCTCCGGCCGGTAGCGGCGCACCAGATCGGCGACCGTCCCCTCCTCCAAGGCGCGCAGTTGAAGCTTGCGGCAGCGCGAGCGGATCGTCGGCAGCAGCCCGCCCGGCGCATGGCTCAAGAGAAGGAAGACCGCGCCTTTGGGCGGCTCCTCGAGCGCCTTGAGCAGCGCGTTGGCGGACGAGATGTTGAAATCGTCGGCGCTATCCACGATGACGACGCGCCACGGGCTGATGGCGGAGGTCTGGTAGGTGAATTCCACCACCCGGCGCGTCTGGTAGACGTTGATGCTGGTGGCGGTCGGCTTGCCGTTCGCGTCGACCATGCCGCGCGTCAGCACGCGCAGGTCCGGATGGCCGCTGGAGGCGACGAGCCGCGCGGCCTGGCTTTCCTGCGAAATGGCGAGCCGGTCGGCCGCCACGCCCGCCGCGCCGAAGAGGCCGGCCCCGCCCTGCCCGCCGGGGCCGCCGCCGTCCGCGAGGATGAAGCGCGCCAGGCGGAAGGCGAAGGTCGCCTTGCCGACGCCCTCCGGCCCGCAGATCAGCCAGGCATGGGGGAAACGGCCGCTGTTCCAGGCCTCAAGTACTTGGGCTTCGGCCCCCTCATGCCCTTCCAGATGCGGGTTGCGGCGCGGCTCGAAGGGATCGATCTCCGCGGCTTCCGCCTCCTGCGCGCGCGACGCCCTAGCCATCGGCCGCGAGCCCGCTCTCGGGGAAACGCTCCGCGAAGACCGCGCGCACCCGCGCGGCGACCGCGTCGATATCCGCCGACGCGTCGATGAGGACGCAGCGCTGCGGCTCCTCCGCCGCGATCTCGCGGAAGGCGGCGCGCAGCGTCTCGTGGAAGGCGCTTCCCATCCGCTCGAACCGGTCGTCGCCGCCGCGATGTCCGGCCCGGCGCAGCCCCTCGGCCACCGGCAGGTCGAGGATCACGGTGAGGTCGGGGGTGAAATCGCCCAGCACCTCGCGCGTCAGGCGCGCGACCCAATCGCGGCCCAGCCCATGGCCGGCGCCCTGATAGGCGGCGGTGGAATCGGTGAAGCGGTCGCACAGCACCCAGTGCCCCTGCGCCAGCGCGGGCTTGATCAGGCGCTCGACATGATCGCGCCGGGCGGCGAGGATCAGCAGCGCCTCAGCCACCGGATCCCAGCGGTCGGTCTCGCCGGAGACGATGAGGGCGCGGATCGCTTCCGCGCCCGGGGACCCACCGGGTTCGCGCGTCACGGTGACGGGTTTCCCCGTCGCCTCAAGAGCTTCGCCCAGGCGCTTGATCTGCGTCGATTTTCCGGCGCCCTCTCCGCCTTCGAAGGTGATCAGGCGGCCTTCCATCGCCGCGGCCGTCACTCGCTCTCGCCGAAGACCAGATACTGCAACGCGGCCTGCACTCGGCCGAACGGGCCCAGCTTCTCGACCGACTGGCTGGCCTTGACCGGCACGGTGAAGGTGTCGAGGCCCGGCGCCGCGATGCGCACCTCGCCCACGGTCTGGCCCGCCTCGATCGGCGCTTCCAGCGGCCGCGTCGTAATCAGGGTCACCTGCATCTCGTCCCGTTCCTTGCGGCGCAGCGTGACGGCGACATCTTCCTCGATGATCGCCGGGATGCTGCCCTGCTTGCCGAGCCAGACCGGCACCTCGTCGACGATCTCGCCTGCTTCGAACAACGCGTAGGTGCCGAACTCACGGAAGCCCCAGTCGATCAGCCGTTCGGCCTCCTGCGAGCGGTCGCGCGCGGAATCGAGCCCGTTGATGACCAGCACCAGCCGGCGCCCGTTGCGCTCCGCCGAGGCGGTCAGCCCGTAACCCGAATCCTCCGTGTAGCCGGTCTTCAGCCCGTCCGCGCCGATATTGCGGTAGAGCAGCGGATTGCGGTTCTGCTGGGTGATCTCGGCGTAAGTGTATTCGGTCTCGGAATAGAGATGGTAATACTCCGGAAAGCGCGAGATCAGCGCTTCCGCCAAGGTCGCGAGGTCGCGCGCCGTGGTGTAATGGTCCGGATTGGGCCAGCCGCTCGCGTTCCTGAACTGGGTGTTCTCCATGCCGAGTTCCCGCGCCTTGGCGGTCATCTCGCGCGCGAAGGCCTCCTCGGTGCCGGCGATGCCCTCGGCGACGACGATGGTGGCGTCGTTGCCCGACTGGATGATGATGCCGCGCAGCAGATCCTCGATCTTCACCCGGTCGCCGACCTCGACGAACATCTTGGAGCCGCCCTTGCGCCAGGCCTTCTCGCTGACCGGGAAGGTGTCGTCGAGCGAGAGCGTGCCGTTTTGCAGACGCTCGAAGACGAGGAACGCCGTCATCAGCTTGGTCATCGAGGCCGGGTACATCCGCTCGTCCGCATTGAGACTGAGCAGTTCGGTATCGGTCTCGAGATCGACGAGCAGCGCCTGCTTCGCGGTCGTTTCGGGATTCTGGGCGGCGGCCGGCGCGAAGGCGGCGGCGATCCCCAGCAACAGCGCGGCGCACAGCGCGACCAGGGACGAACGGTAGGAAGACTTCATCGTGAGAGAATCCTGATGCTCATAAGGCTCTAGATCGACGGCGTGGAACCGGGAACCGGCCGGTGGGTCCGGACCGCCGAAAGGTCGCATGACCGTCCCGACCAGTCCAGTGCGGATGCCCTTCGCTAGCCGCGGAATCCGGCATGATTGTGGCCGGCGGAGCCCGAGACCGTGGCCCGGATCATCCGCCCTTGGAATCGACGACGATATGCGCGTCCGCGAATCCGGCATTCTGGATCGAGCCGAGCAACGTGTCGGCCCGGTCCACGTCCCGGATCGGCCCGACGCGAACGCGGAACAGCGGCGTGTCGCTTCGGTTGATCTGCTGGATCTCGACGGGCCCGAGGGAGCGCAGCAGCGCCTGTGCCTGAATCGCGTTCACATGTTGGGCGAAAGCGCCCGCCTGGATGAAGATGGTCGGGCGCGGCGGGACGGGGACGAGCGTCAGTGATTCCTCGCCGATCGGCCCCTCCGGGCTGCCGAGGCGCTCGACCTGCTCGGGCGTGGTGGGCCGGCCGCGGATCTCGACCTCGAACTCCGCGCTGGGAGCGGCCGAGACCTCGACGCCCGGCGGGGGCGCCAGATCGACGCTGTCGACGTCCGGGGCCGGCGCGGCCTGCGGGGCCGGCGCTTCCGGGCCGGCAGGGGCGAGGGCGCCATCCGCATCGTTGGCGCCGAGCTGGGCGATCCGCGGGCGCGGCCCCTCCCCTTGCATATAGGCGGCGAGGCTACGGCTCTCCTCCGCCAGCAGTTCGACGCGCACCAGCGCGGTCCCCTTCTTCTCGAAGCCGAGCAGTTGCGCGGCGCGGCGGGAAAGGTCGAGGATCCGGTTGTGCGCGAAGGGGCCGCGATCGTTCACCTTCACCTTCAGCGCGCGGCCGTTCTCCAGATTGGTGACCCGCACGATCGAGGGCAGCGGCAGCGTGCGGTGCGCGGCAGACACCTTCCATTGGTCGAAGATGGCGCCGTTCGCGGTCGGCTTGCCGTGGAAGTTGGGGCCGTACCAGGAGGCGATCCCCTCCTCGACATAGTCGAAATCCTCGCGCGGATAGTACCAGACACCCTGCACTTGATAGGCATTGCCGATCTTGTAGCGCTGGCCGTTGCCGGCGGCGTCCGGATCGGCCGGTCCGCGCACGGGCGTCCCGTCGAGTTCCTTCGCCGCCTGGCTCAGGAATTGAACTTCCGCACAGCCGGCGAGCAACAGGCCCGCGCTCAGGATCGCCGCCGCGGCACGCGCTGTGCGCCGGCGCCTCGATCCGTTGCGAACGGCGATCAATGTCACGAGACCATTCCCCTAGATCGTGGGAGCCCCTCTATCTTGTATAGCAAAGAGGCCCCACTCGCGAAATACTGTGTTTTCGGGCGCGACGGCGACGGCCCGGGTCAATTTTCCTGACGCGGCGTGTCGGCGCCGTAGAGCGATTCCAGCAGGGCCGGCGTCGGGTAGCCGTCCGCCGGCAGATCGGCGGCCTTCTGGTAGGCGCGCACCGCAGCCCGGGTCGCCGGGCCGACCATGCCGTCCGGCTTGCCGGCATCGAAGCCGAGCGCATTGAGACGGCGCTGCATTTCCAATACCTCGTCTCGGCTCATCGCCCGATCGCTCTCGGGACGTGCTGCCGTGAGGCCCGGCAGCCCGATCAGCCGGTCCGCGAGATGACCGACCGCGATGGCGTAGTAGTTGGAGCGGTTCCAGACCAGGATGTTGCGGAAGTTCTCATAGACCAGGAAGGCCGGTCCCTGCCAACCGGCGGGCAGGAGGATCGAGCCTTCCATGCCTTCCACGATCGGCAAATCCGCGCCGTTCGCCCGGCGCACGCCGAGCGCCTGCCACTCCGCCAGCGTCTTGCGCACCGACATGCTCGCCAAGTCGAGATCGAAATCGGCCGGGATCCGCACTTCCCGCCCCCAGGTACGGTCGCCCTGCCAGCCGACCTCGCTCAGATAGTTGGCGGCCGAGGAGAAGACGTCCGGCAGGCTGCCCCAGATGTCCTTGCGATCGTCGCCGTCCGCATCGACCGCATAGGCGGCGAAGGTCGAGGGCATGAACTGCAGCTGCCCCATGGCTCCGGCCCAGGAGCCCTTCATCTTCGGTTTCGCGATATGCCCGCCGTCGAGGATGGCGAGCGCATGCAGCAGTTCCGTGCGGAAGAAGTCCGAGCGCCGCCGGTCGTGCGCCAGCGTCGCGACCGCGTCGATCACCGGAAAACCGCCGGTATAGTCGCCGAAATTCGTCTCCAAGCCCCAGAAGGCGACGAGGAAGCGCGCCTGCACGCCGTATTTCCGCGCGACCCGGTCGAGCAACGCCTCGTGCTCGCGCAGCAGCCGGCGGCCGCGCTCGATCCGGTCCGGCGTGATCGCGCGGTCGAGATACTGCCAGAAGGTGCGGGTGAATTCCGGCTGGCTGCGGTCGTATTCCAACACCTTGGGGAGCGGCGCCACCCCCTCGAACGCGTTCTCCAGCGTCGCGCTGGAGATGCCCCGCGCGGCGGCCTCCTCCTTCAGATCGGCCAGCCAGCTTTCGAAAGGCGGCGGGGCCGGCACGTCGTCGCGCGCCGCCTGCGCGGAGGGGCCGGTCCCCAGGACCGCGACAAGCCCTGCCGCGACCGTGATCGCCAGGCGCTTCGACCACCGGACGGGCTCTCGCGCCGTCGCCTGCATGCCACCGATCTTCGTCACGTCCAAGGCGCTCCTCGCGGGCTTGCGGCCGCGCCCCGGTATCGGGCCCGGCGCCGATTAAAGAATCGGATGCATAGAGGGCCGGGCGGTACGGCGCAAGAGCCCGTTAAATATACGAAATATCAATAATTTATAGCGCTATCCTGAGAGGTGTCACGGGGTGCGCGCCCCGCCGATTCGCGACACCGGCCGAAGGCGCGCCCCCGTCCGCTCTTCTATCGTTGCATCGCGCCGCCGCTCGGGTAACAAGATGGCAGGCGGAAACGGGAGCGATCGACAATGTCAGCAGAGCAAGCGGCAGCCGCGGCCTCTCGCCCGGACGACTCCGCGCGCGGCTTTCAGCTCTACATCGACGAGGGCGGCGATATCGCGATCGCGAAGGGCGCGATCGCCCGCTGGCTGGGCGTCCCGCCGGATGCGGCCCATGGCACCAATCTGGCGGCCATCCTGGCGGAGGAATCGCATTTCGCGTTGAGCGACATCCTCTGTTCGGCTGCGCTCGGCGAGGCGATGGAGGGGACCCTTCTTTGGGTCCGGAACAGGAATGCAGGCTCGGTCGCAGGCTTCCGCGTCACCGGCGCGCCGCAGACCTTCAACGAATATTACCGGCTGATCTTCGACCTGCAGCCGGGAATGGACTACGGCGCCACCTCGCGGAATTCGCGCGACGGGTTCGTGCGCGCGGCCGAACAGGCGATCGAGAAGGCGCGGGGCGACGGGGCCGCGCTCGGCCTCACCTTCGTCGACCTGGGCGACGTGCAGCGGCTCGACCGGAGCGACGCCAAGAATCGCGAGGCGCTCGACGCCTTCACCCGGACGGTCGAGGAGCGGCTCCGCCGGGAAAGCGTGGGTGAGACGGTCGGGCGCGTCCGACCCGGTCGCTACGGTTTGGTCCACGCCGAGGGCGCGGACATCGCGAGCGTCCAGCGCGAGATCGGCGATCACGCGCGCTCGATCGACCCGGATGGCAGGACGCTGTCGGTCAAGGCCTCCACCCTTTCGCTCGACCATGACGCGCTGGAGGGAAACGCGGTCCGGGACGCCCTCGACCATGCCGTCGGCGAGTTCGACGATGCGGGGCTCGACGCGGTGATCTTCGACACGCTGGATGCGAGCCACGCCGCCTATCTCGACCAGCGGCGCTCGCGCAGCGACATGCTGAGGCGCGCGCTCGACGAGGACAGCCTGACCTGCGTCTACCGCCCCGTGGTCCAGGCGAAGACGCTGGAGCCGGCCCACCTGCTGGCGGAGTTCCGCGTGGAGACGGAGGATGACGCGCTGGGTGCGAGCGAGATCCTGCGGCTCTGCGAGGCGACGCCGGAGTTGCGCCGCTCGGTCGATCAGGCGGCCTGCCGGCGACTGCTGAGCGATCCGGCGCTGGAGGGCGAGACGGTGGCGATCGACGTCGCGATCCGCTCCATGCTGACGCAGGATCTGGTCGCCATGCTGCTCGATTTCGCCCGGCGCATGGGCAAACGCCGCCTTATCCTGCGGCTGGTCGGGTTGCGGGATACCGCGGTCGAGCGCGTCGAGGCGCTGGAGACGCTGCGCCGGGCCGGCTTCTCGATCGCGCTGCATGCCAAGGAACTCGGACCGGTGACGGAGAAGCGCCTGGAACGGCTGCCGGTCGATTACCTGCTGCTGGATCCGGGCCTCGTCGTCGATCCGGACGCGCTGCGCCATTCCGTCCCGTCGCTGCATGCGATGACGGAGCGCTGCGCCAAGCACAAGGTGGCCGTGGTGTTCGAGGGGATCGTCGAGGCGGAAGCGGTGCGCCTGCTCAACCGGATCGGCCGCGCCTTGCTCTCCGGCCCCTATTTCGGCGATCCTCGCGCCCGGACCTGAACCGAGCGAGGAAGGGGCGAGACACGCCATGGATATCGAGCGGATCGACCCGCCGCGCCGTTTCACGGTCGGCCGACGCCAGGACATCGAGCTGTCCGATTGCGCCCGCATCGCGCTCGTGCCGGACGAGCAGGTGACCTTCACCACGCCGGCCGGCGGCGAACTGGACGTCGCGCGCAAGGCATGGGGTTTCTACGCCACGCCGTCGCTGAATGCGCGGCTGCCAACGCACGGACTCAGGCCCGCGCTGTGCGCCAACGCGGGCGGGCAGACCTATCTGCTGCTCGTCGAGGCAGGCTCGGAGGTGGCCTTCAAGACCTATCTGGAGGCCGAGGAAATGCGCATCCTCGCCTGGCTCGACGGGTCGGAGCCCCTGCCCTGGTCCTAGTCGTCGAGCGTGAAGCCGACCTTCAGCGTCACCTGATAGTGGCCGACCTTGCCGTCCTCGATATGGCCGCGGGTCTCCAAAACCTCGAACCAGCGCAGGTTTTTCAGCGTCTTGGAGGCGCGCGCGATCGCGTTGTCGATCGCGGCCTCGATCGATTTCGGGGACGAGCCGACGAGTTCGACGATTTTGTAGGCATGATCCGACATGGGTTTTCCTCCTCGCGTGCCGATGGCGATAGATATGACCGGACCCAGTCACTCTACACCTCGTAGCGAGCCGAGGGCGCATCAACCCCGCGGGCGCGGCGGCTCCGTCTCGTCGGCCTTCTCTGCCCTTTCCCCGGGCTCGGGAGCGAGGCCGTAGGGCGCGACCAGCCGCCACACATGGTCCGGCACCATGTGCTTCATGCGCTTCGGCGTCTGGCGGCGCAGATGCAGCACGGTCTCGGCCGCCTTCATCTCTAGCCGCGCGCGGGCGAACTCCAGCCCCTTCGGCCCGAGGATCGGCATGAGTTTGCCCATCAGCGGCCGCAGCCAATCCGGCATCCCGCGCACCGGCAGACCGCCGGCCGCGCGCTCGGTATTCTTGATGAAACCGGTGACCGAGCCGCGGCGCTTGCCGCCGCTGCCGGGCGCCTCGACCTCGACCTCACCGCCCAGCGCGGCGAGCAGCTCCTCCCCCCGCTCGTTGCGCACGATCAGCCATTGCCGCCCCTCACCGCCCATATAGCCGACCGTGATGTCGGCGAGCGCGTTGGTGTAGTCGACGCAGGTCCGGCAGGTCAGCGGGAAGAAGTCCGCCGGCAGCTTCGAGATCGGCAGCTTAAGGAACGGGATCTCCCGTTTGCTGCCGTCGACGAAGCGCATCTCCACCCTGTAGTCGGCGCGGAACTCCAGATAGGTCACCGTCTCGGGCGCGTCGCTCAGCAGTTCGAGGAACTGGTGGAACCGCTCCGTCGTCGTGTTGTCGGAGCAGGGCGTGCCGATGACGTAGAGGCGCTCCAGACCCAGCTCCGCCTCGATCGCGCGCAGCGCATAGACCTGGCAGGGGATGCCGACGACGGCGAGGCGCCGGTGCCCGGCGGCGACGGCGGGCTCGAGCAGCGCGAGCAGCGGCGCGTAGCCCATCTTCATGCCCCGACAGTCCGCCATGCGCGCCGGATCGGTGACGATGACCGGCCGTGGCTTCCATCGGTCCACCGGGTCGGAGGCCATGGCGAGGACCGCGTCGACGCGCCCGTCCTCCAGCAGCCGCTCGGCGATCCGGGTGGTGAGGCCGGTCCATTGCGCGCCCGGCTTCGGGTCCGTGAGCCGCGCGCGCAGCATCCGACGGTGCGGACCGAAATAGAGCTCGGCCCAGGCCTCAGGGTCGCGCGGCCGGCCATGGACGGCGGCCTCCATGCCGGCATAGTCGGGCGCGATGAACTGGCAGGCCTGGCCGCAGCGCTTCGGCTCGGCCGTGCGCGAGAGCCCGCAATCCGTGCACAGGCCGCGCGGCACGGCCTCGGCCAACGGCGGGGCCCAGAGGCCCGCGTCGCCATCCTCCGGGCAATGATCCGCTGGCGCCATGGTCTCTCCGCGTCCCGAGGTCGAGGACCTCATGCTAGGGACTGACCGCCGCCTCCGCCAGCGTCGCGACTTCGGAGAGCGCGCCGCCGCATCCGAGCCGGTCCTCGATCCCGGCCAGCCGCAGCATGTGCCAGGCGAGCACCAGGTTGCTCGACAGCACCGGCATGCCGAGCGTCCGTTCCGCCTCGGCCACCACCTCGACCGCGCGCAGATTGGTGCAGGAGGCGAAGATCGCGTCGCAGGGCGTGCGCCGCGCCGTCTCCAGAATGGCCGCATGGACCGAGGCCGGGGCGATGCGCGCGACGATCCGCTCCTCCTTCTGGCCGAAGGAGGCGATCGTCGGCACCGCGATCCCCGCCGCCTCCAGCCGGTCGATCAGGCTCTGCGAGACGTCCGGCACATAGGGGCTGACGACCGCCAGCCGGCGGATGCCGAGCGCGCGGCACGCGGCCTTGAGCGCACTCAACGGGTTGGTGACCGCGACGTCGGGTCGGGCGGTGCGCACGATCTCCGCCACCCGCTCCTCCCCCAGCACGGCGGAAGCCGAGGTGCAGGCATAGCCGATCACGGCGATATCCGCGGCGGGCGGCAGCAGGCGGATCGCGGCCGGCAGCGCCTCCTGCATCGTCGGCAGGCTCTCCATCGTGATCTCGGGCGGGGAATGAACGCGGCTTGGATAGAGGCGAACGCTGCCGTGCGGCATCAGCCAGCGGAAATCCGGATCGACCGTCTCGTCCGCCTGTAGCACGATCAAGCCGAGCGTGGCGCGCCGGTCGCTTTCGTCGAGACTGTAGGGGAGCGTCATGGGCCTTCGCCGCCTCACCGTCCGATCCGCGGCATGGTCTCGGGCGCGCGGCGCGTCAGGTAGCGCGGCCCGTCCTCGCGGATCACCAGATTCTCTTCATGCACCATGACCCGGCCGGGCCCGATCGCCAAGCCGGGCTCGAGGGTCAGCACCATGCCGGGCTCCAGGACGGTCTCGTCCCAGGCGGCGTTCGACGGCCATTCGGTGAGCTGCATGCCGAGCCCGTGCCCCATCCGTCCGACGCCCCCGTCCCCGCCGCCTGCGCGCGCGATCACGTCCGCCATGGCGTGGAAGACGTCCGCCGCCGTCGCCCCCGGCCGCGCGGCGGCGAAGCCGGCCTCCGTCGCCTCAAAGGCGGTGCGGTAGGCGTGGTCCGCCGATGCGTCGACGGCGCCGAGCGCGTAGTTCCGGTCGAAATCGCAGAAATAGCCGTCGAAGACTGCCCCGGTATCCAACATCAGCACGTCGCCCTCGGCGAGCGGGCGATCCCTCGGGGGCGAGATGATGTCCCCCACCCCGCCCGGTGCCGCGCCGCCGACCAGGTAGCGCACATCGTCCGCCCCCGCCTCCAGGCAGGCGATCTTGAAGCGCCGGAAGACCGCCGCCTCCGTCATGCCGGCCTGTACGAAATTCGGCAGATCCTCGAAGACGCCGGAGACGATGTCGCAGACATGCGCGATCTTCGCGATCTCGGCCTCCGACTTCACCATGCGCAAGGCCCGCATGATGCCGGCATCGTCGCCCCAACGCGCCTCCGGCAGGGCCGCCTGCAGGCGCTCGAAATCGCCGAGCGGCTGGCGCAGATGGGTCTCGGGCCCCTTCGGCAGGCCGATGCGGGGCGCCGGACCGACAAGCTCGCGCACCGCCTCGGCCAACAGGCTCACCCCCTCGTCCGCCGGGTTGGGCGAGGCCCAGCTGCGGATATCCTCGATCCAACTGCGCGCCATGCACTCCGCGCCGATGGCGGGGATCACGGCGACCGGCTTGCCCGCGGCCGGCACCAGCAGGAACCAGGGACGCGTCGGGCTCTCCCAGAACTGCGTCAGGAAACCGGAGAAGTAGCGCACCTCCGGCTCGGTGGTCAGCAATAGTGCGTCGAGCCCCGCCGCCGCCATGCGCACCTGCGCGCGGGCGAGCCGCCCGGCGAATTCCTCCGGCGGGAAGCCGCGCGGCGGCGCCTCAGGCATCGAGCCCTTCCGGCAGGGCCGACGGCGCCTTGCCGCCCTGCTCGATCATCGCGCGATAGATCGCGGGATCGGTCGCCCCCTCGCAGCCGAGGACCAGCACGCGGCTGTCGGCCTCGAGGCCGATCGCCTTGCGCATCGTCGCGTCGCTCGCCGCGCCGATCAGGCCGATCAGGCCCGGTACGGCCGATTCCCCGGCGACGATCTTGCCGCCGCCCGCATCGCCTGTCGCCAGCAGCCGCATGATCGGCGCGACGCATTCCTCCCCGATCGTCAGGTAGTCCTGCGCGCCGCGCTTGAGGATGTCCCAGGCGAGCAGCGATACCTCCCCGCAGGAGAGGCCCGCCATCACCGTCTCCTCCGCGATATGAACGTTCGACGGTCGGTCGTGCCTGGCGCTTTCGAAGACGCAGGCTGCCCGATCCGGCTCGACGATCACGAAACGCGGCCGCTTCGGCCCGAGAATCTGCCAGAAACGGGCCAGCACCGCGGCCGCCACCCCGCCGACGCCGGCCTGTACGAAGACGTGGGTCGGCATCGGCTCGTCGGCTTCGCGCAGCTGCGCCAGCACCTCGGAGGCCATCACCGTATAGCCCGCCATCACGGTGCGCGGCAGGTCCATATAGCCCTCGAAGGAGGTGTCGGAGACGATGAACCAGCCGTTCTCGTCCGCTTCCTTGGCGCAGAGCCGCACGGACTCGTCGTAATCGCCTCGGATCCGCACGACCGTGGCGCCGAGTTCCTCCATCGCCTTCTGGCGGCCGTCGCTGACACCGGCATGGATGTAGATGCGGCAGTTGCAGCCCGCCATCCGCGCGCCCCAGACGACGGATCGGCCGTGGTTCCCGTCGGTCGCCGTCACCACGGTGAGGTCCCCCAGCACCTTCGCGAACTTGCCCTCCCGGATCGCCTTCAGCGCCGGGCGCGTGCCGGTCAGCCGCTCGACCCAGCCGGCCGCCAGGCTCATCACCGCATAGGCCCCGCCCAGCGCCTTGAAGCTGCCGAGGCCGAAGCGCTCCCCCTCGTCCTTGTAGTGGATCGCGGAGAGGCCGAGCGCGCGGGAAAGCCTGTCGAGCCGCCGCAGTGGCGTCGGTGCGTAACCGGGCCAGTTGGCGATCTCGGCCAGCGCCGCGTCGGCCATCCCGGCCGAAAGGATGGCGCCGAGCTCCTCGGGATAGGCGCCGGGCCGCTCCAGCGGCCGTTCCAGATGCGCGCGGATGATCGGCGGCGTGCTCATGGAGGCTCTCCTCTGTGGAACGGACGCCAGTCTATCCGTGAGTGCCATCCGGTGTTCTGATGAAATGGAGGCATTACGTCCGATTTTCGGATATAAACGGTCCGAACACGATCGCCTTCATCCGAAAGCCGGTGAACCTCCATGGATAGCTTCGACCGCACGATCCTGACCTGCCTGCAGGCCAACAGCCGGATGACGGCCGAGGCGCTGTCGGCCGAGGTCGGCCTCTCCCCCGCCGCCTGCCAGAAGCGGGTGAAGCGGTTGCGCGACCGCGGCGTGATCGAGCGCGAGATCGCCGTTCTCTCGCCCCGCGCGGTGGCGCGCGGCCTCACCCTGATCGTGGAAGTGACGCTGGAGCGCGAGCGGGCCGAGATCCTGGACGCCTTCAAGCGCCGCATGCGCGCGGCACCGGAGGTGATGCAATGCTACTACGTCACCGGCAGCGCCGATTTCATCCTGATCCTGACGGCGCGCGACATGTCGGACTATGAGGATTTCACCCGCCGGCACTTCTTCGCCGAATCCGCCGTCAGCCGTTTCAACACGAACGTGGTGATGGACCGCGTGAAGGTCGGGCTCTCGGTGCCGCTGGAGGCGGAGTGACCGGCGCCGTTCCGCCGCCCCGCGTCGCGTTAACGCTGCATTAAGTCGATAGGCGCAATTTTGCATCGACGTCACATCGCGCCTTCGCTTCGCCTCTGGGCGCGCACGGGCGCGGGAAAGGCATGCCCATGCTCGAAATCGGCTCGGAGGTTCCCTCCGCCCAGGTCGCCCGGCTGGCGGGCGACATCCCCTCCCCGTGCGATATCCGCGAGCTTCTCTGCGGCCACAAGACGCTGCTGATCGGCGTGCCGCAGGCCTTCACGCCGGTCTGCTCGCAGAAGCACATCCCGGACATCCTCGCCTCGCTGGAGCGGTTGCGCCATTGCGGCTTCACCCGCTTCATCGTCATCGCCCCGGACAATCCCTGGGCGATGGACGCCTGGAAGGCGCAGTTCCCGGGCGCGGAGGAGATCCTTTTCCTCTCCGACGGCAACGGCGATTTCGTCAAGGCCTGTGGGCTGGAGGAGAGCTGCAAGGGCCTTTTCCTCGGCGAGTGCTCGCGCCGCTACGCGATCCAAATGCAGGACACGATCGTCATCTCGCTCGCGATCGAGGACTCGATCCTGACCGTCGAATGCACCGGCGCCCTCGACCAGATCGCGGCGGCCGACGGCGACGACGCGCCGATCATCGAATTCGTGGAGGGGTGAGGCGTCCTTCCGATCCCTGGCGGTTGTCCATCCGGAAACGAAAACGCCCTAGCTGTAGAAGCTAGGGCGTTGATTTCGTTGGTGAGCCCGGCAGGGTTCGAACCTGCGACCTACTGATTAAAAGTCAGTTGCTCTTCCAGCTGAGCTACGGGCCCGGAAAGGCGGGCGGAAAATAGAGGGCGGGCGCTGAAGCGTCAATTGCCCAAGCCCCCGGATCGGGCCGAAAAAGGCTTGGCGCGGCGCGGCTTGGCACGTAAGCCTCTGCCCCGGTGCCGCCGGGACCTCCCGGGCGGCGCCGCGAGCCCCAATCGGTCGGACCCGGATGAAGACGTCGCTGCGCCATTACGCCCTTCTGCTCGCGAAGCTGCTGGTGACGGCCGGGCTGATCGCGCTTCTGCTGCGCAACGCCGACCTCGCCCAGGTGAGCGACCGGCTGGCCAAGGCCGATCCGCGTTTCTTCGCGGCCGCGGTGCTGGCGATGACCGGCCTGTTCGCGGTGATGGCGCTGCGATGGTGGATGCTGAGCCGGGCGCTCGGCGTGCGCGTGCCGGGCGGTCGGGCGCTCTTGCTCTATTTCGAGGCGGTCACCTTCAATCTCGTCCTGCCCGGCTCCGTCGGGGGCGAGGTGCTGCGGGTCTGGCGCACGACCCGGCTCGTCGGCCGGCTGCGCCGCAACATCGCCGCCGTGCTGTTCGAGCGCTTCGGGAATATCGGCTTCCTGCTGCTGCTGGTCGCCGGCTGGGCGGCGCTGGAACTGACCGAGGACGAGGCGACGCGGCTGAGCGGGCTCGCCGCGATCGCGCTCGTGGTGCTGGCGGCGACGAGCCTGCTGCGCTGGGCGCTCAGGCTCGGCGCGCGCTGGCGGCGGCTGCGCGCCGTGCGCGAGATCTGGCGCTTCGGCTGGTTGATCCGCCGGCGTTTCTTCCGGCCGCGCACGCTCCTGCTCTTCCTGGCGCTCAGCCTCTCGGTCTACGGCATGGCGAGCCTGGCGGCGGCCGCCTCGCTGCAGGCGACCGGCACCGGCGGACTTGGCCCCCTTCAGATCGTGGCGGTGACGCTGGTGACCATGGCCGGTACGGCGATCCCGCTGTCGATCGCGGGCACGGGCTTTCGCGAGGGCGCGATGGTGCTGGCGCTCGGCTTCTACGGCGTACCGTCGGACGCGGCGCTGGCGAGCGCCTTCCTGTTCAGCGCCGCCTTGTTCCTGCAGGCGATCCCGGGGATGGCGATCTGGCTTTCGGGCAGCAACGGGCGCGCCGTCCACGCCCGCGGCACGGGCGACGTACCGCGCCGCACCTGACGGGAACCGACGCGCGGCCCTATCGCTCCGTAATCAACAGGCGCCCCGCCAGGCCGAGGAACACGAGGCCCGCGACCTTGTTGATTGCGGACTGAACGCGCGGCGATTTCCGGATCTTCTCCCCGACGAAGCCCGAAAACCACGCGACGGCGCCGAAGACGCAAAGCGTCACCGCCATGAAGACCGCGCCGAGCAGGATGATCTGCCACGTCACGGAGCCATTCGCCGGATCGGCGAACTGGGGCAGGAAGGCCAGGAAGAAAATCGCCACCTTCGGGTTGGTGATGTTCATGATGACGCCGCGCAGATAGAGGCGCCCGCCCGAGACCGGACCGCCGACATCGGCCGCGCGAACCGACCCCGAGGCGCGGAACGCACCCCATGCCAAATACAGGAGGTAGGCGGCGCCGACGAGCTTGAGGATCGTGAAGGCGATCGCGGACGCCGCGAAGATGGCCGCGACGCCCACGGCGACGGCCGCCGTATGAAACAGCAACCCGGTGCACAGCCCCAAGGTCACCAGCAGACCGGCCACGCGCCCCGTCATCGCCGACTGGGTCAGCACGAAGATGTTGTCCGGTCCGGGCGCCAGGGCGAGCGCGCAGGACGACAGGACGAACAACGACAACACGTCAGCGGAAATCGGAAACACCGGCGGATCCCTCGACGGGTGCGCGTCGGCGCCGCTTACCCGACGACGTCCGCGCACGATGGGTGAATGCGGCCTGCGCCCGACGGACCCTAAACGAGGCCGAGCTCCTGCTCCAGCGCTTCGCACAGCATCTGGCCCAGCAGGATGTGCATCTCCTGCACGCGCGCCGTCGTATCCGACGGCACCAGGATCATGGGATCGGCGAGCCCGGCGAGGTCCCCGCCTCCGCCGCCCGCGAAGGCGGCCGCAGTCAGGCCCATCTCGCGCGCCTGGCGGAGGGCGGCGGTCACGTTCGCGCTCTTGCCGCTTGTGGTGATGCCGATGGCGACGTCGCCGGGCCGGCCCAGCGCCTCGATCTGGCGGGCGAAGATCCGTTCGAAGCCGAAATCATTGCCGATCGCGGTCAGGGTCGAGCTGTCGGTGGTGAGCGCCAGCGCCGCGATCGGCGCGCGCGTCTTCTGGAACCGCACGGTGAGTTCCGTCGCCAGGTGCTGGGCGTCGCCGGCGCTGCCGCCATTGCCGAAGAACAGGAGCCGCCCGCCGCCCTGAATCGCCTCGACCCAGCAGGCGAGCATCGCCGTCAGCGCCGGCGCGCAATCCGCCCGCGTGCGGGCCAGCACGTCGGCATGTTCGTCGAAAAGCCGGTCGAAGAGCGGGCGGGTATGGTCCATGACGCCGGGACACTAGCCCCGGCACCGTGCGGGAGCAAGCGCCGCGCACCGCTTGTTTTCGGCCCGCCGCCCCCTATTCCCCGTTGCGCGCGGGCGCGAAGCGGGCTAGATCATGTTGCGGTGCAAAAAGGTGGTCGGGTACCGTGAGACGGGCACCGCCGCGCCTCGCAAACCCACGCAGAACAGGGGCCCCCGTATCGTGAAGATCCGAATCGCCATCGGCAGCGTCTACCACGCCCGCAGCGCCTGGAAGAATCGCTGGCGCGTCGATGCGATCATCGAGAAATCGGGCTATCCGACCCATGCGCGACTGCGCTCGTTGAGCGATCCGTCCGATTCGCGCCTCATCGCGGTCGCCGCCCTGCTCGATCATGCGAGCTTCGCGCCGGCGCCGGACGAGCCCGCCGGCCGCGGCGCGCCCCTCGAGGTCGAGTAGAACGGCCGCATAGCCCGCGTCAGCAGCCGGCGCCGCGGCTCTCCACCGCCTGCACCGCGCCGTCGCCCAGTGCCAAGGCCGTGAAGCAGGAAAGCGAGGCGTCCATGCCCTGCGTGCCCCCCTGGATCAGCGGTTCCCGCCCGGCGAGCAGCGCTTCCAGCCGCGCCCGGTCGTAGAGCAGCAGCGGGCGCCCCGCCCCGTCGCGCACCCGGCCGTCCGGCACCCCGAACCGCGCGAGGACACGTTCCTCGGAAAGGCCGATCAGGTCCGTCGGATCGGGGCCGGTCGAGGGCGCGCCGGCCTCGGTACAGGCCGCCAGGATGAGTGCCGCCGCCGGCCCGAGCCGCCCTAGGACGCCACGCCTAATTGCTCTCGGCACGACCCAGTTGCTCGAACTTCGTATCCAGCGCGCGCATCACGCGGGGGCTGACGAATTGTGAGATGTCTCCGCCCAACTGCCTGATTTCCTTTACGAACCGGCTGGAAATGAACTGGTGGCGCTCGGACGACATCAGGAAGACGGTCTCGACCTCCTTGTTGAGGCGCGCGTTCATGCCGGTCATCTGGAACTCGTACTCGAAGTCGGAGACGGCGCGCAGTCCGCGCACGATCAGTTCCGCGCCGCATTGCTCCGCCCAATGCATCAGGAGCCCGCTGAAGGGCTTCACCTCGATGTTTCCGGCATAGTCGGGCGGTAGCGTCGCGACCTCCGCCTTCACCATGGCGACCCGCTCCTCCAGCGAGAAGATCGGACCCTTGCCGGCATTGATCGCGACCGAGATCACCAGCCGGTCGACCAGATGCTTGGCCGCGCGGCCGATGATGTCCATGTGGCCGTTGGTGATCGGATCGAAGGTGCCGGGATAGATCCCGACGCGTTCGGTCTTCGACATTGCGCTCCGTCCCCCGTTCAGGCCGGCGCAGCGTCACTCGCCGTCCGCGTCGGCTTCCCCGTCCGGCGGCATTTCGCCTTCCTCGTCCTCCTCCGTCAAGCGCGCGACGGAGACGACGCGTTGGCCCTCGCCGATATCGAAGAGCCGCACCCCTTGCGTATTGCGGCTCTTCGGCGTCAGCTCGTCGAGGCGGCAGCGGATGATCTGTCCGCCGTCGGTCACCAGCATCAACTCGTCCCGGGCGGTGTCGACCCAGAAGGAGGCCGCGACCTTCGCGCCGCGGGTCTTCATGTTGTTGATGCCCTTGCCGCCGCGGCCGGTGACCCGGTAGTCGTAGGCCGACGCGAGCTGGCCCATGCCCTTGTCGGAGATGGTGAGGATGAATTCCTCGTTCGCCCGCATGGCGGCGAATTCCGGCGTCTCCAGCTGCGCCGCCCGCTCCTCGTCGCGAGCGCGGTCCTCGGCGTCCCCGCCCTCCTCCGCGGAGGCGAGGCGCCGCGCGGCGGAGGCGGCCTGCAGGTAGGCGTTCCGCGCCTCCGGCGTCGCGTCCGAATGGCGCAGGATCGCCATCGAGATCACCTCGTCGTCCTTGACCAGCCGCACGCCGCGCACGCCGACCGAGTTGCGACCGGCGAAGAGCCGCACATCCTCGACCCGGAAGCGGATCGAGATCGCCCCGGAAGTGGCCAGCAGCACGTCCTCGCCCGGCTGACAGGGCTTCACGTCGACCAGACGGTCGCCCTCCTCCAGCTTCATGGCGATCTTGCCGTTGGCCTTGATGTTGGTGAAGTCCGACATCGCGTTGCGCCGCACATTGCCCGACGCGGTCGCGAACATGACGTTGAGCTGCTCCCAGCTCTCCTCGTCCTCGGGCAGCGGCATGATGGTGGTCACGACCTCGCCCTCCTGCATCGGCAGCAGGTTGACGAGCGCCTTGCCGCGCGCCTGGGGAGAGCCCAGCGGCAGCTTGTAGACCTTCATCTGGTAGACCATGCCGCGCGAGGAGAAGAACAGCACCGGCGTATGGGTCGAGGTGACGAAGACCCGGGTGACGAAATCCTCGTCCTTCATCGCCATGCCGGTGCGGCCCTTCCCGCCCCGGCGCTGGGCGCGATAGGTCGAGAGCGGCACGCGCTTGATGTAGCCGCCGTGGGTGACGGTGACGACCATCTCCTCGCGCTGGATCAGGTCCTCGATGTCGTGCTCGAACTCGTTCTCCTCGATCTGGGTACGCCGCGGCGTGCCGAAGCGCTCCTTGATGTCGAGAAGCTCCTCCTTCATCACCTCGTAGCGCCGCGCGCGCGAGGCGAGGATCTCGAGATATTCCTTGATCTTCTCCGCGATCTCGCGGGTTTCCTCCTCGAGCTTCTCGCGCTCCATGCCGGTCAGGCGCTGCAGGCGCAGCTCCAGGATGGCACGCGCCTGGCGCTCGGAGAGCCAGGCGTCGGTCCCCTCGATGCGGGCCTCCGGATCGTCGATCAGCTCGAGATAGGGCAGGATCTCCGCCGCCGGCCAGGAGCGCCCCATCAGCGATTCCCGCGCGGCCTGCGGGTCGGGCGCGGCGCGGATCAGCTCGATCACCGGATCGAGGTTGGTGATCGCCACCATCAGGCCGGTCAGGATATGCGCCCGGTCGCGCGCCTTGGCGAGCTCGAAGGCCGTGCGGCGCTTGATCACCTCCTCGCGGAACTCGGTGAAGCTGCGCAGCACGTCGCGCAGCCGCAGGAGCTGTGGGCGCCCGCCGTCGAGCGCCAGCATGTTGACGCCGAAGCTGGTCTGCAGCGGCGTGAAGCGGAACAGCTGCGCCTTCACCACCTCCGGCTCGACGCCGCGCTTCAGCTCGATCACGACGCGCACGCCGTCGCGGTCACTCTCGTCGCGCAGATCGCCGATGCCCTCGATCGTCTTGTCGCGCACCACTTCCGCGATGCGCTCGATCATGCGGGCCTTGTTGACCTGATAGGGGATCTCGCCGACGACGAGTTGGTAGCGGTCCTGACCGCGCTCCTCCAGCTCGATCTTGGCGCGCATCACGACCGAGCCGCGGCCCGTCGTATAGGCCGCCCGGATGCCGGCACGGCCCAGGATCGTGGCTCCGGTCGGGAAATCCGGCCCGGGGACGATCGTCAGGAGCTGCTCGTCGCTGATCGCCGGATCCTCGATCCAGGCGACGCAGGCGTCGATCACCTCGCCCAGATTGTGCGGCGGGATGTTGGTCGCCATGCCGACCGCGATGCCGCCGCCGCCATTGACCAGCAGGTTCGGGAAGCGCGCCGGCAGGACGGAAGGTTCGCGCTCCGACTCGTCGTAGTTCGGCTGGAAGTCGACCGTGTCCTTGTCGATGTCGTCGAGCAGCGTCTCCGCCACCTTTGCGAGCCGCGCCTCGGTGTAGCGCATGGCCGCGGCCGCGTCGCCGTCCATCGAGCCGAAATTGCCCTGCCCGTCGATCAGAGGCAGGCGCAGCGAGAAGTCCTGCGCCATGCGCACCATGGCGTCGTAGATCGCCGCGTCGCCGTGCGGGTGGTACTTACCCATGACGTCGCCGACGATGCGCGCCGACTTGCGATAGGGCTTGGTGCTGTCGTAGCCGCCCTGCTTCATCGCGTAGAGGATGCGCCGATGCACCGGCTTCAGCCCGTCGCGCACATCGGGCAGCGCGCGGCTCACGATCACGCTCATCGCGTAATCGAGATAGCTGGACCGCATCTCGTCCTCGATCAGGACGGTCGAGATGTCGCGGTTGGGATCGTCGGGTCCGCCAGGGCCGCCCGCCTCAGGCGGGTCGATCGGGGGCACGGAAGGCGGGGTCGCGGAAGGCGTATCGTCTGTCACGGGCACTCTCTGGAAAACGCGATTCTACTGGCCTGGAAGGCGCCGGATTCCCCGCCGCCAAAGGCCTTCCCGTACCTAGCACACGGGCTCCGGAGCGACCACCCAAAAGACCGCCTTTCCGGCCTTTCGAGACGCCGGATAGCGATCCTGAAAATGCCCTTTTTTCAATCGCTTGCGTGGGGCTTTTTCAAGCGGTCGCGATGGCCGCGCGAAAAGCCGCCGGAGACGCCGGCGCCGGCCGCTCGGACCGGCGCCGGAATCGACCGAATCGCGCGGTCGCGACGGTCAGTCGCCGAGCGCGTCGAACATCCGCTCGCTCTCCTCGTGCGCGGGGCGGCCGGGCAGGACGAGGTTGAGCAGGATGCCGACGATCGCGGCGAGCGCCATGCCGGCGACCTGGACATTCTCCGAGATCTGCACCAGCGCGCCGCCGACCCCGATCGTCAGGATGACGGAGGCGATCACCAGGTTGCGCTTGATGCCGAGATCGACCCGGTTGTCGACCATCATGCGCAGGCCGGAGGCCGCGATGATGCCGAACAGCATGATCGAGATACCGCCCATCACCGGCACCGGGATGGTCGAGATGAAGGCCGAGATCTTGCCGATGAAGCCGAACAGGATGGCGAGGCAGGCCGCCCCGCCGATCACGAAGACGCTGAAGACGCGGGTCACCGCCAGCACGCCGATATTCTCGCCATAGGTCGTGTTCGGCGGCCCGCCCAGCAGCGCGGCCAGCATGGTGGCGAGCCCGTCGCCCAAGAGCGATTTGCCGAGGCCCGGACGGCGCAGGAAGTTCCGCCCCACCACCTTGCTCAGCACCATCTGGTCGCCGATATGCTCGGCGATCGGCACGATGGCGGCGGCCAGGAAAGCGGCGACGATGGCGCCGGACCAGTTCGGCTCGTAGGTCACGAACGGGATCAGGAAGTCCGGCATCCGGAAGAAGGGCGCGTCCGTCACCTTGGCGAAATCGACGAGCCCGAGCGGGAGCGCCACGAGATAGCCGACGATGATGGCGATCAGTACCGGCACCATGGAGAAGAAGGTCTTCAGCGCCGTCGCGCAGACGATCGCGACCAGGAGCGTCACCAGCGCCACCGCCAGATAGGTGCCGTTGTAGGTGAAGTCCGCGCCGACACCGCCCTTCATCGCCATGTCGACGGCCACGTTGGCGAGGCCGAGCCCGATCACCATGATGACCGGCCCGACCACCACCGGCGGCAGCAGGCGCATCAGCCAGTTGACGCCGAGGAAATGGATCAGGATCGCGATCACCGCATAGACGAAGCCGGCCGCGAAACAGCCGATCAGCGCCCCTTCGACCCCGCCCATGGCGGAGGCCGCCAGGATCGGCGCGATGAAGGCGAAGGAGGAGCCGAGATAGGCCGGAATCCCGCCGCGCGTGATCAGGATATAGAGCAGCGTGCCGGCCCCGCTGGTCACCAGGGCCACCGCCGGCGGCAAGCCGGTGATGAGCGGCACCAGCACCGTCGCGCCGAACATGGCGAACAGATGCTGCAAGCTGAGCAGCCCCCAGGCCCCCGCGCCCGGCTTGTCATGCAGCCCGAGCACGGGCGTCGTGTGATCTTGGACGGACATCGACCATCCCCCCTCTTTTTCGATGTTGTCGTGTATGGAGTTGTTATTGGCGCGGGAACGTGCAGCGATTCGCCACACGCCGGAACGACAAACACGCTTCCGGGCGGGTCACGGCAAACCCCGTGACCATGGGCGCCCGAAGTGAGGTGAAAGTCCTCGGACCGTCCTGGTTAAAACGGAATGTCGTCGTCCAGGTCCTGGCTGTAGTCGGCGCCACCGCTGGAGCGGCCGCCGCCTGCTCCGCCGCCCCCGCCGGAC